>Ga0206130_10002425_pt1 | contig 25922 bp, 20 predicted proteins | sample Helgoland_Spring_9_FD_148637 | JGI IMG/M metagenome (GOLD analysis project Ga0206130, IMG submission 148637) | Pelagic subsurface seawater microbial communities from Kabeltonne, Helgoland, North Sea - Helgoland_Spring_Bloom_20160512_1 | ecosystem: Environmental > Aquatic > Marine > Epipelagic ...
GGTGCTAGTGCATCGGATCATTTGAATGTGGATTTGACAAGTTCGATTGTTATAGTCAACCCTGTTGATGTAAACACCGTAGGTGATTACATGGTTACTTATAATGTAAGTGATGCTGCGGGAAATGCAGCGACCGAAGTGACCCGAACTGTGAATGTAGTTGATACAATTGCGCCAGTAATTACATTAATTGGTGATGCAATAATTTCTTTAGAATTAGGAACAGTCTATGCAGATGATGGTGCAACCGCTGTTGATAATACAGATGGTGATATAACAAGTGATATTACAACAGTCAACCCTGTTAATGTAAACACCGTAGGTGATTACACAGTTACTTACAATGTAAGTGATGCTGCGGGAAATGCATCGACCGAAGTGACCCGAACTGTGAGAATTACCCTACCCAGCAGCATCTGTTTCCCAGCGGGTACGCCCGTATGCACGGATCAGGGCGAGATAGATATCGACAAGATTGATCCTGAGAAACATACAATTAACGCACACAAGATTGAAGGGATAACCGAAACAACCAGTATTGAAAACTACGTGGTTATGATCGAGAAGCACGCGTTTGCTAGGAACGTTCCGTCTTGTGACACTATCATATCAGCAAATCATAAAATTAGGTTTAATAATCATATGGTTCAGGCTCGCGAGTTCTTGGATAAGTGTGAGTTTAATGAAACTATTTATAAGATGGAATATACTGGAGAGACCTTGTACAACGTGTTACTAGAAGACAAGCATTGTGTAATGGTAGTGAATAATCTTATCGCAGAGACATTAAGTCCTACCAGTGTGAATGCATGGCTCTTCCGCATTTTGAAGAGTGATATATCCAATGCAGAGAGAAAAGAGGTGATGGATGCGTATATGCAACGAGTATTCCCAGCCCCTGTATTATCCTCTTTTATGATTGGATGTAAGTAAGTATCAATGTATATAACTTAGATATTGTAAATTATATACATGTAAACAAATGTCTACTTCAATTCAATCACTCAAATCGTACTCCAGTTCCTCTTCTACAACGTCTACAAGTCCAAGCGGTGATGTGATGCATCAGATCAACTCCAATACTGAAATATCTCAGTTTGTGGCAACTTCGAATGTAGAAATGTTATGGAATATTATTGTGCAGAACGCAGTGTTTCAGTCTGCTGCGTCTACCGAAGATAAGCGTTCAAAGTTGCGTCAGCATTATATTGTTAATTTAAAGCGGTATGTGGAGGAATCTATTCACGTAAATAGGAGTATTTCTCTCCTTGAGTTGAATAAGAGTTTCATTGCTGAATTTATTCGAGGTTTCAAAGAAACGCCACCCCCAACACAAAAGTTAGATTTAACGAATACTGCGCCAGCTGGAAATGGCATGATTACGATAGAGGAAATCAAAGCAGATCGATTAAATCATTTTGATATTCAATATGATAAGATGCAGAGTGATTTTGATCAATATCGTGTTACCAATGTAGTTTCAGATACAAAGTTTACCGACAATACAGTGGTCGAGCCACTAAAAAATCAAGATATGGATGATATGCTTTCACATACGCTGCAGAAACGTACTGAGCAGGAGAATGCGTCGGTTCCTCGAAACGCAAATGAGACGCGTCGTGCACGTGATTGGTTGAATTTGAATGATAGTTCTACAACCGCAAGTGAGGTAGTTCAACCGCACCCCGAGAAGAAGTCCGTTTCATTTGTATCAGAAGAGCCATTAATATCCTCGTCAGTAGATGTAACAGTGCCCGTTTCTCCTATGATTGTGTTACAAACACGTATGTCAGCGATAGAAACAAGAATGGATGAGATACATGCGATGCTTTCTCAGTTGGTGCCTTCTGTTCCGAATGTCGTCGTCGCAGAAGAAAATGTGAATAAGGATAATTAATAAGTTGTTAAAAAAGATAATCTCTATAAATAGTACCATGGGTGCATCAGGAAGAAAATCTAAAAAGCAGAAATCACGCGTTCGTTCAAAAAAGCATGGAAAGAAGCATGGAAAGAAGAACTCAAAACGTACTCGAAAGTTAAAGAAGTTACAATGCGGTCCTGAAGGGAATAAGCGAGGATATACATGTATTCGTGATAAGTCTATATGTAAATTAAAAACTTTATGGAATAATCGTCATCCAGATGATAAAATCGAAAACGGAAACATACATACAACGTGGACCAGTTTAAAAAGTCGATTGAGCGATATTTGTGATAAGGAATCATGTTGGTTAACCCAACAGTTTTCTAATGATGAAATGAAAAGTGAGTTACGTACTGTGTTTGCACCGAACGCCCCAACTGCCTGGAAAAAGAATCCTAATCAGTGGCTCAGTAGTCGCGATATTACTGCCGTAATGAAGCAATATGAGAAGAAGTATAAATGTTTTACATTTATTGGTCCATCTCCGATTGATTATGATACGCATAAAAGATATGGTGAATGTGTCTGGGAAGAGTTATGTCACTTTAGTTTAGCAAATGAGATTGATAATGGTAAAAAGAAGATTGGAGTGATATTTAACTTGGACCCACATTATAAGAATGGTTCGCATTGGGTTTCTCTCTTTATTAATCTAGAAAAGGGTCTTGTGTTTTATTTTGATAGTGTTGGTGAGCGCATTCCATCAAAGATTAAGCAGTTTGCAAAAGATGTAATACTTCAGGGGTCTCAGTTATCTAAACCTATTAAGTTGGTTCTTGATGAGAACCATCCATTTGAGCATCAATATAATGATACAGAATGTGGCATTTATTCGTTATTTTTCATCATCAGTTTATTAGAGGACACTCATGAAGAGGAGTATTTTAAAAAAATTCGCATTAGTGATAAGTGTGTTGAACGATTTCGTAAGATCTATTTTAACGAATCAATGTAGGTTATTTAGCATGATTCTTTGTTTTGACAAGATACGTATTTATAATTGTTCCTAATACAGTTGTCATAATGATAAACCCTCCCGCAGAAAATGCAATTTTTCTATCAAACTCTGTAAAGTTATTGTTTTGTCTAAAGGGGTGAAATCGATAGAGTAAGAATCCTCCTATATAAATTTCAATGACTCTTCGTAATATATTTAAGTATTCTGGCGCGGATGTAGATATGCCTAGCATAACCATTGCAGTGAGAATATAGATTAATATAGTAGCCATATTGAAGATGTTGTGTTGAACTTTGTATGTATTCATTAAAGTATACATACAAAATATTGAGTTGTTCTATTAATAAATAATATAACTTAATCACGCGTATCTATTCCTAGCATTTCGTGTCGAGTAGAGTTGTTAAATGTAGCCGTAGAGGTGTTTGTTGGATTAGGGTTAAATAGTGCATGTTCAGGTTTCTTGAACAATAGATTGTGTTTTTGAGCATTTGGATGGTCAGGAAGGGCGAATGATTGTAATGAGTAAAGGTCGCTTCCGCTGTCGGGTACATAAGTTGCTTGTGCGCACCGTTGCATACCATAAAATTGGTTTCGCATATCGGATTCAATGTCGATATTATTTGCGAATCCAGACCAAGGTGCTGCACGATTTGCTGGATAGAATACTTTTGAAGGAGAGTAAGCAGGTGGAATCAAAAGTGGAACAGCACTGACAACAGGTTCACTATGTGTCGCGAATTTGGTATATTTAGTTTGTTGAGCACGTGGTTGATAATATGGTCGCAATGGTGCAGATGATTGAACTCTGTCATATATGCGTTCATTTGTAACATGATTTATTTTAGATACAGGTATTTGACTCATGTCGGTGTCTGATTGACTGTACTTTAGTTGAAGATAACAAATTCGCAGATATATCTTCTAATTGTATTGCGTCAAGTACTACGTCATCTCCTTCAAATATTTTGAGTGTGCGCGCCGCAGCCAATGAGAATAATCCTACTTGGTCGTGAACTATCATTCGCATGGTGCTTAGATTGCATATATGTCCAATGAAAAAATGGCAATTAAATCCGTTAAATATTCTATTATGAATGAGACGTCCGATAGAAATATCTAGGTTTAATTCCTCTTTCCATTCACGCCTTAAGCAATCCTCTAGTGTCTCTCCTGTATTTTTTTTTCCTCCTGGAAACTCCCATACATTATTTTCGTCCCTACGCATTCCCATAAGAATACGATTTTCATCGCCTGTTGTTTCCATCATAACCCCACATACAACATCTTGTATTGACGACATGTTCTGAATATGAATATATAGTATATATGGATATTATGTGTGTAAATGGTTTGTATTACCTATTAAAAAAGCCAATTAGATGAGTGCGGATTCGTTTGGATGTTACTTTATCAATTTCATAGTCTAGAAATGTTTTTTTATCGAAGTAATATTTATTCTTATGAAGGTTTTTGATGAAAAATTGTATGAATGTTTGTATATGTCGTTCTTGTGATGTGCATAATACACGTCTCCATATAGAAGAGTTTTCAATCTGTTGAACAATGAATAATTTTGTAAATGGGTGATAGTATGGTCGTACCTTGAGATAGTATACATTATCAGTTAGCATTCCTGAATATTCTGAATTATCAAAATAGCATATTTCAACATTTTGTGGCAGTCTACAGCACGCTACAAAGTCGTCTATTTTTTTATCGTTACTTGTTCTCTCCATTTGTTGTACTCTCCCATTCATTTTGAATGCTAGTACGATATTATCAAATAATGCATGTCCTACCTTGTATTCAATATATTGAATAACTAGGTTCACCCATTCTTTGGGATATTTGTTATTAGTATATACCATGATTCCACTACATACACCTTTATCTTTTTCTTCTTTTAAAAACCCAAGGATAGATATGATTTCTGGTCGAAGCATTTTTGGAAATACATCAAATAAATCATTAAAGTCTCGTTGGTTCATCATGTACGGGATATTGTTATAATTGATAAACTCATGTATAGATTCCCATATAAGCCGGATTAAGTGAAAGTGTCCCAATGTTTCGTCTAAATCAAATACTACTACCCTATTTTTATCTAATTTGGGTAGTATATGTCGCGAAGTCTTATGAGATTTTAGCATAATATGTACAGAGATTATTCGATACGAGTAAACATCCACTAGACATGAATAAAATAGTACTGTATAGTAACATTGTTAATCGCATATTATATTATTAGTCAAATATGGAATATACCGATCTCTCTCTAGATGACTATAAAAACATCCTAAAGTATTACAATGAGGTTATTCCCAGAACAAATAAAGAGATAAGACGAACCGCAGAAGTATTGATGGCTACCAAACTATGCGGATGCATAAAAAAGGTGGGAAAAAAGGATCAAACGGAGGGTCGTGCAATCGGTATATGTACGCGAACTATATTTAACCGAAAGAAGATTAAGCGCGGAACATTCAAATGTAGGAAACGTACTCAATCTGTTTCTATGCAAAAGGAAAAGAAGGCTCGTAAGACTAGGAAATCTCGAAAAAAGCGAATGAAAGAAGCATCTCGTGCAAAATCACAAGAGTTAGGTGTTTAAGTACGTGAGTGCACACATAAGCACGCGTTCTTGTGGAGTTAGTTTCCGAAACAATATCACGCTATCCATTTTTACTTCGTAATAACGGTTTCGAAAAGTCTTGCATCGCAGTACCGCTCCATAGTCAGAGAATCGTACGTCACAGAATATTCCTCCCTTTGCTAATGTGATATTGTCATCATCCTCCACATTTAGCCATCTGATATAAGTGCCACTGCGCACCTCATGGATTTCGTCAATGTACACATACCCTTTGAGTTTTTCCATCATGTCTTGTCGAACGTCGCTATCGTTCACCATATCTTGTAAAATGCTTGTTTTGGCTTCAGCCACTGCATCTGCAGTGAGATTAAGAATATGTGCATTGTCTTCATTTTCTGCAGCCCTTTCGAGTAGTTCAATGTTTAAGTCGTCATCATCATCGCTCATTAGATAATAGGTATATATATACTCACTAGAGAGATGTATACATGAAATACATGGATACATCTATACACATTTGAATGCGTATTGGCTTACATTTTAATATTTAGAATCCAGAGAACGCCTCAATTCCTCCTCCGACAAAGTTATCAGTCATGCCACCGGCTTGGGGTTGTTGTGTCTCCATGGATTCACGCATGTTCTGCATACCCTGGGGTGCTATACTACTTATGCTTGTTGTTCCAGGTTGTTGAGGTAAACTAAATCCGTCAGTCCCTGGAGCAGTTCTCATGTTTTGCATACCCTGTTGCTGTTGGGCTGCTGCCTTCTTTTCCTTTTCCTCGTTTTCCATTCCTTCACGAGACTTGCCCATGATCGCTTCGGAAACCCGGTCAAACACTATGCTTACCTTTTCTCCTAATTTAGTCTGGAGACTTAATGTGATCATAAGAACCGCTAAAACAATCTGTACAATTGAAACCTTTTCGTATTTGACAGTGCTATATGTAGGAACAAATGTGACAATGCGATGAGTAAGTAAAATACCGATAAACATAACAATTAGTTGAATTGCTATTTCTGCTAAAAGTTCAGCACTTCCCTTTTCATCGTCTGCCTCTGGAACATATTTCTGCATGGTCTTATTAAGGAGGATTACCGGAATCACTCCAACTAAAGTATATTGTACGATATTCATCATCTCTATTTTAGAATCTTCATCGAAGTTGAAGACATGTGCTACAAACCCTTCTTTTGAACCTCCTATGAAGTTTGAACTATCTATAGAGTCAGTCATATATGGTATCGATATATATTTATTTAATGAATACACTATTCTTCAATCCAACCATTCTGAATATATATATAGATAATTTCAAGTAATTGAGTATAAACAGATATCAATGAATACATTATATGAGTTCATCAAGGTCATTAGCATCTGCTAGGACAAAACGTGCGGCAGGAAACATAACAGTTCCAGGAAACACCCCAGAACAAGGAGTTTCAGGCCACCCAATAGTCCCCTCCACGAATCAAATGCCACATCCTGTTGCAAAACTATCTTTACCGCAAGCAATTAATCGTATCAGTGAACGACTAAATAATTTGGATTTGTTTGCAGAAACAACAAGTGGAGTTATTAACGACATCCAAGAGTTTCATTCAAATACGTCTGATAAGTATATTGTTGATACTGAGGTATTCACCTCTATTGTTTCTAGATTAGATGCTTTAGAAAGAACCTCGCAATCAAAACTCGAAAGTAAAGAATCTATACAATCATCTTCAAATACAACAATCGCGCTAACAAATGATATAGATGAAATTAGAAAACATCTTATCCGTCTTCAAACATATGTTATGGATACTAATGCAAAATTACAAGATTTGGTTTTCAATAAAAATGGAGAATCGTTGGTTAATTTTGGAGACATCTTTAGCGATTCTCTACCGAATCCTTTGATGCAGACTACAACGATCCCAACATCTGATATAAATATCGAATCAGCGTTGAATGAAGATAATGCTGGTCAAGATACATCTGTTATTGGCACCCATTCTACAATTCAAACATTCGATGATAATTTAGACTCGCCTAATTAATTTAGGGTATATATCCGATAGATATTGGATGGATAGACATTATGTGTGTATCATGTAAATTTTATGTTACTAATTTATATAATGCAAAGTTTCAAGAAACTCATGTCAGACTATGGCCTAGGAGCCATTATTGTATTACTCTTGGTTGCTTATACTGTCAGTTCATTTTCTGACTATTTTACCGATAAACACTTAGGAGGTGGAGAAGGTCATGCCAACTTAGGCTCTCAAGCCGCTGCCTACGGAAACGGTTCTGACTCCACACAGAATGAGGTTCTTGGTGGAGGTGATGGAAGTTTTGCACCAGTCGCACCTTCTATGCAAGGTCCTTCTGAACAGAACCCAGCAGACTTACTTCCCAAGAGCGCACCTACAGAGTTTTCTCCTAATGCAGCCAACGTTAACAATGATGGTCTATTAACAGCGGGTCACCATGCTGGTGCATCCGAAAACATGGCTCCTCTAAGAAATGCCAACTTACAACTTCGTTCCGAAGACGCTAACCCACGTGGCAATGTAGGCCCATGGCAACAATCTACTATTGAGCCAGACACTATGCGTAAAAATGTCTTTTAGATAGGTTGTCGATCTTGATATTGGCTATTCAATATATTTTAGGAACACTATATAGTATAACTATGGAACGTGGACTTATGATGCTACTTCATTCTGCCATAATTAGCGCGGTGGTATACCTTATTATGGTTTACGCGATGGGAGTCAGCAATCAAATGGCTGAAACTAGGAGTTTAATGATCGGCTCAATCACGTTGCTTTATATGCTAGCATTCGGTCACGAACTGCCTCCAATATTGAAGAAATACATAAGTTGATCTGGTGGAAAGTAACCCAATATTGTAAAACAAAAAATACTAAACTATAAAATATGCCCCCATATAGGTCATATTTTATTTCACTCCATCCACATATCTAGACATGCCTAATAAGAATTGAAACCTACTTGACAAGATGACTTGTTGCATATAACAACCGTTACCAGTAATCAGATTACTACTACTACAACCATGTCAGAATTCGCACTTTACATCCCTTGTGTTTACAAAAACATCACCCCCGAGATGATCGCCCAGACCTTCTATCGTAAGAAGATTGGAAGCGTTCGTCACGTTGAACTTGTTCCACACAACGAAAAGTATAATCGTGCACATGTCTTCTTTGAAAGCATGTATCCTTTCGGTCAAGGTGCTGAACAAATGGAAAAAATCGCTAACGGTGAGACTGTGAAACTACAGTATTCCAGAAATCAACATGTGTTCTGGTTCCTTATGAAGAACCTACACCGCAAGTATGATGGGGTCAGCACTGATGGGTGGTATGACCCCGAACAAAACAACAAAGAAGAAACCAAAGAAAAAGATAACAAAGAAGAAACACAAGAAAAACCCACAGACTCTTACCTACAAGCCGTGCACCGTAACCAGAAACGCGAGCATGACGATATAGTTCGTCAAATAGACACCATGGGACATTCTACAGAAATGATGTCTTGTGTTCCTACCTCAACGCCATGGGGCTACGGCATGGAACCCTCTACTGAACCTATTAAAAAATCACGCAGTTCGGTAATGCCCATTCAAGATAAGTTGGAAGTAGTTAACCTAGAAATGGAAGAGGAGAACGACGATGATGCATTTGGGTTAGTCTCAACCGATTATGTGCATTCTATTGAATTAGAACTCGCACGCGTGCGCATGCAGCGCGACGAAGCTCTACATGCCAGACCTTACATGCATCACCGGACACCATGTGAACAACATTTGACGGAGTTGCGTGCAAAAAACTTCGATATGCGCAGCAGATACGATGAATTATGTCGCGTCAAACTTCCATTTGATGATGACATGTGTCGCCCTGTTCTCCATCAGGTTTCCGATTTTGGATGCTCGGACGAGTATTATGACACGCTCGGTCGCGAGATTGAACGTTTTAAAAGAGACAATGAAATTCTTAATGAAAATACAAACGTATTATCATGCATGCCCAACTCAAGTGCCAACAGACCATCTAACCCTGTTGCAAACAAACACATCATGAACGACAACGACCTATCTGCATATCAGTATCGCCCACCATCCCCAATCACCACTCCTCCAGACATGGAAAAGTATCATCTCGATGTATGTATTCCTGATTGCGACTACCCCATGATGTAACAAACATATTACATACACGCTTAACAAAAAACAAAAATAAATTATTCATGTAACCTATTAACTAATTAACTAACATTTTCTATTTTTTATGTCACGAATATATAGTTATAGTATATATAGTTAGTAATGGCGACACGAAAACACAAGAAACCAAAGAACAAAAAGACCATTAAAAGATTTAGACGATCGCGTTCAAAACGACAGAAGGGAGGAACACTTAAAGAACTCAATCTCATGATGGCATCAGAGCAAGGCTATACCGACATCGTCAGGCACGTGGTGGAGGAGCAGCATGCCGAAGTGAATGCTGTGGATAATTTCGGCAAGACAGCTCTCATGCATGCAGCACAGGGAGGCCATATCGACATCGTCAGGTACCTAGCGGGAGAGCAGCATGCCGAGGTGAATGCTGTGGATAATTTCGGCTGGACAGTTCTCATGCATGCAGCACAGAAAGGCCATATCGACATCGTCAGGTACCTAGCGGGAGAGCAGCATGCTGATGTGAATGCTGTGACTAATGGCGGCTGGACAGCTCTCATGCATGCAGCACAGGGAGGCCATATCGACATCGTCAGGTACCTAGCGGGAGAGCAGCATGCCGAGGTGAATGCTGTGGATAATTTCGGCAAGACAGTTCTCATGGCTGCAGCACAGAAAGGCCATATCGACATCGTCAGGTACCTAGCGGGAGAGCAGCATGCTGATGTGAATGCTGTGACTAATGGCGGCTGGACAGCTCTCATGTTGGCAGCACGTAATGGCCATATCGACACCGTCAGGTACCTAGCGGGAGAGCAGCATGCCGAGGTGAATGCTGCAAATAATGACGGCTGGACAGCTCTCATGCATGCAGCACAGAAAGGCCATATCGACATCGTCAGGTACCTAGCGGGAGAGCAGCATGCCGATGTGAATGCTGTGGATAATGAAGGCTGGACAACTCTCATGCGGGCAGCACATAATGGCAATATCGACATCGTCAGGTACCTAGCGGAAGAGCAGCATGCCGATGTGAATGCTGTGGCTAATAACGAATGGTCAGTTGTCATGTATGCAGCAGCGAAAGGCCATATCGACATCGTCAGGTACCTAGTGGAAGAGCAGCATGTCGATATGAGTTCTGTGACTAATTCCAGGAGAAACCCTCTCATTATGGCAGCGTATAGTGGCCAGCTCGACCTGGTCAAGTACATCATTCACATCTGTAGGCTAGACACTGTGGATAATAGCGATGTGATTGGTGCAGCAGCGTATAGTGGCCAGCTCGACATCGTCAGGTACCTTGTGGAGATGCAGCATGCCTATGGGACTATAAGGTATGATTGGATTTACCGGACTGCAAATAAACATGATCATGAGGATAATGCAGATATTATAGAATATTTAAAAAACATTCAAAGAGCAAAAGGTTTTAAAAAATATGCACTGAATAAAATAAACAATATAGAACAAAAAAATCCAGCTGAACATTCATTACGCTCGCTGACATATTGGAACATGTCCAGCAACGATACTATAGAATATAATAAGGCACGTAATGGTAATGAATATCTCCTTCCAGCCCCTGATAAAATTGGAATAAAATCGAGGAGGACGCGACGCAAATCGCATAAAAAATAATTTACTATACTATATCATTTTAATAATGTTATATAGTATAATGGCAACCCGAAAACACAAGAAGCCAAATAACACAAATAACAAAAAGAGCAAAAAGACCACAAAGAAGCCAAAGAACAAAAAGACCACTAAAAGATTTAGACGAACGCGTTCAAAACGACAGAGAGGTGGAAGTAAAACAAAAAAAAACAAAAAAAACCTAGACCTCATAGATGCAGTAGAGACAGGCAATATCGAGAAGGTCAGACGCCTAGTGGAAGTGCAGCATGCCAATGTGAATGGTTCGAAAAATGGCCAAGACTATACACCTCTCATGATTGCAGCAATTCATGGCCATATCGACATCGTCAGGTACCTAGTGGAAGAGCAGCATGCCGATGTGAATGCTGTGGGTAATGTAGGGTTCGACGCTCTCACGACTGCAGCACGCAATGGCCATATCGACATCGTCAGGTACCTAGTGGAAGAGCAGCATGTCGATGCGAATGCTGTGAATGCTATCGGTTGGACACTTCTCATGCAGGCATCACAAAAGAAAGGCAATATCGACACCGTCAGGTACCTAGCGGAAGAGCAGCATGTCGATGTGAATCATGCGACTAATGCCACCGACCTGACAGCTCTCATGATAGCAGCCATGTCACGCGATATCGACATCGTCAGGTACCTAGTGGAGGAGCAGCATGCCGATGTGAATGTTGTGAGTAGTATCGGCTGGACAGCTCTCATGTATGCAGCAGATTCAGGTGATATCGATACGGTCAGATACCTAGTGGAAGAGCGGAATGTCGAGGTGATTTTGAAGGATAATGACGGCAAGACACCTCTCATGATTACAAAAAATAATCTTAATCCACGTACACGTAAGGACATTGCAATCATTTTACAATCAGCCAGAAAAAAGAAGAACCAACCGAACCAAAAGAAAATCGAGGAGGGTGCGGCGCAAATCGTATAAAAAATAAATTACTATACTATATCATTTTTAATAATGTTATATATTATAGTATAATGGCAACCCGAAAACACAAGAAGCCAAAGAACAAAAAGAGCAAAAAGACCACAAAGAACAAAAAGAACAAAAAGACCACTAAAAGATTTAGACGAACGCGTTCAAAACGACAGAGAGGTGGACTAAGAATCCCATCCACCATCAAACATCTATGGCAGTCAAAACCCGCATCCCTCATGTCTGCAGCACAGGGAGGCGATATCAACACTGTCAGGTACCTAGTGGAAGAGCGGAATGTCAATGAGAATGTTGTGGATAATACCGGCAAGACAGCTCTCATGTGGGCAACAGATAAAGGCCATATCGACACGGTCAAGTACTTAATGGGAGAGCGGCATGCCAATGTGAATGTTGTGGATACTAACGGCTGGTCAGCTGTCACGTTTGCAGTGTATGGAGGCCATCTCGACATCGTCAGGTACCTAGTGGAGGATCAGCGTGCCGATGTGAATGCTGTGACTAAATCCGGGAACAGCGCTCTCATTGTGGCAGCACTGCAAGGCCATATCGACATCGTCAGGTACCTAGCGGAAGAGCAGCATGCCAATGTGAATGCTATGGCTAATGACGGCGTGACAGCTCTCATGCATGCAGCACGTAATGGCCATATCGACATCGTCAGGTACCTAGCGGGAGAGCAGCATGCCGATGTGAATGCTGTGGATAATGACGGCTGGACAGCTCTCATGTGGGCAGTACCGAAAAGCCATATCGACATCGTCAGGTACCTAGCGGAAGAGCAGCATGCTGATGTGAATGCTGTGGATAATGATGGCGATACAACTCTCATGCGGGCAGCATATAATGGCAATATCGACATCATCAGGTACCTAGCGGAAGTGAAGAATGTCCATGTGAATGCTGTGAATAATGATGGCGAGACTGCTCTCATGCATGCAGCACAGGGAGGCCAAGTCGACGCCATCAAGTACCTAGCGAAAGAACTGCATGCCAATGTGAATGCTGTGAATAATGATGGCGAGACTGCTCTCATGCATGCAGCAATGCGAGGCCAAGTCGACGTCGTCACGTACCTAGTGATTGAGGGGGGTGCCATTGTGAATGCTGAGGATAAATACGGCATGACAGCTTACAACACGGCATATACGTTTAAAGAGTGGGGCGTCGTACGCGCTTTTGATAGAATTGCAAAAGAACGTGCGATCAGGAACAGGCAGAAAAAGAAGAACTAAACGAACAAAAAGAAAATCGCATAAAAACTATAAACAATAGATTACTACCTACATTTACTAGGTTGTAATCTCCCCTTACTATAAGTGACCCGAACGTTTAGTCAAACCATGACCCCCACTACCACACTCACCACGAAATTAACCGTCTCCTTCGTCGCCGCCTTTGTCGCGACCACAATCGCACTCGTGTATGTATTGCGCGCGCCCCACATCATCATCCAGGACGCAGCGCTCGCGGACGAGTACTATTACGTAAACGCCGGAACCACGCTCGGTGGCGATCTGCTCGCGGGCGCTCTCCTCCTGATGGCGGCGCAGTACGTTATATACTTAACCAATATAACAGGAAATCTTTCCCGCATTGGGATTGTTGCGGTCGTGGTCGCCTTAGCAACGAGTATGCGACAAATATCTGCACGCAGTTATGTAGCCAATTCTGACCCTAATTATAAAACGTGGTACGCTAGTGTCAATATTCACAATTCTGTTGCATATGACGTTATTTTTATGAGTACTCTGTACATTGTATTGACAACGATATATAGCCATTTTATTTAGTTCCACCCTCTAAAAAATACTAGTGAAGATTTATATGTAGGTGTACTATATCACGAATGATTTCATATTTGTTTCGCCAAGACGCTCTATTCTATGTAATAGGAGTGTTTATTTTGTTGGTATGTCTAAAAATCTATTCTGAAAGTGAAGTATTCAAACTGAAATGCATTATATCTGGTGTGGACGGAAACAAGTATTGTGTTCGCAATCGATTAAAACTTAATGAGGCCGCCGACCTCCTTGCAACAGTGACTAATAAGGCACACAAGTTCGTGAAAGAACTTGGTGAAAAGCACCCTAATGACGAGCGTGTGAAGAGATTAGTCAATGGATTTGATCCAAAAAAGATACAAGAAACTCTACCCACAAGCGAACTCACTGCATATAGTGAGAATAAGGGTGAGAAATTGGCATTTTGTCTTGCGCGCACTAAGCATAGCGAACAACTTGTGGATGAAAGTACTTTGACATTTGTCTACACGCATGAACTTGCACACATTGCGACAAAAAGTGTGGGACATAAAAAAGAGTTCTGGGATAATTTTAAGTTTCTCTTGGAAGAAGCAAAAGAAACTGGGTTTCATACCCCGATTGATTACAAAAACAAACCTCAAACATATTGTGGAATAACCATCACAGACAACCCATATTACGATGTCTAAGTTTACTTTAGGTATATTTTATTTGTTACGACAACTATTTGTCAATAGTTACCGTGAGCGGACACCGCATCAAAATCGTAAAACAATAGTCTGTACATTGTGTATACATGACATCGATAAGTTCAATATATAAGGCATGTGTCTTGTCTGGTTCAAACACTATTGACCGAATTGTAGTGTTTGTAGGAAATAATTATAGTGCTGAGGTTGACTATAATATAACACTATTGGATTCTGTGACGAATCAACCTGTTTTTAGCCAATCTGAACAAGATTCTATTACAAAAGACAGTACCGTAGTGATATACTCAAAACAACAAATTCATCCAGATGATACTATATCTACAATTAAGCACAAGATCGCGGCCGAACTGGATCGCCTACTGCGCGTCGAAGAGATATATATGTTTTGTGTGCGGTCTGAAGCATATGCTCCTGATGATTTTTATCGCGCACTGACACAAAATAAGCGAACTCAACTGTCTCGTGCACGAATGCATAATGCGCTGAATAATTTTAAAAGTCATGGTCTTACACCACATCCAAATGCAGTATTGTCAGAAGATAAAGATGTATATCGCTACGAAGACGTTGTCAAAATGGAAATGCTTCATGGGCAACGAGAAGTAAATACTGCCCATATGTTGGGACAGCGTCTGTTTTTGATGAATAATTCTTTTCCGACCTCATTTAATCCGTTTGATAGTCTTATGTATGATAAAACTTTACTCAGTGCTGCTGTAAACGCAATGACTACAACAAATGACCGCCTTCTCCTCGACAGCGGAACAATCGTAGATGGTACAATCTATGTTTGTCTTGCGAGTGATGTATTAGATAATGTAGAACGATCCTCTGCTGATATAACAGATAAATATTTAGTAAGTGTCTATTATCCATTACTTGCCGCACAGAATATGTTCAGCAAGGCCGAAATTGAGGCAGCCCCTGGGCGAAGTAAAATCAACTCAGAAGGCGACATGTTCAATGCATTTGCACATGAAGATCTTTTACATCGCATTTCTAGAGAGATGTCGAATACATCCGATTCTCAGTTTGAATGGGAGAACCGTGGTGTAGTGGAAATAAAAATTGCCATACATCAACAGTTTACACTTAAGGTGCCTCTAGACGTGATATTCAAGTTGGTGCCCACGCATCCACTTGCACCTATTACAAAACTGACCCCTGGGGGTCATCGTGAGAATATGTACCGACTTTATGGAGAGACCCTATCTACAGACGGTCGTAAGATACCCCAACTATCTAGGACGACAATCCAACATTTGATTGTCAATATGGGTGTAAGCAAAGGCGTATCGATTTTTTTTAGCATGAACAAAGGGGAGTTTCTCACTTGTGTTTTCGAGGAAAATGGTGATATTATTGTGTATGGGAAGTTTTCGTCGCCAGTATCATTTGACCAAGTGAATGATATGATATTGCAGCATGTAAACCCATTGATAAAAACTGTAGAACCATTCTTTGAACAAAGTGGCTATAAACATTCTAATTTTGGGTCTCTCAATGACAAACATGTTGAGATCATTCATATGGATTATGTAACCACCGTGACAGCGGATGTCGATTTGAGAAAGTTCACCCTAGATTCCATTCATAGTTGTATCGCACCCGCATTTATAATGGAGACACCGGATATTGGTTCGAAAGACGGAGCACGTATGCGATACCGCAAGGTATCAAACTTCAATAATATGAACAGTCAAGAAGCATTTGTCATTACACAATTGAAACGACATGATGATGTAAAAGGCGATGATTTAGTTCGTAAGTTAATAACCTACTTTGGTATGACAGAAAATGATGCACATGAACTTATTGCTCGTGTAGGAGCAGAAATTACCGTAGATAATGGTATCGGAGTACGCACAACCAAAATCCGTACTAATCCTGGGTTTTTGGTTGTCATGACTGATGCGACAGAAAAAGGGCTTCGGTCGTCTGGTCGCGTGTCCATATCCGTATCAGGTATTGATAACATGCGATACATCCCACTAATCGATGGGTACAACGGTGCTATTATGCATATGTTATTTAATCATGACGAAACATATAAACGGTTTCCATTATTGAAAACAGCATGTTCTACGTCAATTGATATCAGCGAGAAGGCGATTGCGGAAACTCATATCGATGACGTATTTGGTGCGCCCGATCGTCCACTTGTCCACCAGCAAGAAGTAATGATTAATGATGAAGAGGAGGTCGTTCCCATTGGTGGATATGATGATGTTGATGACACGCCCGAAGTGAAGCCTATTAAAACAAATGCATTATCGCTACTTTATGGTAATGATAGCGACTATGAAAGCGATTATAATAGTGGCGATGATGAAAATTATAGCGGAGGTGCTGGTAGCGGTTCTCGCAATATTGTCGGAATGAAACTAAAAAAACCATCTATTTTTATGACAGCTATGGAACAAGCCGAACCTAATTTGTTTTTGACAGTTAAAACAGGGAACTTCGATAGATACTCTCGTACGTGCGATGCTGCATATGGACGACAACCTGTCATTCTTACCCAAGAGGAACACAAAGAAATGGTTGCAACAGAACATGCTGGAATCATCAACCGATATGGAAGCGATGCGTTTTACGACCTCAACTCAGAGGAACAATCAAAGGTTATTCGGAGAGAAACAGAAACTGATGACCGATATACAGTGTCATATGGAACTAATCCAGATAACCAGTTTGTATACATATGTCCGCGTTACTGGTGCCTTAAAACAAATACATTCATCCATCCCAAGGAAATGGAAACTGTAATAGAAGATGGAAAAGAAGTACTTCGTCACCCAACTTGTGGAGGCGTAATCCCACGAGGCCAAGACAAGGTAAAGGATGATGGAAATTATGTATACGAGTTCACTGGAGATGGAAGAAAGGGCAAATCTGGATATGCTCCACAACATCCAGGATTTCAAGAAGAAAACAAACATCCAGATGGATACTGTGTCCCATGCTGCTTTAAACTCAATGTAAAGAATGGAGAGACAATGCTAAGCGACAAACAAAGCACGAGACGAAAACAGTGTACGGTAGCACCACCTAGCGATACAATGCAACATGACCCAGCCATAGAAGAAAAACACGATGACCGTCCTATCCAACGACGCAGAACTGAAGGACAATACATTATGGATCAAAATACACATCCTATCTCACATGGAAGATGGGCTTACCTCAATATTGAAATACAACATTTTTTCAAAGAATATGCAATTACTTATCAAGTACCTGGAAATCCGACACAACTACGACCAGAAATACAAGCTCTTTTACGTCACGGAGTAGAGGGCAGTATAACACAGCCGTTCTTAGCATGCATGGCTGATATCATGTTTTTTGGTATTGGGAAAGAACCTATGTCAGTAACCGATTTCAAAGAATATCTTGCATCTACGGTGACGCTAGAAGCATTTGTTGGATTGCAAAATGGAAATCTTGTAACTAGTTTTAATGATACTCAATATACATCACGGGAACAATTAGACCAAGTTGATGTTTCAGAATACGAAAAATCACCATTACGACAAACTACTGGAGAACAATCAAACAATTCGTTCGTTAAAGTAGTATTAGCATTCAGACGATTTCTCTCTTATTTACGGTCACCCAATGCAGTAATTGACCATACATATACATGGGATCTAATATGCAATCCAGGTATTCACAAAAGCCATATAGATGGGATCAACTTAATCATGTTGGAAATACCAGACGCTGACTCCAGCACGAACGTTAATATTCTATGTCCATCAAATCACTATAGTAAGAATCAGTTTTCATCAACGCGACCCACAGTTTTCATTATCAAAAAAAATAATACAATAGAACCAGTTTACAGTTATGACCGCACAACAACAGAAAATGCTGCAGAATATACACCATACTTTCGTATTACGGCGGACAGCACGAGTGCACCAATAAGTGTTATTAATGTCATAAATAACATTGTTAAACCTCTGCATAATAATAGATGCGTACCCTTACAGAGTATGCAACGCACACATGTATTTAAACAACCAATCATTCTTGAATCGCTACTATCAGTTCTCAACGAATCCCGTGAAATATCAGTTGTAATTCTACGACAAATACTCAACTTTTCACGCAAAGTTATTGGCCTCGAAGTGAAAATCGGAGAAAACATTGGATATATCCCGTGCTATCCATCGGGGTTTCGTAAGAATCTTGACGCACCAACAACATTCATGGATGACGATACATTATATCATTCATACGTTGATACTATATTCTTCTGCAATCTAGTTACACGAACATTCGCATCTGACACGATTCCTATACAGCCTGCATACAAGATAGTAGACGATGAGATGATTATCGGACTACTCACCATTGCAGATCAGTTTATTATGTTCTCGGAACCCATTGAACTATCAACTGCCAATGACGATATTCCTATACTACGTCAATCAGGACGTATCGAATTAGAAACCGCTCTACAAAATGGACTAACATCCCGCGATGAAGCACGTGTTGAATATGTTAATAAAATCAAACTTGAAACCAACTTCTTCTTGGCATATAGAAACACCGTACGCATTCTCTTAAACGATTATGCAAATATGGCACAGCGAGTAGAAATCCAAGAACGCATTACAGACGCATTTGTACCTCATCCTAAAAAACTTGAAACCATTGTAACACTATTACATCAGCTTATCGGAAACACCATACGGTTTGATGAACACATAGACACATCACTCATACAAGATGTTTCGGTATGCATAAATCAACAACCACAACAATGCACTACATCAAACCCTGTATGCATCATTGACGGAACAGAAAACGAAACAGACGATGAAAACACTTGCACACTTGTAATACCCAAAAACAATCTTGTCTCGCCCAATGTTGATAATGAAATCGTATACATAAACAAACTGGCAGACCAACTTATCCGATATGACCGAATCAGGAAGTATATGATGGATCCTACACAGTTCCTATCGTTCGGCCAGGCTCATTACACATTGGGCGAACATGAGTTCGTTGTCGCACAGACCGTACTCAAACACGAATATTTTAACGAACTAATACCGCGGAAAATGGGAGGAAATCAACAATTTGGAAACTATGACGAAACTAATCCAGACGCACGGTATCGTATTGATCACATTGACACCTTTAGTGAAACAGATATCGATGCGATCGCGGCGCACGCGCCCACAGAAACACAGAAAACGCAGAAAACACAGAAAACAAAACTCAAAATACGAACAAAACTATGATTCGACGCGTTTTTTTGTCTATATGTACACCATAAGTATGAACTCCATCGAAGAGATGTTTGAACCCACCCTAGGCGTATACTACTGCAACTACTTCTACTGGCTACTGGTCATCTACTTTGTTTTAGCCGTTATTCAAATCGGCGACTTAGGCATGGCCATGGCTGCACACCCAAAGAGTCTCAAGGACTTCATGAAGACTGACATGGTTCATCGTCTGACACATATCGTCTCCCTCGTCGCCCAATTCGTCATCGTACGTATCTTCTACTCCGTATGCGTTAAATCCATGACGGCGAACTAAAAGAGACGCGCAAAGAACACGCGCAAGAGAAGAAGATAGAGAAGCAAGTAATCCACAAAATATCAATAGGAATATTTTGTAGATTGTTCGATAATTATGATTCGTCGTTGGCTTCATCGTCGGAGTCAGCGTCAGACTCGTCGGCGTTGGTAATCATGTTGAATTCTTCGTCAATCTGACGGATCGCAACGTCATGATCGCAAGTCATGTTATTAAGACGTTCGTAGATGGATTCTGCGATATGTAGATGTTGCTGTGTACGTAGCCCGCTCAGGCTAAGTGCTGCAATTTCATGTGATAAAGTATCGCACATTTCTTCCTCTTCTTCTTCCTCTTCATGATTTTGATCGCGGGATGCAGTGGGTGTAGTTTGTCTTATTTCTTCTTGGGTTTCTAATATGCGTGACATAATCGCTGATGCTGTCATTACGTCATTATCAATATCAATATCTGTTTCACTTGTAGTATCCATTTCCATTGATGATTCTTCATCGGAAACAGAGCAATCATCGCATTCAGAAATACTCGTGTTACTTTCAGACATTGACCGCACGTGTCTATTACAGCAACGCGCATGCTTATATTTCATATTGGACATTATGGAATAGTATTGTCCTACATACATTCCATCGTCACATTCGTTTCCATAATTGGATTCATCCCATGCATCTACCGTCCCGTGTTCTTCTATACGATTGAACAATACGTCTTCTTGATCGGTAAATGTTATTATATCATCTGTGGTGGATACTGTTAAACTTTTCATACGATGAAATACTGGATGTGATGCGTTATACTGAACGCGTGGAGGAGACAAATCTTCTATCCTAATGTTGTTTTTATCAGGAAGTTTATCTATTTTGTCGATTTGTATAACATCATCGTGTTCGACCCCATAATAACAAAATGACTGAAGACTGTGGAATGCATGGTCGGCGCAGTCTAAATCCGCAAATATAACGTATCCAGATGATCGCGTATTATTCTCTACACTAGCGGGTATAAATATTATTTCTATCTCACCAAACTTTTCAAATAAGTTTCGGAACGCAGTCTCATCCATATTGGGCGAAACATGTGTTATATGCAATATATGTGTGCTTCGAGTACGCTTACCGAAATTAGGAGAAACGTAATCAAACTCACTGAGACGATTTTCTAATAATTGCTCGCTCTCAAATCGTTTTGGAAAATCTTGTGCGTAATGCATAACATAAAAATAAAGAAGTAGATAAGGACGCATCACCTCAACTAATGTTTTCATCGGAAACCCTTTTGCAATTTGAATACTTCGAATACATTTACGATACCGTAAAAGCATACGAAATACTGTTGGATAAAGTGATTTTGTCGAACCACCCATTACATGTTCATGTATCGCTTTATCACGAATGAGTATTTCATAATCCATAATGTATTTGGGAGTGTCAAAGTTTGACATGAAAAATCCATGTAATAAAACGGGAATACCATAATTACGAGTTTTGAGAAAGAAATAAAAGTTGTACATTTCGCATAATGCTATTGGTATATTGTTATATGGGTTTCGCACAACTAATATATCTGGGAAAAACTCCTCTGTATTTGTAATACAACTCATAATTGTATCTCGTAGTTCGTTTACTCTGAATACATATTTTGCGCGTTGATGCATCAATATGTACGTTCCTGGGTCTCCTTCTTGAATATTTGCAAGATGGAGGTCTTGTTCATTCTTTGTCTTTGCATATCGTCTTCTACATATTCGCACAAATCGACACATGGAGTGATATCTACGTTGACATATTTCGAAGACTTGCATCATATTTTCGACGTATCTATCAGTTATACGAATGGAACTTTCCCATACAGAAGGAGTTTCAATTGCAACCTTCAGGACAAAAAACTTGAGACAAATAATACTTCGTTTTGTTTCTGATGGTAACGATTCCTCACGTTTTATCGCATGCATTAACGGCAATAGGTAATGAGTTATGAATATAGATGATGTTCTAGAACTATTTAGTACCTCAGGTTGAAATACAAACTTTGATACATCCAAATTAAGTGTTTGACATTTTATCACATGTTTACATAAATAAGGAAATATATCATCATTCATTGTGTTAGTGTAACTATAATGTAAATAGATATATCTTTATACCATACAAAATATGCTTATGCAGTATTTCATATATACTCATCAATATTGACCCCACATTTTATCCAAAAATCAATACTCATTGAGGTTGGGAAATACGCGCTTTTGTCTTGTATCAACTCGTCACCCGTTTCTATTTGTATTAATGTTATGTTATCAAGATCCATCAAGGTTATTGTATATCATACGTTTTAGAAAATAAAAATATAATATTTTATTTTTATTTTATTTTGATATATTCAACTATTTAAAAGCCTGGATTGTATCCACTATCTCCACCTGTATCTACCACACGCACATTGCTGACATTGTTCTGAATCATTAATGAGCCCAAGTCACATTCTCCATCTATTCCTGAACGTGGACCATCTCCTGCATACATGGCTTCGATTTTCTGGTCTTCTGTCATCATGTCCATTTCCACCGATTCATCAACCATACGCATTTCTTCGGGGTCCAAATACACTTGGAACGCACTCGTTCCGAAACTACCCTCTTGACCACACATGATATTTGCAGAGACCCCATGCATCATATCTAGTTCACCATGTCGAGCCGCTTTCAAGAACATTTCAGGAGTCTCTTCAAATGATGCCTTTGCAATAGGTCCGATATTATCTTTGTTGATACCATGTCGGAAGATTGAGATCAAATGGTCGGTGTATGTCATACGGTCGCATAACAAACTCAGATGATGCGCGTTGATATAAGTGCCGTCGAACTCGACCACGTCCACCAACTCGTTGTAGATTGCCTGACGAGCGGCTTCAATGCCGAATATGTTGTGCATTTCAATAATATCATTACTGAACGTGCGATTAACGTCGATGTAGTCTAGAGCCAACACGTCTAATAAGTTAGAACCGTCTGTATCCAATACCCATGCATCCTTCTTTCCGTATTCGCCATCTCGGGAGGTCACCATATTTTTGATTTTACGAAGGATAACCTTACCGATCTTCTTGGTTCCACGAAGAACAACACTGTTCATCAACTCTTCTTGAAAACGCTTTAACTTGAAGATGTGGTCTGATTGATCCAGAGGTAGGTTCGCTCCGGATGCACTCGGCTCATCACCTGCTTTAGGTTTTCCCTTTGCGGCGCTGCGCTTCACTACTTCAGACATGCGAATACGACATACCAGATTGTCTGCATTGTAGTCAGAATACACACAACTGATGTCATTTCCGTAACTATTTTTCAATGCGAAGTTTACATCTTCCATGGTAATGTTCTTGTCAAGCATCACATCGGGATTTAACACAAGACGCAATACCCATTTAGATTTTTCTGTCTCGATTTCTTCGCCACCGCATTCGGCCACTAAATCTTCGAACTCGTAGAACTGTTGAATCATCAGACGGTCGTCCTCGATCACCGTGTTCGCGTCATCAGGGTCGAAACAAATGTCTAGTCGAGTTGTCACCTCACTCAACCGAGTGTGTTCCAACATGTTCATCACGCTCTGAGCACGCTCGCGGTCGTCCTCGTCTTCTGGCTTCAGGAAAATCGTTAACGAAGGGTTCTTAGGCTCAGACGATAGTGACAATATCTCTTCGATACGAGGAACACCACGGGTCACGTTCGACTTCGATGCCACACCCGCAAAGTGAAACGTGTTGAGCGTCATCTGTGTGGCGGGTTCTCCAATGCTCTGCGCCGCGATCATCCCCACCATCTCCCCAGGGTTCACCACGGCCTTCTTGTAGGTCAGGATCACCGTCTCGATGAGGAGCGCAATCGCTGCCTTGTTCATGCGCTTCACAATGACCAGTGATTGTGGTGTCAGGTAATAATAGAACAATACCTTGAATAATCTGTTTGGCACTGCGCATCGAATGCCTTCTAGCACCTTGTATCCAGCCTCGATCATCTCATACGCCTCGAACATCGTAACGTCCGTGATAGACGACCCCGTAATATGCAATTGACCAATCACGTTATTGATAATATACGCAAACGCAACTGGGCAGCGCACAACGGATTCATCCTTGAACCCGTAAATGTTCTTGATCACGTCGTCGCGCGCCTCCAGCATGAAATCAGTGTAGTATTTATTCCTTGCAGCAAGAGGTTTCAACTGCTTCTTGTGGCGAGCCATAGCGCCGTCATCATACACACCTTTGAACACATTCTTCTTTGCAGAACATTCGGGCATGCTGTAATGCAGATAGATGTCTTGAGTTGTCTTCTCTATCAATGGAAGACCTTGTGTCTCCACACGGAGTGGGTCGAAACTGTCGTCGCCGTAGGTAAACTGTATAATCTTACCCTTGCCTGTGCGCACCGTCATGTCGTAGGCAACCATCAAATCCTCCATGCCTTTGATTAACCGACGCTGGATATAACCTGTAGTAGATGTCTTCACTGCAGTATCGATAAGACCTACACGACCACCCATCGCATGGAAGAACAACTCCTGAGGAGTAAGTCCGTTGATATACGAACTCTCCACGAAACCGCGCGCCGCAGGCGTGTCGTCGTATTTCGTGAAATGCGGAAGCGTGCGGTTCTCAAATCCATACGGAATGCGCTTGCCATCCACGTTCTGCTGACCCAGACACGAAACCATGAACGAGATGTTCAGGTCACTGCCCTTGGATCCAGCATTCACCATCGTCACGAAACGGTTGCCCTTGCCCAGACTACTCAACCCAATCTTACCCGATTCAGCGGTCGCCTGATTCAATACGTTGTTCACCTGCGTCTCGAACTCCTCGCGGTTCGATTTACCAGTGTTGTTCTCAAACACACCCAGTTGCGTCTGGTCGATCAAATCCTTCACACTGTTCTTCTTCTTCTCGATTACCTCCACAATATCCTGCTTCGTCTTCGCATCGGACAACAAATCACTGATTCCAACACTGAACGAGTTACTGCACAGATACTCCGTAACGATGTTCTGGATATCATCGATGAAATTAGACGCAGCCATATTGCCGAAATCGTTGCAGATGCGGTGGATCAACCCCTTCGTGCCGCCGCCTAACACACTCTTCACCATCTGACCACGAACGTATTTACCGTTCACAATCTCAATAATGGCGTTAGCCTTCTCCGCCTCCTCCCTGCTCATGTCTGGCTTACTGCTATACTTAAGCGATAGCGGAGGCATGATCTGCGTCATCAAATCGAATCCCGACACGCGATCCAACTCGCGCAACGCGTCTTCGTCGATGCGCGATGACATCATCAACAAGTTCATCGCCTTCTTCTTGTCAAACTTCACGCTATCGCGCGTGATTAAATGACTACCAAGCATCGAATCTTGGTAAATACCCACAATCGCCGAGTTGTTAGCTGGGCTGATTATCTGGTAGGGAACCGCTGCTAGGCAGCGCAGTTCCGTTTCTGCCTCCACGTCTTGGGGCATATGCAAATTCATCTCCGAAATTCTCCTATGTTTCCATAGGAGCCGGACTATACCTTGTGCCTTATCCGGTTGAT
>Ga0206130_10002428_pt1 | contig 25915 bp, 32 predicted proteins | sample Helgoland_Spring_9_FD_148637 | JGI IMG/M metagenome (GOLD analysis project Ga0206130, IMG submission 148637) | Pelagic subsurface seawater microbial communities from Kabeltonne, Helgoland, North Sea - Helgoland_Spring_Bloom_20160512_1 | ecosystem: Environmental > Aquatic > Marine > Epipelagic ...
ATATAAACTTAAAGCTTATTTGAGACTACTGCAGTATCAGTGGTGGAGTAAGCTATTGAGACTATTTGGATTAATAGGGTGTCACTGGGTGGATCACACAGGCAGGCTCTGTGAGACTGGGACACTAGCCATTTACGACCTTCCGTGAAGTGTCACCCAACTAGTTATATTGCCTTCACACTAAGCAGCTTGCTGCGCTGCGATGGCGACAGTGCTAACCTGTGGATACAGGGGGATGTGGGCTGAAGTCTCCACCTAGGAGAAATGGCTGTGACTGGAAGTTTATCAATCCCAAGTTATCTCTGCATTAGTCAGCAAAGGAACGCATCCAATGGCAAAGCTAGAAGTGTTGTACAACGATGACTGCCCAATATGCCGTAGAGAGATAGAGCATTATGCGGGTCTTTCGGGTGATGATGTGACCTTTGTAAAAATTACTGAGCAGTCAGCGGCTGATTGGGGGCTTACGGAAGAACAGGCTGCTAAACAGATACATGCTAGGTCAGGTGGGAATGTGACCGTGGGCGTTGATGCCTTTGTGTCCGTATGGCAGAGACTGCCTTATTATCGATCACTTTCATTGATAGTTGGCTGGCGACCCATCAGGTACATCACTGATATTGTTTATAGGAATGTCTTGGCCCCATTATTGTTTGCGATGCACAAGCGACGGCAGAGACGGCAAATAAATTCACCCAGATAACGACCGATATCCTAAGGGAAATGTGGGCTGTAGTATCCACCGAGGGAATACGCCCCCGTAGCGGAAATTAAGGCCAGACAATCCGTACCATTGCTTCGTTCTTACGATTGAACGGCAAGGTAAGCAGCCCATTGTCGGTAGCCCTGATGACCTCTGAGAATGCCTTAACCCAATCGCGGGTCAGGTAACCTAGTAGTTGGGCTTCTGCCTTATCAAAGTTCCTGTCACTGGCTCGACCGCTGTAGCTATAGACAGCGTAGTAACCACCTTTGACAGTTACTATATTATCTCAACAGTTGGATCAGTAGGCTGTGGGGCTGTCTCTGAGGTGTATGATGATGGCAGGAAGAACTGCATATACCCAGCTTCATTCTGCGCGCCTCGTATAACAGGCAAAGTCATCATCGGAAGTCTAAGTTCACCAAGTGGCTAGAATTATCAGGGAATTACCTATCAAAATAGTCATAGTAGGGGTGAAATAGGGAGTGTTTCTATGGCTCTCCCACTACTAGGACGAATAGAAATTGTCTTTACAATACAGTCACATGGCTTGTGCGTGACGACTAGGGTATGACCCGCAAGTCATTCGCTCGAGCGAAAGGATCAAACGAAAGACATTTGCAGCACGACGCTTGCAAAACCGCTATTAAATTTCGCAATGAGACTAAGTGGGTGAGCAAAACACGCTCTTATTTTACGCAGCTCTTAGCACCAAAAACCCTAACCACAGACATTATTCATCCTCAGTATAATACATCCATGTTATTGTAGATGCTGCTTTCATTACAAATCAATGTCGCTACGGGGCTGCCATCTTTCATTACTGAAACTGAACCTGCGATAGAGTGGTTCTCATCCAGCCTATCGACGGTAAAGCCTACTACGTAGCTATAGCCAGCGTTCGGAAAAGTTGCTTCGTGCCAGAGGTATCTTCCAATGCCATGATTGTAAAAACCATCAAAATCATCTTTTGAACTGGCATACAACTCCAACTCCGGCACTGCATTTTTTTTGCCATATTGATACCGCATGATCTTATTATTGTTGACACATACCGAAACAGTTTTCCTGTTTTTTTCTATCGTACAAGAAAATGCGGTTGTCCCAAAATCGCTGCATTGATTTGCTGCTAACTGACTCGAAAATAGCAACGTCGCTAAGGTCAGCATGAGGGAATAATGTCTTTTCATGGCCCGGTTCCAGATCTTTTTTAATTAGCAGAATTCGGGTATATACTACCCTATATCGAGAGCACAGCTCAGGTCCGGCAAACCAAACATCGGTTGCACCAATAGAATGGTGAACTGCGACCCAAGTTTCTCTTTTTTCTCGTATAAAACGGCCACCGTCGTACCATCTATAGTATCTGGCTCCAAGGATCCACGCTGAAGCCCAGGTGTTCTTAACAGATCAATTTTTATTCCACCAGGTCTTTGGGGTGCCAAGAAAGCTATAGCTAAATTTTCTGAGGCCCTTAATTTGTTCGCAAAAAATTCAACAGGTTGCCCGAGTTCCCATTCGATGTGCGGGCAGATGACATCCATTAAAGCAGAGCGAATAGGCGTCCCCCATTTGGGTTGGAAATAGTTGTCAACATAGAGAGGGCAGGTTGCACTCAAAAAAAGCTTAAAGTCATAAGCCCAAATATTTTCTGCATTTCAAATCCCGTATTTCCAAGATACTATCACACTCGGTGGTAGTATCAAATCGATCTGATACAACCTAAAATTCCGTAATGTCCGTAGTCAGCGTATTACTGCGTTGCAAATTATAGAAGTGGCAACTCTTGCGGTATGAAATGAGCCTAGGTGTAAGCAATGGGAAATCGTCTAATACGCTCATTTTGCGTTTCACTGCTTCCACGACACTCTAGATCGCACCTTCAGCATTTAAACTTAAGGCTAACACACCATGATTTCTTGCTAAGTTGAAAGCTCATCTGCTTGAGTGCGATTGTTAAACGCCTGAACCACGACAGCAATGCACCTGAAAGGGCCATTAGAGCCACTGTATTGACCTGTGAGTGCAGCCTTTGGTCTAAGCTAAACTCCACCGTACAGCACCAAACAGACCGCTGAGCGAGGGTATGCACGTTTGTGAAAACCTGTGAGCTAGGTGACATGGCTTGCGCGTGACGACTAGAAAATGACACGCAAGTCACCCTCTAGCGAAAGGATCAAACGAAAAACACTCGAAGCGCGCCGCTTGCATCACCGCCAGCACGCTGCATAATCAAACCAGCCAGATGTGCCAAACTCTCTCTTAGTTTAGGTAGCCATTGGTCACAAAAACCCTGACGACGGACAGGCTAAAGTCTATGCCATGCGCGCCTGCACACGCGCGGCTTTATGTCATTGGTGTGAGTTTCCGCTTTTGAAGTTGTCTACCTGTTTATTTTACGAGGGGTGCCAGCTTACATCAGGTAGGACAATGACCCGGAGTTAATTGCCGAGGCGGCTAGAGACTGGATTAAGGCAGTCGGGGCTAAGACTGCCTACATCGAGCCTGGGTCACCCTGGGAGAACAGATACTGCGAGAGCTTCAACGGGCGGATGCGAGACGAACTGTTAAACGGCGAAATATTCTACTCGCTACGTTGAAGCCCAAATCATGATCGAAAGCTGGAGAAAACATTACAACACCAAGCGACCACGCATTGCACTGGGCTACCGCCCACCAGCGACTGAAGCTATCATCCCGATGGACCAAAGGCCGATCATGCACTAGCTCTAAATGTGGACCACCCAAGTGGGGCTACTCAATTGCTCTGGCCATGGTGTCGGTAGAGCACGCCAACATCGGCGCGCAGGTCGAGGTCGTCACAAGGTCTGGTCCCTTCCCCGCGATGATATGCGAGCGTCCGTTCTATGATCCAAAAAAACAAACCGCGGCTGCTTGACACCCTGCCCTTGCTCGTAACTTAACAAATAACCCGTTTGGAGATCTATCTAGGTAATTACTGAAGGTCTATTGTTTTATATGGTCAACGTTGACCGCCATCTAATTCTCCACCATGTTTATCTCAATTTTTTATTTGCAAAGAGAACTAGGGTCCTTCAAGCAACTTCTAAACTTACGCAAGGCCGAACCTAATGATAAACTTGAGACAAAAGACCGAAGCTGTGTTTTCAGATGCCATATCCATTCCCCCAACGCCCTCAAATATTGATGAAAGTGAATGGCTGACCCGGTTAGAACTTGCAGCATGCTATCGGCTGGTCGATCACTATGGCTGGACCAGCGTAGTATATAATCACATCACATTGCGTGTGCCCGGAACAAATGAATTTTTGATCAATCCTTTTGGCCTGCGATACGATGAAATTTCGGCATCTAACCTCATTCGCGTCGATGTTGATGGAAACAAAAAGTCCGAAAGCAAGTGGCCCGTGAATAAGGCTGGCTATCTCATACATTCCAAATTGCACCAAGCACGCGAAGACCTGCATTGCATAATACACACACACGAGCCAGTTTCGCAGGCGCTTTGTGCATTGCAGTCGCAGGCGATCCCACTCACCCAAGAAGGCTGTCAGCTTTACGAACGGATTGGTTATCATGACTTTGAGGGCATAGTTCTAGACGGAAGTGAAGGACCCCGTCTAGTGGAGGCGATTGGCCGTAATGCCCACACGCTCTTGTTGCGCAACCACGGTCTGATTACCGCTGGACCAGATGCAATTTGGGCCTTTGTTCGTCACCTCGCTTTTATTCGGAATACCGAGGTACAGCTTGCTGCAATGGCATCCGGAAAACTCAATCTGATACCAAACGAAATTATGGTAAAGACACGCGAACAATTTGAAGGTGGCTCGGCGCAGGCAAATGCACTTGTTAGACATCCCGAATGGCCAGCCTTAGTGCGACTGATTGATCAAATAGACCCTACTTGGAAAAGCTAGAATCTAACTTAGCTGTCGCTTCGAAAGCCAATCACAATCCTAAATCCTCCAAATAAGCCTCCGCCTTTGAAGTGGTCCGCCCCTGTAGTAAGGATAGCAGAGGACCAGAGATGCCATTAAGAGTCCCAAGCCGGAAGAGATTGTCATGAAGTTACGGCAAGTTTAAGTTCTGATGGGCCAAGACATGCCCCTAATTGATGCTATCAGACAGATCAGCGTGAATGAACAAACCTATTATCGCTGGAAGAAGAAGTACGGCATACCGCGAAGGATTAGAATTTGGTGCCAATTGCGGAACCCTGAAATGCCACGCATGGTGCCTATACCGACAGACCCGTACCCGTTGAAACGTGGGTGCCAAAACTTTTTCAGCTCCATGATCGCAGAATAAGGATCGCTTGGGTATTTGCACAGAGCAGTCAACATGCCGATCACGTAATCCATCTTCGCTTGCCCATCGCCTGAAACGTTCAGCCCGTCGCCGCTCAAAGGCGAAGGTGTGCAGAGAAACTTGCCTAGTTGCGTGGCCATCGGCCACGAGCCCGATTGCATCATCAGTTCCGGCATATCCCAGATTGCTTGCATCGAGCTGATCTTGCGATTCTCAATCTGATAAAACTCGTGATAACGCATGTGCGTCAGATGTCCCGTCGGGGGAATATCCATGAAGGGCTCGATGAACGTGCCCATGTAGTTACCCCCCATGGAGCCGATCCAGTCACGCCCCTCTGGGTTGGTGCCAGCAAGCATGATCATATCACGGCGCTCAAGGTCGGGCATGGCGGCATGAAGCGGTCCGATGCAAGTGTTCCAAAGCGCGTCTGGTCCCGTCAAATCGCCAAACGGGTGGCACATATGCAGCGCCGCATCGGGTGCAAACACGTCGCGCATCGCCTTGCGATTGGCAGTCTCTTCAACATCCATCATCGCCAATTGGAACGGCTTGATCAGCATTTTCAAGGTATCGAGGCTCATTCAGCGGCCGTTCCATATGGCACGTTCTTACCACCATAACGACGGACCCGAAGGTCTCACTGTTCTGCATGACCCACGAATCCTTCCAACAGACACAATCGCGAGCCATATGCACCAATCTCTGCTGCAGCTTCATCTGTAGTGACACACTGATAGCTATGCGTTTTCAAGAACTTACCAACCCAAAGATTACCTGTGTAGCGCCTGTTTTCTTCGTTGGCAGCGTGTGGTTAGTGCCTATCACCTTGTCGCCATTGGTTACATTTGCGCGCGGCCCAAGGAACAAAGTCCCGTAGGAATGCATGTTCTCAAGGAACCAATCATTGCGGTCCGTCATCACTTGGACGTACTCGGAGGCAATATCGTTGGCGACGGTCAACATTTCGTCATAGGTGTCGCACAGGATCACCTCGCCATAGTCTTCCCAGCTGGTGCGAGCAGTCTCTATGGTTGAAAGAATTTCGAGAATGCGTTCGATCTTACCAAGGTTTCTTCGGCCAGCCTCTTCGAATTCGTGAGCAAGACCGCTGGCGAGTTATAGCCATGCTCCGCCTGCCTCAACAAATCCGTCGCGCACATTTCTGCATCAACATTGTCATCAGCGATTACCATTGTCTCCGTCGGACCCGCGAACAAATCGATGCCAACACGACCAAAGAGCTGACGCTTGGCCTCAGCCACGAAGGCATTACCTGGCCCGACCAGCATATCCACAGGTTTGATCATTTCCGTACCAATCGCCATCGCACCCACCGCTTGCATGCCACCCATCGCGTAAATCTCGTGTGCGCCGCCCATATGCATCGCCGCAACAATTGCCGGATGCGGTTCACCGTTCATTGGAGGAGCAGACGCGATGATCCGAGGAACCTGCGCAACATTGGCCGTGAGCACCGACATATGCGCAGAAGCGACCATCGGGAACTTACCACCTAGCATTTAGCAACCCACTGATTGCACAGGGATATTCTTGTGACCCAGCACGACACCCGGCATGGTTTCCACTTTGATATCCGTCATTGACGCGCGCTGCGCTTCGGCAAAACGGCGAATTTGGACCTGCGCGAATTTGATATGTTCCATGTCGCGCGCCGAAACTTTGCTCATCGCAGCGTATATTTCGGATTGGTCTAAACGGAAGTGCTCAGGTTCATACTTATCGAACTTCGCGCTCAATTCGCGCACAGCTGTATCGCCGCACTCCTCAATATCTTTTAACGTATCCTCAACAATACCGCGCACTTTCGCATCGTCTTCTGCGCGTTCCGCCTCGGGTTTTCCAGTTTTAAGCGTCATGATTTCCATTGATTTCATCCTCGTCGTTTCACCGCACTAGACGCGGGTTATTTCTGAAAACTGTAGCCTAGACGCACCTGTGGCCCACTCGCGCGCAAAGGGCTGCAGCTCAAACAAGCTACAGCCATCGCTACAAATTAGGGCACGTGGAAGCGCAAGCATCCTGCGACGACCGTGTTGCTTGAGCGCTATACCCTTGGCCGCAATCCTCATTTTCGCAATGGCCGTGACACGTACGGGCCTATCTTTCCAATTGGCTATGTGGACCCTCGCCTACCCGTTCATGAGGACGTCATCGGCGCTGTAACTGCATCTGGCAAACCTGTGGCGTTCCAGCACAGCGCTGCGTTTCTGGCGCTGCGCCAAGGAAAAACTGTGGAATATGAACACGTCTCTTTAAGGCTCGAAGCAGGGGGCATCAGGGCTGTTGGCACCGGCAATATAGACCTTGCAGTCATCAGGCCTTCTGGTTTGCTTGGTCAAAATTTCATCCAGACACCGCGCTTTGGACGCCCTAGCTTTACCCTTTAAAACAAAAGCCGCGCTCTGCATCTCTGCAAAGCGCGACTTTTCTTTGTGGTGTGGCGGCGCTTACTACTTTGTTATGATCTCCGGCCCCATGAAAAAGGTGGGTAGAAAGGTTGAGAACCACGGCACATAAGTGATGATGATCAGGAACACGAAGAGCACTGCAAGGAATGGCAGCGCCGCCTTCACCACACGCATCATAGGCATGCCAGCAACACCAGAGGTCACGAAAAGGTTTAAACCAACTGGCGGCGTGATCATCCCGATCTCCATATTCACGACCATAATGATGCCAAGGTGAATTGGATCAATCCCCAGTTCAATCGCGATTGGGAACACCAAGGGGGCCACAATGACGATGAGGCCTGATGGCTCCATAAACTGACCACCGATCAGCAAGATCACATTGACTATCACCAAGAACATCACCGCACCAAAACCCGCTTGCAACATCGCGCCGGCGATCTGCTGTGGGATTTGCTCGTCAGTCAGGACATGCTTCAGGATCAACGCGTTGGCGATGATGAACATCAAAGTCACCGTCAACTTGCCCGCTTCAAACAACGTATCGCGCGTGTCTTTGTGGAAGAACGCAGTGACCAAAGCGATAGGCTTTTCAAGCAGACTTAGATTTCGCTGCCCCTCACCCTTATAAAGCGGCCCCATATCACGATAGATAAAATTCGCAATGAAGAACGCATAGACCGCGGCCACGGCTGCCGCCTCTGTTGGGGTGAAAATACCGCCGTAAATGCCCCCCAAGATGATCACGATCAGGAACAGGCCCCAGCCTGCTTCCGCACCTGAAGCCCAGACTTCACCCCAGCCCTTCCACTCGCCTTTGGGCATGTTACGCATTTTCGCGATGGCGTAGATCGTCACCATCAACATCGTACCAGCCATGAGACCCGGAATGACGCCCGCAAGGAACATACGGCCCACGGAAACATCCGTGGCAGAGGCGTAGACAACCATCACGATGGACGGCGGAATGAGGATACCAAGCGTACCGGCGTTGGCGATAACACCAGCCGCGAAGTCCTTAGTATAGCCCACCTGCACCATGCCCGCGATGACGATGGAGCCGATGGCCACAACTGTCGCAGGGCTAGAGCCTGAGAGCGCTGCGAAGAGCATACACGCGAAGACACCTGCGATTGCGAGGCCTCCGGGCAGATGGCCCACAATGGCAATCGAGAAACGAATGATCCGCGCCGCAACGCCGCCTGTGGACATAAAGCTAGAGGCTAAAATGAAGAACGGGATCGCAAGCAGCGTGTAGTGCCCTGCCATCGCTTGGAAAAACGTCTGCGCGATTGAGGCAAGCGATGTATCGCTCAGCACCAGTAAGAAGATGATCGACGAGAAACCAAGCGAGATCGCGATGGGCACGCCGACTAGCATCAGGCCGATGACCATAGCGAATAAAATTGCGACTTCCACGTCCTCAGCCCTCCTTATTCATACGGGCCACGTTGGCCACATCTTCTTCGGCCTCATGGCTGACGATAATCGTGGCTTGCGTGCCTTTGAGCACACGAATGCCGACTTGGGTGAAGCGGAACAAAAGCAAAGCTGCGCCAAACGGCAGCATCGCATAAGGAATAAACCGCGGAAGTTTTTCGTATTCTTCACCTTGGTTCATGCTGCTTTCCAGAAAACGCAGGAACTCAGGCAAGGGAATGTCGTTGGTCTCATACCATGCTTGATCGCGGCTATTCTCGAACCCCGTCGGGAACCAGCGACCAGATGTGGAATCATACCCCGCGAAAGGCGCCCAGTAATCCCACGACCCTTTAAGCAGTAAAAACGCGTAAGCGATACACACCGCAATGGCGATAATCGCAAGGACCCGTTTCACGGGCGTGCCGAAGAGGTTGATGATCGCATCGACACCCAAATGCGCGGTCACTTTCACCGCATAGCTGATGCCAAATAATACGAGCCAAGCAAAAAGGAAGGAGACCATCTCAAGCCCCCAGATTATCCCTGTGTTGAAGCCATAGCGCAGGACCACATTGGTAAAGGTGATCAAGGTCATGAGGCCAAGGATCAGCGCAATCACCGTCTCTTCGATCTCATTCACAGCGCGGCCCAATGCAGTTTGCGGCTCAAAATGCGCAGACATGCCGGTTCCTCCCTATTCTGTTCTGGGTGAATTCATATCTCACTCCGGCGCAAATCCATGCGCCGGAGTGGACCACATAACGTGGAATTAGTGCTTCGCGTTGATCGCTTGCGCGGCATCGATGTTCTCTTGACCCACGTCCTCTTTGAACTGGCCCCAAACAGGCATCATCGTGGTGACCCACTCTTGACGCTGCTCAGCACTCAGCTTACGTACAACGCCGCCTGCATCCAGAATGGACTGACGTGCAGCTGCGTTCACAGCAGTGGATTCGGAGTTACGTGTCGCCGTCACCTCCTCGACAATCGTGCCCAATTGGCTGCGCACGTCATCCGGCAGACCGTCCCAGAAATCCGTGGACGTTACGACGAGATAGTCAATGATACCGTGGTTGGTTTCAGTGACGCCATCCTGCACTTCAAAAAACTTCTTGCCGTAGATGTTGGACCATGTGTTTTCCTGACCATCCACAACACCTGTCTGCAATGCGCCGTAAACCTCAGAGAAAGCCATCGGCTGCGGAGATCCGCCAATCGCTGCCATCTGTGCTTTAAGCACGTCAGAGTTCTGAACGCGGAACTTAAGGCCATTCGCATCTGCTGGGGATTCAAGCGCAACATTTGCAGACATCTGCTTCATGCCATTGTGCCAGAACGCAAGACCAAGAAGACCACGACGCGTCATGCTTTCTTTCATCGCCTGACCGGTTTCAGACGTTTGGAACTCATCAACCGCGTTGATGTTCTTGAACATGAACGGCAGGTCAAACAGGCGGAATGTCTTGGTGAACTGCTCGAACTTTGACAAAGACGGCGCGGCCATCTGAACGTCGCCCTGAAGCAGCGCCTCAAGAACTGCGTCATCGTTATAAAGCGTGGAGTTCGGGAACACTTCCATGCAGGCCTTACCGTTCATCTCATCGTTGACGCGCTGCTCAAGCAAAGTCGCCGCGATGCCTTTCGGGTGCTTGTCTGTGTTTGTCACATGGCTGAACTTGATGACGATCTCACCGTCATCACAGGCTGCAGCCGCTGTGTTTGCAGTCACGGCAAGTGCCAAAGCCGTCGCGGCTGTTGCTAGAAACTTCATGAATATCTCCTCCCAGAGCATTGAAAATAAGCGAGACCCCGACGAGTCGGGCCCCTTTGTGGTACAGAGAATGCGCTGGATTTGCACAGGTCTCAAGCGCTTAACCAATCTTGCAGATATCAAAGCCTTTGAGTCCCTTGCGACGAAACAAGCGCAACGTCGCGCGCAAGGCTTGCCAAGCCCCCTTGATCCTAGCAATGCTGTGCTCATGACACTCTGGCAACAACTCCCGACCGACACCGCATTCGTGCAGGACCCCTACCCCGCCTATGCGAAAGCGCGCGCGCTTGCCACTGTTCAGGATTGGCCCGCGTATGGAATGACGGCAGTGTTTAGCTACAAACTAGTTATGCAGATCTTGAAAGACCGCCGATTTGGGCGAGAAGCGATTGAGCCCGCTGAAATCCCCCCACATCTCGCGCCATTTTATGCAATCGAAGCCCACTCCATGTTAGAGCTAGAGCCGCCACGCCACACGCACCTGCGCTCTCTCGTTTTGCGTGCATTTACATCCCGCCGGATCAAAGAACTCGCCCCAGAAATCGAGGAGCTTTGTGATGATTTACTCGACAAGATCCCGCAAGATCAGCCTTTTGACCTGATCAAGCATTACGCAACGCCGATCCCCGTGATCATCATCTGCCGCTTACTTGGCGTGCCTGAAGACCTTTCAGATCAATTACTTACATGGTCCAACGATATGGTCGCCATGTATCAAGCCCGCCGTGATCGCACCATTGAGGACCGCGCGGCAAATGCCGCCACCGATTTTGCCAATTTTGTTCGTGAGTTTGCTGAAGAGAAACGCAAACACCCTGCTGACGATCTGATCACCCAACTTCTAAACGCAGAGGAAAACGGCGACAAACTCAGCATGAATGAGCTGATCACAACCTGCATCTTGCTTCTGAACGCGGGGCATGAAGCCACAGTGCACACACTCGGCAACGGCGTGAAAACCTTGATCGAGTCGCAAACACCCCTTAGCGCGCTGTCCGATCAAGCGATTGATCAAACCGTCGAAGAAATCCTGCGCTATGATCCGCCTTTGCACGTATTCACGCGCTATTGCTATGAAGACCTTGATCTTGATGGCCACAGCTTCAAACGCGGCGATGAGATCGCCTTGATGCTGGCTGCTGCAAATCGGGATGGCGCGCACTGGCCTGATCCAAACGGCTTTGAACCTTCAAGAAAAATCCAAACCAACACCAGTTTCGGCGGCGGTCTCCACTTCTGTGTTGGTGCACCGCTTGCACGTTTAGAGCTCCGCGTCGCACTTCCCAAGTTATTCACGCGTTTCCCACAGCTCCAAATCACAGCCCCCCCGAAATACGCTGATCTTTACCATTTCCACGGACTTGAACGCTTGATGCTCACCACTGATTGAGGATTTTCAAATGCGCTACGTGATGCTCGCTTTGCTTTTCTGCCTTGCCGCCCCGACCACGGCTCAAGAACTTATTTTCACCCCCGAAAAAGCAAAGGGAATTAACACATTCATTACTCAATGCGTCAGCTTCACGCGCGCGAGTTTCGCCAATGCCGCCTGCGATGATTTACTAATGCGCATCGACCCCATGATCCGCGCAGAGGGCCTCACTCATATCGCACTTGGGCGCACAGAATGAGGCTTTGAACGCGACGTTTACCTGACTACCGAAAACCCACCACCAAACGCAGCCCACCTTACACCATACGTTCGTGGTGCAGACAGCCCAACCGCGATGTTTGTCTGGCTTTCATTCTACAACCAAACACCCTCAGGCCGCCTCATGCTATGAGAAGATTCCGGCCTCGGATCTGGTGAAAAACCTGTCATCGCGAACGACATCTCTCAAGGTCTCACACAAAAACTTGTCCCCGTTTTGAAAACCATCGCCCAAAACAAGGCCCCCTAAGCGCTTCTTATTTCCTTAAATATCCCAACCGGTGTGGGGCTAGTCCCCACACCGGTCGGATTGCAATAGCAATTCGAAATACTAAATCGGTAGCGCCGTCGTACTTTTGATCTCTTCCATCGACAAAAGTGCTGTCACATTATGCACCTTCACCTCTGAAATCAGTGCTTGATAAAACACATCATAGGCCCGCGCATTCTGAACCCTGACCTTCAAAATATAATCAATATCGCCCGCCAAACGATGCGCCTCTTGCACCTCCGCGCGCTCCAAAAGCGCCTTCAGAAACGCCGCTTGCCAGCTCGCATCATGCTCCGACGTGCGGATCAATACAAAGAAACAAGCCTCAAACCCCAAGGCCTCAGCATCCAGTTTTACTGTCTGCGCCCCGATAATGTCCGCCTCACGCATTTTGCGGATACGATTCCACACGGGGGTCTTGCTCGACCCCACTTCACGGGCAATTTCATCCAGCGAACGGTCCGCATCCACCTGGAGCGCGCGTAGGATTTTTCGGTCTGTATCGTCTATTCGGGCAGCCATTCGCAATTCCTCTCATTCTCAGAATGTTTAGACCAAAACCAAACTCATTGCAAAACAACTTCCCTATCAAACCCCAACTCCTAGCAAAAATACAGAATATCTTCCTATATTACGGTCAGACACCAACCGAATGGAGCCGCCTTATGGATCACTTCCCAATCTTCGTCGCCCTCGCAGGTCGCCGCGTGATCCTTGCAGGCGGTGGTGAGGCCGCATTGGCGAAACTCCGTCTCCTCCTAAAAACAACCGCGCGTATCACCGTGTTCAGCCCGACAGCCGCACCCGAGATTGAACAGTGGCACGCGGCAGGCAAGCTCACCTATATCGCACGCTCCATCGCGCCAGGTGACGCCATGTGTGCCGTGCTGGCCTATGCCGCAGATGAAGATCACGCGCTTGATGCGCGCACCTACGAAATTGCCCGCGCTGATGGTGCGATGGTGAACATCGTCGATAATCTCGGCGACAGCCAATTCATCACCCCTGCTATCGTAGACCGTGATCCCGTCACAATCGCAATCGGAACAGAAGGCGCAGCACCTGTTCTCGCCCGCGCGATCAAAGCAAATCTCGAAGAGCGCTTGCCACAAAAACTGGGCACGCTCGCGCGAATCGGCAAGACCTTTCGCAAGGCCGCAGATGTGCTGCCAATGGGGCGCGCGCGCCGCGACTTTTGGCGGGACTATTATTTCAACAGTGGCCCCAAAGCCGACAGCGAGACCGATATCCAAGCGGCCCTCGACGCCACACTCAGCAAACACATCGCCCAGAAAATCCGTACCGCACATATCGCTTTTGTTGGCGCAGGTCCTGGGGATCCTGAACTTCTCACCCTCAAAGCGCGCAAGGCAATTGATGAGGCGGATGTCATTATCCACGACCGCCTCGTCACTGGTGAAATCCTTGAACTTGCGCGCCGCGAAGCATTGATTGTCGATGCGGGCAAAGAGGGTTTTGGCCCCTCCATGCCTCAAGACCACATCAACACGCTAATCGCAGAGCACACTCAAAACGGTGCTCAGGTTGTGCGGCTAAAATCTGGCGATCCTACCATCTTTGGCCGCCTTGATGAAGAGATCGAAACCTGCCAAGCTCATGAAATCGCTTACTCTATTATCCCGGGCATCACAGCTGCCTCCGCCGCAGTTGCAAGCATCGGGCAAAGCTTCACACGTCGTGGACGCAATGGGTCTGTCCGGTTCCTAACAGGACACGACATGAAGGGTTTCGCAGATCACGATTGGGCGACACTTGCCAAACCGGACGCGGTCGCCGCGATCTATATGGGCAAGAAAGCCGCACGATTTGTGCAAGGACGCTTGCTCATGCACGGTGCGGATCGTTTGACCCCCGTCACCTTAATCGAGAACGCATCGCGCCCTGATCAACGCATCATTCCAGCGACCCTTGAAACCCTCGCAGAAGTCACCGCCGTCACAGGCCCTGCGGTCATTTTCCTTGGCCTCGCCCCGCGCGAAGCTGCCAGTTCACTCGCCGATCTCCCACAAGAGGAATTCGCATAATGTCCCGTTCTTTCACGCCCAAAGTCGTCACCGCAAACGCGCTTCTAGAAGGCGATGTTGTTTATCTCACTAACGATGATCGTTGGACGCGCTTATTGAAAGACGCGGTTTTGCTGATGGATGAAGCCGACGCAGACCTACGCCTGCTGCAGGCCCAAGCGCAAACAGGCGTGGTCGTCGGAGCCTACCTTGCAGACATGCAAGACGGCCCAGATGGCCCCGAGCCAACCCATTTTCGCGAGGCGTTTCGCCGCAAAGGCCCCTCCAATTACGCACACGGCAAACAGGAGCAATTCAGATGTACGCATATAACGAATTCGACAAATCCTTCCTCGCATCCCGCAACGCACAGTTCCGCGCGCAGGTGGAGCGCCGCATCGCCGGTCATTTGACCGAAGACGAGTTCAAACCGCTACGTTTGATGAACGGTGTTTATTTGCAACTTCACGCTTACATGCTGCGCGTCGCCATTCCTTACGGCACGCTGAACTCTGGCCAGATGAACATGCTCGCACATCTCGCGGACAAGTATGACAAGAGTTATGGCCATTTCACCACGCGCCAGAATATCCAGTATAACTGGCCAGAATTGCGCGACATTCCTGACATGCTTGATGATTTGGGCACCGTGGAAATGCACGCGATCCAGACCTCGGGCAACACCATTCGCAACGTGACTGCGGATCATTTCGCGGGTGCTGCCGCTGATGAAATCGCTGATCCGCGCCCTGTGGCAGAGCTGATCCGTCAATGGTCCACGGACCACCCCGAATTCCAGTTCCTACCGCGTAAATTCAAAGTGGCCGTAACTGGCTCCGAGAGCGACCGTGCCGTAACGCGCGCCCATGACATTGGGTTGCGCATGGTAGAACGCGACGGCGTTGCAGGTTTTGAGGTCATTGTAGGCGGCGGATTGGGCCGAACGCCAATGCTGGGCAAAGTCATCGCAGATTTCTTGCCTCGTGAAGATTTGCTGCCCTACTTGGAAGCAATTGTCAGCGTGTATAACCTCTTGGGACGTCGCGATAATAAGTACAAAGCGCGTATCAAAATCACTGTACACGAGAACGGTTTAGAGAAAATTCGCGACCTCGTGAACGGGCGGTTCGTTGAAATCAAAGCGCGTTTCAGCGGCATTGATCAGGAGCTGTTTAAGAATATCGAAGCGGCCTTTGCCGCGCCTGAGTTTGCGGTGAAATCCGTCGATTCATATGACAGCGCACGTCAAAGCGATCCGGTCTTTCGCGCGTGGTCTGACACGAACCTGCATGCGCACAAAGCAGATGGTTACTCTATCGTTACCGTCTCCATCAAAAAGCACGGCGCAACGCCAGGTGATGCGAGCGCGGAACAAATGCGCGTTCTTGCAGACATCGCTGCGCGCTTCGGACATGATGAGCTACGTATCTCTCATGAACAGAACGTGATCCTGCCGAATGTGCATAAATCCGATCTACCTGAGGTGCACAGCATCCTTAAAGCGAACGGACTTGGGACTGCGAACATCGGTCTGATCTCTGACATCATCGCCTGCCCGGGCATGGACTATTGCGCCCTTGCGACCGCACGATCTATCCCGATCGCCCAGCAAATCGCGACACGTTTCGACGAGCTGAAACTCGAGCATGAGATTGGCGAGTTGAAGATCAAGATCTCTGGCTGCATCAACGCTTGTGGGCATCACCATGTGGCACATATCGGCATTCTTGGCCTCGATCGCGCTGGTATGGAAAGCTATCAAATCACGCTTGGCGGTGATCACACAGAAACCGCGACCATTGGAGAGCGCGCAGGTCCGGGCTTTAGTGCGGATGACATTATCCCCGCGATTGAACGCCTTGTGGAGGCTTATCTGGAGCTGCGCCAAAGCGACGAAGAAACCTTTATCGAAAGCTACCGCCGTCTCGGTCTCGCCCCATTCAAAGCGGCGCTTTATCCAGCCGAGGATGAAAAATCCAATGCCGCTTGATGATCTCGTCTCATCCCTCAGCTTGCGGCACCGTGTCGAAGAAGCCCGCATTGCGATCAATATTGCGCATTCAGAGCAACGTCTGAGCAAGATCCCACTGGTGTCATCCTTTGGTGCGGAGGCGGCTGTGCTTTTGCATCTCGTTGTCACCACGCAGCCTGACATGCCTGTGCTATTCCTCGACACGGGCAAGCACTCCACCGAAACGCTGAGCTATCAAAAAGAGCTTTCCCGCGACTTGGGACTGCGCGACTTGCGCGCCTATGCGCAAAGCCACTCACTGCCCCCGCATCCTTTGCTCGCTGTGGGATACCTCTCGATTGGTTGCGCGCCCTGCACCAACCACACGGACGACACAGATGATCCCCGTGCAGGTCGTTGGGCCGGTCAAGACAAAAGCGAATGCGGCATCCATGTGCCATCCGTTCTTAACACTACAGAAAGCACACTCTCATGAGCACAGTTGTTACAGATAAAGGCTTCACAATTGATGATTGGAACGCTGGATATGAGGGCGCAGATACGCTTGATTTGGCCTCCGACGCAGATCCTGTCGGTCTTGATTTCAACGGAATCGTGATGATCCGAGTTGATTTTCCAAGCTTTGCAGATGGGCGTGGCTTTACCATCGCGCGTCAATTGCGCCTGCGCGGCTACACGGGTCGCTTGCGTGCAAAGGGGCACGTTATCGCAGATCAATACGCCATGGCGCGCCGCGCGGGCTTTGACGAGGTTGAGATCGACGCAAGCCTTGCACAACGCCAACCTGAGCCAGACTGGCTTGCGCGTAGCAATTGGCAAGCGGACGACTATCAGGCACGCCTGCGTGGCTAGGCCACGTGCGCCCGCCCTTCCCAAAACAGAAAATCCATATTACACGAGGAAACGGAACTTAAATTCCGTTTGTACACATATGAATGAGATGACCTCCGTGACCGCTCAAACTACTCCCAAAACACCCACGCTTCCTGACGCACAAACCGTGACACAGGTGAAACATTGGACAGATAACCTGTTCTCGTTTCGCATGACCCGCCCCACATCCATGCGCTTTCGCTCTGGCGAGTTTGTGATGATTGGCCTTATGGGCGACGTGAACGAGAAAACCGGCAAAGCGAAACCACTTTTGCGCGCTTATTCCATCGCTTCGCCCTCATGGGATGAGGAGCTTGAATTTTATTCAATCAAAGTGCCCGAGGGACCGCTGACCTCCAAATTGCAACACATCAAAGTGGGAGACGAGATCATTTTACGCCCCAAACCTGTGGGCACATTGGTGCATGACGCGCTGATCCCCGGCAAACGACTGTGGTTTTTTGCGACAGGCACCGGCTTCGCGCCCTTTGCGTCGCTTCTACGCGAACCTCAAACCTATGAGGATTATGACGAGGTAATTATTACACACACCTGCCGCACTGCGGGTGAGCTGACCTATGGGCGCGAACTGATCGAGGCCTTGGAGCATGATGAATTGCTCAACGAGTTGATTGGCGATGGATTTTGGAAAAAGATTAGATACTATCCCACTACGACGCGCGAAGAGAGTGCGAAAATGGGGCGAATCACTGATCTAATCAACTCTGGCGACGCCTATGCAGAGTTAGGTGTCGAACCGCTGAGTGCGGAAAACGACCGCGCAATGATTTGCGGCAATCTTGCGTTTAACCTTGAACTGAAAGCGATGCTGGAAGCGGCAGGTCTTGAAGAAGGGGCGAATTCAAAGCCTGCGCAATATGTAGTCGAGAAGGCGTTTCTGGACTGACAACAAAGGCACACCTTTCTCAACGCTCCACCCCTCAAACTGCACCGTGAAATCATCGTTTACATAAAAACAGGGCGCGGCCGTATCGGGGTGCGCAATGACGACGGGGTGTTTTGTCGGTGCTCGAAATGCGGAAGTGTTCGCATCAATTCCAACTTTGCTATCTGCAAAACTGTCATCGGAATGTATAGCACTCAGATCGCGTAGCGTCGCCTTCAAGCAATCACTCAGCCCTTCCTAAACGGCAGGCATAGAGGCAAACAAAGTATCCCCACCAGAGGGCGGCAATGTGCGCGCAGCGAGGATCGAGCACATTTCAGGGACCGGATCATAAGAATGATCCGTGTGCCACGTCCCACCAATTACCTGCGTCATATCGGGCGATTTGCGTACCTCAGCAATATTGGGATGGCTCGCGACAGGCGTGAAAAAGCGGTTGATGTCGATGGTGCCAAACCGCTTTGCCAGTGCATATGTGCTTCCGGTTTGAGGGATTGATTTCGGATAACAACGACGCCATGGACTAAAAGTGCATCGCGCAGGGAGATGAACCCATCATCCGAGAGAGCATTCAGATCGATCGATGTGATTACAGCGCCAGGCGATCCTGAAAGTTTCGTTATGTGCATATCCGCTCCTTTACACTTACAATGGAGCGTGTTCGGTTGCGATTTGGCAAAAAAAAACCCGCACCGAAATGCGAGGTTTCAGGATATCAACAAAGTAGAGCTTTGGCTCACATGCCAAGCGTGCCTTTGATTTGCTCAGGCCCAACGTTAAAGAGCTCAGGATTGTCCTTTGCGCCGTCCAGGGCTGTTTTGAGCGCAATTCTCTTCAAAGCGCCAAGCTCAGAACCATCGATCATCTCACCAACTTTGTCCAAGTTGAAGCCTTCTGGTGTCAGCAAGTCTGCCAAACCACCAGCAGCTTCTTCTGCTGCGGCGGCAGCTTCTGCGGCTTTGTCTGCCTCAGCTTGGGCCATTGCGGCTTTCTCAGCTGCGTTGTCGGAGTAGACCATGTAACCGCCACCCAACACGACAGCAGCCAGGACAACCCAAATCAAATTCTTCATGAAACTTTGCCTCGAAAAAACTTTTCGCATTCAGCACACGCTCCTGAATGCTGCAAACGCGAAATGAGCGCTTAAACGCAAGGGGAAAACATGCCCAAACGACCCAAGATCAGCGATTTGGCGCTTGAAGACTGCGCACGCAACCTTTATCTTACAGCTTCGAAATTATAGCCATCTAAGGATAAATACCATAGCCCGCAGACCACACAATGCGCCACCACAGCGCGACACCGGACCTCGTATTAACGATAATATCCGCTCTCCTGAGATCCGCCTGATTGGCGCAGAAGGTGAAAACGTTGGGGTAATCCACCCTGCAAAAGCCCTAATTATGGCCGAAGAAGTAGGTCTTGATCTGGTGGAAATTTCCCCCAACGCCAATCCGCCCGTCTGTAAAATTATGGACTTTGGTAAGTTCAAATACGAGACGCAAAAGCGTGAAGCCGAAGCGCGTAAAAAGCAGAAGATTATCGAGATCAAAGAAGTCAAGTTCCGTCCAAATACGGATACGAATGACTATGATGTAAAGATGCGCAACGTCTATAAGTTCTTGGAAAACGGAGATAAAGTGAAAGTCACTTTGCGTTTCCGCGGTCGAGAGATGGCGCACCTTAACCTTGGCCGCGAGTTGTTGGAACGCGTTGCTGCCGACACCAAAGAACATGGCCGTGTCGAGAACTTCCCAAAGATGGAAGGCCGTCAGATGGTTATGTTGATCGGCCCATTGCCGAAGTAATCCGACCCTTTTTTTGAATTCTGAAAGTCCGGCCAAAGTGCCGGACTTTTTGATTTCAAAGATCGGTTTTGTGGGATGCCGAAACTGTCGTCGATTTGGGGTCCCGCAAAACACATCAAAACACCCAACTTAGGCGAATCCTATTTGGCCCACCTTGGGCGTGGCCGCGTCGGTATTTCTTTCAACAACCCACCAACACCCATGCCCGCAATATCTGCGCTGCTGACAGGCACGCCACACAGAACACGGCTCAGCACTTTATCAGCGCCGTTCAATGCGGGCGAACGCGCACATCCCGGCAAGCCAATCACACTGCGCCCGTCTAAATCACCGATAAACAAAAGGTTTCCGGGATCAACCGGCATTCCAAAGCGGATCGAATGCCCCCCTGCGCTGACAAGTGCGGCAGGTGCCACGTCAGCAGGGTCCGACGTTGCAGAGCCTGTCAAAATAAGAATGAGATCGCCCTGCGCCTGCTGGATCGTTTTCGTGAGCGGTACTATTCCATGTGGGCACGTCACCACGTCGAGTAAGCGGGCATCTAGAGCGTTCAAACGGGCCTCAGTGGCCGCGATCGCTTTTGTCTCATCCGCATTTTCGCGGATTTGTGTAATGATCAGCGACACGCTCATCGACGTGGGTGCCGCGAGCTTGACCGCTCCGCTCGCCAGCGCGCAGGCCGCTTCCAAGTCAAGCTCTGGCACGGCATAAGAGATGATTTTTACCGTCCCCAACATCCCGCCTTGATGCATTTGATGATGATCAGGCACGCTCGCGAAAGTGATCATCGGGTTCAGGGCATTCATCTGCGTAAGCTGCTCCACATCCAATAGCGCCACGCCCGCATGATCCGCTATAATGTTCACCCGTCCTGTCGCGGCAGCGGTTGCGCGAAGCCCGTTTGCCCCGTCCAAAAGAGCCTCCCCAAGTCGTCGCGCAGCATCGTTTTCTTCGACATCGCCCACTTCTAAAGTGGCAACCGTCACCCGTTCAATGCCCGCATTCAGCAACGCGTCGATGTGTTCCGCAGCCAACACCGCGCCCTTGCGCAGTCGTCCCTTTGGCAGCTCTATAGAATGGGCCAAAATACTGCCCTGCGTGTCTGTTGTTGGAAGCTCGGCGAAAATCATGTGCAGCCTTTGCGGAGCACTTGCGTCATCTCGGCAATGATCGAAATCGCGATTTCAGAAGGGCTGTTCGCGCCGATATCTAGGCCAATCGGACCATGAATAAGCGCACATTGTTCTGAAGTGAACCCTGCGTCCTGCAAGCGTTCCAACCGCTTGGCCTGCGTGCGCTTGGATCCAAGCGCACCAATATAGGCCACGTTTGAAGTCAGCGCATGGTACAAAACAGGGTCGTCAAGCTTGGAATCATGGGTCAGTAAAACAAGTGCGGTGCGCGCATCAAGACCGGTGGCTTCCACCGCATCACTTGGCCATTCATTTGAGATTTGCACATCAGGAAACCGCGCTTGGGCTGCGAAGCTTTCACGTGGATCAATCACCAACGGATCGTACCCCGCCATTTGCGCCATCGGCACCAGCGCTTGCGCGATATGTACGGCCCCAACGATGATTAAGCGCAAAGGCGGGTTATGGATGGCGACGAACTGCCGTGTTTCGCGTTCAAAACCGGAGCGATCCATCACAAATCGCGCTTCGAAGCCGTCGCGCTGCAAGACACGCGTACCGCTGTCAAGGTCTGCGACATAGGCCACTGGCTCTCGCGCCGCGCGCGCGGCGACCAATTGCGCCAGGATTTCTTCACTTAGGGTCGCACCAATGGGCTCCACTAAAATACGGATGGTGCCACCGCAGGCCAAGCCCAACGCAAATGCATCACCATCCGAGACCCCAAACTCTAATTCACGCACATCGCCTTGTTTGATCGCATCTTGCGCCTCAACGATGACCGCTCCTTCAACACAACCACCCGAGACAGATCCGACAATTTCGCCCCGCCCGTTGATCGCCAATTGACTGCCCACACGGCGCGGTGCGCTGCCCCAAGTTTCGATCACAGTTGCCAAAGCCGCACCTAGCCCAACACGATGCCATGCGAGCGCTTGTTCGGGGATTTGATCAAAACCGGCATCATTCATTAGGCGCAATCCTATTTGGTATTTGTGCGATCCAGTGAGCACGAAACCTGCGCCAATTCGCGCGCAGTAGCAATGCAAAGAGTGGCTGAAACCGCTGCAATTTAACAAACCATAGGCACATCCTTTTCCCAATGCTGCTGCATTTGTGTGCCACATTCATAATGAATAGCCCGAAAAAGACAGGCTTTACGAGTCGTGCAGGAGCCGATCCAATGCAAGAAACGCAACAAATGCTCATTGAATCACTGGCGGGCCAAACCGGTCAGGCATGGCTTGGTGCTCTTGAGGAGCTTGCGGATGAGGCCAGATATTTCCAACCCCTCAGTGCCAAGCACACTGCGGCATTTATTGATGCTGGCAAAACACTGCTGGTGACGTTTGAAACCGGACAATCGGTTCAATCGATGAACAACAAAGCACATCCCATCAGCTTTGAAATGATACGTGAACACATCTGGTCGATGATGGCATCTTTGAAGATTTTGACCGCGTGATCTTTTACGGTGCAGGATTTTTTTTGCTACGGGGCATGCGCCCGACATGCTAGGCGCTGCTGCAAGTGCGACAGTCATATATGACCCACGCATTGAATTAGACACGATGCATGCAGCACTTTTCACGTGCGCGAACGTTGATAAGTTGTGGATGTACTACTTTGGCGTCGCGCTTGATGTGCAAATGATGCGCCTTGAAATTCTCTATCCCCTGCTCGTTTCTGTCGGCTCAGAAACCTCAGTTCCTGCCGAATGCCATAGTCTGCATCGCATGCGCCGCCGCGATCGCACTTACTTGCGCGCACTCCTCGGGGATGTAGAGGATGTGAAGCCCTGTGGATCCACCAAAGCAATCTGCGATCATGCTGCAGCGAAACTGCTGGCACCTCGCTTCAAAAACGTAGCGAGCAGATCGCAGCATTCATCGCCGATCAAACGCCGCAAACACCTTGAGCCGACTGATCAGCAAGCATTCGCACACGCGGCCCGTGTCGGCGGGCATACATAAACCGAACCTAAGCTGTGATCATGCCAGTACGCCATCCTGCCTCAATTTCGATTTCGTCAATCAGCTCAGCTCCGTTGGCATGCGGCACAATACGCAAGCGATGTTGCCAGTGTTTTACACCCATGCCGAACTCTTTTAAGTTGAAAGTAAGGTTTTTGGGGTCAAAAGCGATCAGCTCCATCCGGTAGGGTTGTGCGGGCAAAACCCCGAACATGGACACTTTTACATCCAAGACCTGACCTTCGTGAAGCGATCCTTCGGACAGCCCTTCAAACGAGAGCAATCCGCGCACAGCTTGTCGCAAACAGCCAAAATCAGTGGTGACCCGCCAAACGTCTTCGGCTGAATTCGCGTAAATGTGATTTAGGAAAACCGTCTTCACTAAGAGCGCAGCGAAGACACCCGCGCCAAAAGCGGCTTTCGTGCGACACCAATGACCGCACCGATACACAGCAAGACCGGATAATTGCGTACACCGATCAGAGACAAAACAATCGCGGCCCCCGCAAGCACCAGCGCAAACGTCACAATATTTAATTGTGCGTCATCCAAATCGATTCCAACCCGCGTTAGCACACCTTTCAAAAACCCGCTTGCTTGCGCGAAAAACACTCCAACAAAAAACCCGACGATTAAGGTGAAAATCATGACGCGACTCCTATTGGCTGCGCGGAGCATTATCCCTAAGCAAGACAACACGCAAACCCTAGCCCTTTATGCAGCTTCGGTGTATGCGAAACAGCATGACAAATAGCCTCACACTCCGCCGCCCTGACGATTGGCACCTTCACTTGCGGCGATGGCGATATGCTGCGCGCGGTCTTGCCTGAAACGGCACGTCATTTCGCGCGGGCGATCATTATGCCCAACCTGGTGCCACCTGTGGTAACAAGCACGGATGCGCTCGCCTACCAAGCGCGGATTCTCGCAGCACTCCCCGAGGGTATGACGTTCGAGCCTTTGATGACCCTCTATCTGACTGAGGACACGGACCCCGAGGATATGCGCGCCGCCCACGCGAGCGGCTTGATCAAAGCGGTCAAACTCTACCCCGCGGGTGCAACCACCAATTCCGCCAGTGGCGTGCGCGACTTTGCGCGTGTGCAACCGGTTCTTGATGTGATGGCTGAGATCGGTTTGCCGCTGTGTCTGCACGGCGAAGTGACCGATCCAGAGGTTGACATCTTCGATCGCGAAGCCGTCTTCATCGACAAGATCCTTGATCCTATCAGACGCGCCACGCTCGGCCTTAAGGTCACGATGGAACATATCACCACCAAAGACGCAGTTGATTACGCACGTGCCCAAGACGACAGCCTCGGCGCGACGATCACCACGCACCATTTGGTCATCAACCGCAACCACATGCTCGTGGGCGGGATCAAACCGCACTACTATTGCTTGCCAGTGGCAAAACGCGAACTGCACCGCGAAGCGCTGGTTGATGCTGCTACCTCTGGCGAGGCGCGCTTCTTCCTTGGCACGGATTCAGCCCCTCATACGGATGTGCTGAAAGAAAACGCATGCGGCTGCGCGGGCTGCTTTACCGCTACCAACACCATGTCGATCCTCGCCCATGTGTTCGACCAGCAAAACGCGCTCGACAAGCTAGAAGCTTTCGCCTCCCTCAATGGCCCTGCGCACTACGGCCTTGCCCCAAACGAAGACCACATCACCCTCACCAAAACCCCGCCTACCTGCCCTGAGAAAATCATCACAGGTGTCGGTGAAGTCACGGTCTTCGATCCGGGTTTCGCGCTCGAGTGGTCTGTCGCCCCTTGATCTTCCTATTTCCATTTATATCCCGGAAAGCGCGAGGGGCTGGCCCCTCGCCCCGCACCCACAAATAAGAGTACCGTTATGATCCCTTCCAGCTTCCCCAACCAATCCGAAATCGCCCGCCTCACCGCGCGGATGCTGCTTGAAATCAAAGCAGTGCATTTCAACGCTGAAACACCCTTCATTCTCTCGTCTGGCTTACCAAGCCCAACTTACATTGATTGCCGCAAACCCAATTCTTATCCGCGCATCCGATCAACGTTGATGGACTTCATGACCGTTACCGTCATGCGCAACGCAGGCTTTGAGGCGTTCGACAATATCGCAGGCGGTGAAACCGCGGGTATCTCTTACGCCGCCCTTGTGGCCGAACGGATGGCACTGCCCATGACCTATGTGCGCAAAAAGCCAAAAGGGCACGGACGTGGTGCACGGATCGAAGGCGATATGAACGAAGGCCAACGTGTTCTACTAGTCGAGGATCTCACGACGGATGGAGGCTCCAAGCTCAATTTCGTCGATGCGATTCGTGAGACCGGCGCGAGTTGCGCGCATACGGCCGTGATCTTTTTCTACGACATTTTCCCTGAAACCGAAAAAACGCTCGGGGATCATGGGGTTACCTTGCATCACCTGTGCACATGGTGGGATGTGCTGGCCGAAGCAAAAACGCAAGGCGCGTTTGATGCAAAGACTTTGGCAGGCGTCGAAGCATTCCTCAATGATCCGCGCGCATGGCAAGACGCCAACAAAAAAGCCTAAGGTATCCAAAAAATTAACCCGACCTTCAACACGTTAGTTCTTTTTTAACCACAAGGACTGAGAGTTGATCGCTGCGCGCCCACAACATATTGTGGTTTTTCGCATGATTTTGGGTTATCCACAGAAACATACAATTTGCAC
>Ga0206130_10002430_pt1 | contig 25895 bp, 34 predicted proteins | sample Helgoland_Spring_9_FD_148637 | JGI IMG/M metagenome (GOLD analysis project Ga0206130, IMG submission 148637) | Pelagic subsurface seawater microbial communities from Kabeltonne, Helgoland, North Sea - Helgoland_Spring_Bloom_20160512_1 | ecosystem: Environmental > Aquatic > Marine > Epipelagic ...
ACGTAATTTACTAAGTTTTTCTTGGTCTTCCAACATACGATCAGCTAATTTTTCTAAATGTTTAGATTTTTGATTATCATAATCATTAACTAACTTATCGTGTTTACGTTTTTTACGTGCTAATTTACTTTTTCGTTTTTTCATCGTCTAGATACTAATGAGTAAGGATCATCACTTTCATCTGTAGGATCACCTAATCCTAGTCGTTCAAGTTGTTGTTTTTGATAATCATCTAATTCCCATTCTACTTCACTCTGGTAGGTTGGTACGTGATCTTCTATACCCTTAATCTGTTTGTCGCTAAATATATCTCCAACTTGTAGAAAATAATGGTTATAACAAAGTAACTCTATATTTTCCTTACGATAATTATTTTTATTATTATCTTTAAAATTAAGTAACAATGGTATTTTATAATCGTTTACTCTACGTTCGTGGAATTGACATACTGAGCATTCTTCTTTTAAGTAACCTTCAGTTATTAATCTATATTTTAGTTTATCTGGGCTAAATGATGAGGCGTCTATTCTACCCTCAATTATATCTAATAATGCGGGTTCAGGACCATCTGCTCTTAAAAATTTAGGTATACCTTTACCTGCTTGATTTAAATGTTGGTCGAATAGGTTATTATACCCATCTTCAGTTGCATCATATGTTTTAGCCCACTTTTTATAGTGTGTATACGAAACATGCAAGTAGCGAGCAGCTGCTTTGTTACTCAATGTTTGAGACATAGCAGCTAATATTTGCTCTTTACTTATGGGTTTTGCTTGTGGCATTAATCTTCTACAAATACTATTTCATTAAAAGTATGATCACCTTCTCCAAATTGAGCGTTTACTGCTTGTTTAGGTTTTGTTGTTGAGCAGTTAACACAATTTTTATACCCAAATTTAATTAATCTTAATTCAGGCATGGGTTGATTACATACTATACAATCTATGTAAGTTATATTGTCCATGTGTTAATATGTTTAAGTTTCCCTATACATATCATAAACTTTGAAGAAATTTCCATAAGTCTGTAGGAGTTTCTAACATATGAACTTTACCATCTTCCATCTCTACACCTAATAATTCACCATCAGCATCAAATCTATCTAAAACCCACCACCAAATTACATCAGCCATATCATACCCATATTTAGCTACAACTAAATTTTCTATAGCATGATAATAGAACTGGCTAAATCCTAATAAATCGATTCCATAGTCTTCGTGTAGTTCGTGTTCAGAGTGCCAAATATGTTCTAGTGTCTCTATTGTATCAACAAATAAAGCTAATTCACGTTCAGCCTCAGTTTTAGGTGATTCTTTTACATCTAAACCTTTTCCATATTTACTCTGTAGGATTTCTTTCATTTAAATTTAGATATCAATTTTATTATTTATTTGTTCCCAATTAACTACAGGAGACATTAATCCTTCCATACAATGAGTCGATAATCCAGGAATAGGGGTAATTACTATTCTATTTTTTTCTTTGTTTAATTGAATAAATTTATTATGGTCCCCTATTGTTGAAATATGGGTGTTGAAATCTAATTCTAAAAGCTCACGAGTAATTATAAAACTTCCACAAGTACTAGGAGTTGACCTCCAGTGATGGTTTTGGGTAACAAATACCTTAGATACTAAATTTTCATACATAGGTAAAAAGTATTTATCATTGTGATCATATAATGAAATATAATGTAATAATTTATACTTTGAAAATAATTCAGTTACTTTTTCAACCCACCCTTTAACATGCAAATAATCATTTTCTAAAAAATATATTAAATCATTATTTTTTTTAACAATAGAATAAGCAAGATTATAAGTTTGTATAGCTGATTTATAGTCATTACCAGCTTTTATTTCATGTAATGTAAATTCATCTTTATATTTATTTATAAAATTAGATTTAATATTACCATCAAATACTACGTGTAATTCTACGTTTGTATTTTTAATAGTATCTAATAAATTAATAAAACATTTCTCATAATTAAATCCTTTAGGACGATAATTTGATCCATTATCTGAGGTATTATAGTGTCTATAAAATATGTGAATTTTCATTATTTTTGAATTAAAGGTTTGTATACATAAGGGTTAGGAAATCCCCTATCTATATAATCTTTTTCTAACATATCAGTATAACGATAATGACATGACCACCTAATACTATCATCTAAAATTTCCCCAGAGGAATGGACTAATAAGGTTGAAAATATAGCTATATCTCCTATTTCTAATTCGGGTCGAATTTGATTACCCTTAATATCTACTGAGGCAAACCCTCCATCTACATTAAAAGGTAAAGGGCCTAATTTATGGGATTCAGGATAAATTACCAAAGTCCCATTATCTATATTTACATCTACTAAGGGAACCCATACTACTAGAGAATTCATACTAGATTCCATTGATGACCAATCTTGATGGGCAGGAGTTTTATAGTAAACTTCGGATTTAGCTAGTTTAGGATGATTAAAAAATAAAACTGGTCTATTACACATATTAGGAAATTTAATTCCTAATTCTTGAATTTTATTAATTAATTTATCCTCTAAAGGTAATTTGTATAATTCTAAAAGACCTGCTTGGATAATTTTTCCACAATTAATAAAAGTTTCATTTTGTTCATTAAATAAACGAATCATATTATCTTTAAAACTTTCATTGTATCCAAATTTATCAAATTGGATTTGGAATATATTTTCTGCTTGTTTCCTAAGAGTAATAATATATTCTTTACTAAAAAAGTTTTTAAGGATTATATATCCCTGTTTATCAAGTAATTGTTTTTCTTGTAGCATATCCTATTCCAGTTTTACCAAAACCATTTCCATTATAAAACATTAAATACTGATCGTTGTCTTTAATTATTTCAGGATAACAAACCATAATATTTTCCCATTCGTTATTTGAAATATCTAATTCATTTTGGGGTTCTCTAACCCAATTAATCCCATCTTTAGAAGTAGCTTTTTTAATTCGATATGAATTATCGGGATTATTTCTATAATCTGTTTTATTACGGACTGAAAACCACATATGGTATGTGTCATGATCTTTGATTATACGAGCTGATGAAATTCCTCCTTCTTTATTTTTTAAAGGAATACAAACTTTACCTGTGGGGATCCAATTAATCCCATCTGTAGATGTAGCATATTTAATATCATAAATGGGTTCCATTTTATTATTACTTTGTATCCAATCTTGACAAGACAAGTACCACATTTTCCATAGACCATCTTCAACTAAAATATCAACAGTTCCAATATAACCTGGTTCTAAATTGCTGGTATGGAATATAGGTCCTGAGGAAAATTTCTCCCAATTAATTCCATTATTGTAACTAATAGCTAAACCTAAATTATTATGGTAAGGAATATCTATTCTTCTAGACCACCCTATATAATAAAGATATTTAGTCCCATCTTTTAAAGTTATAATATCAGTAGGCATTATCCCTGACCAATCAAAAGATCCAGGTTTTCCTAACTCTAAGTTTAATTTAATAGGATGTAAATATTGAGAAGGATCATCTTTAAAACTACTTATAGTCATAGGAATACTTTTCCCATTTTTATCTCTAGTAGAATAATAAATTTTATAAGTATCAGGAGTAATATCTACTACTGGGACTTGGGCATGATGTTCGCTGAATATATTTCCTTGTTTATTCCACATATTAATATACTTCGATTGCTAGTTTAGATTGTTTTTTAGCAGGATAACCTAAATAAAATCCCTCATCTTCTGTGTTTTTAGTAATCATTGCTCCCATAGCAATAAGACAACCTTCTCCAATAGTAGTATAGTCTCTAATAGTAGCATTTACCCCTAACCATGCTCTTTCTTTAACATGACAGTGACCCGAAAGAACTACATGCGAAGTAAAGAATACATGATCTTCAATTTTACCATGATGGCCAATATGATTACCACTCCACATAACTACATTATTACCTATTTCAGTAAATGGTTGTAAAGTATTATCTTCTAAAATAAAACAATTCTCTCCAATTTTATTATTACAAACTGTAGCTTTTGAAGAAATATAAGAAATGTATTTATATCCTTTAGTTTTACCTTCTTCATAAATCTTTTTACGTAATGTATTCATTTTAACTCCAGTCATGGGAGCAAATAAAAGATACTCTGAAGGGGGATATTTGGATTCTAGATCTTCAAATGCTACTACAGGATAAATTTCATCTGTTCCTCTAGGCACAAAAGTATCTTCTTCTAAATATTTTTGATTAACAGTAAATGCTACTACTTCATACTTAGAATCATTTGTTAAATAGTAATGGGCTAATTCGGCGGTATCTAAGGTTCCAAAAATAACTACTTTATTTTTCATATTAATGTATATTTATTTAATTGTTGTTTTAAGTGTTCTTTATCATATCTAAAAAGTAAATCTAAAATTGAAGCATATTGATTGTCTACTTCAACTTCATCCATCTGAATGAATTTAAGATCTATATTTTGGGAAGCAAAGTCTTCTTTATTATAAAGTTTCTGCCCCCCAATAGCATTTATATAAGTAGTACCCTCAAAATGTTTAGTTATATCTTGTAGTCCTTTATTTTTAGGGTTAGAAGTTATACCTTCACTAGTACTAATGAATTTAGTTTTTATATCTAGATAATTACAAATTAGTTTAATAGCATCTAAATTAAACTCTGAAATTGTGGTTTGTTTCCAATAGATTAAAGGATCAATAATTGTATCAATAATTTGAGAATAATTTGGGTCTTTTTTATAATTTAAACTTAGTGTTTTATAGAATTTATTAACCCATTTATCATCTTTAATTATACTAACTTCATTACATTTTTTATTTTGGCTTCCTCCGGAAACTTGAAGATTAATAGGAATATTATTCTTTAAAGTATTACGGGTCATATAACTACTTTTCATAAAAGATACATGATCTAAATTAATATAAGTATCAACCGCATAAATTAATTGGAAATATCCTATGTAAGGAAAAAAATAAGGTTGCATTATTCCTACTATCATATTTATTTATTTAGATTTTTATGGGGATATGGGGTTGTTGGTATAAAGTCACCAGTAAATTTACATAATTTTTCCCATTTATTTTCATCTTTAGTATCTAAGATCAATAATTGATCAGGTTTATCCTTAAAGAAAGATATAATTTGGTTATTTCTATATTCATATCTACTAATATAAGTATCTTTATAAGGTAAAATATCTATATTAGAGTTATAATATTCAGTTCTATGAAGCCAACTACCAAAAGGGTGAATATTTGTTTGATTTTGATTCCACCTACATAAAGAATTAAACCAATCTTCACTATCTCTAATAGTTAAAATAAATTTGGATTGGGGGTTCCAAAAATATAATTTCTTATAAAAATTACCTATATTCCAAGGTGAATCTTGGTAAAAATGTACTGTTGATTCTTTTGAAGCCCATTGAATAGAAGAAAAATATTGATCTATATAATCAGGTAATAACCTTTCGGAATCAAAATCGGTATGACAATTATATTTTAGAGTTTTAAACGCTTGTAATAAACTACTAGTACCTGTTTTATGAGCACCTACCCCAAAATATTTTTTCATTGATTATATATTTTAAATTGGGATAAATCTGGGTAAGGTAATGTTAAATCTTCATTGTATTTTTTACTACCATCCCTGTTATAAAATTGACCCATTAATAATAAACCTCGAGCTGCTAATTCAGGCATCATGTAAAAATTCCAACCTAACATATCTAAATTATCAGTATGGTAATCACATTCTCTACGTCCCGAATAACGGGCTCGTTTAAACCAAGAATAAGCCTTATAATTATCAGTTAAAATAGCACCACCTTTACTTAATTTAAAATGTTTATAAGGACCTGTAAACGAGACACACATATGTGTTTTAGGTTTGTACATATCACCTGTAAATGATAAAGCTGAATCCCATACATTAGAACCCTCTAGCGGGTAAGCTCCTGTTAAAGTTTCCCCATTAACAGGTTTCCATCCTACTTTTAAACCAGCATGGATGATTTCGCAAGGTACTGAGGGATATGTTCTACTAGGAATAGTAATGGTGGTTTCTTTAATGCTTTTATTTACGTAATGCTCATAATATAGAGCTAGGAATAATCCATTACTCATATTATCAACAGTTACCGCATATTTAGCACCTGTGTAATCTGCTAATTTTTGTTCAAATTCTTCTGTTACTTTATAAATTCCGTTTGCCATATTTTTTTAGTTTTTTGAATAAATTCTTTTAATTGAGGGACCATCTCATTTTCTAAGTTTTCTAAATAAGGTTTAACTTTATTTAAAGTTTCTAAAGCATATGGAATATCTTTTTCACCATAAGCAACTCCGTAATATAATGCAGGATTTTTGTTTCTCCAAATTTCTTTATCTAAACCTTTTTCAGGAATTACGATTGAAATACACCCACATAAAGCAGCAATTGTAGATATATAAGTACAAGTATCATAACAATAAAATCTTTCTGTTTTATTAAATATCTCTTTTAATTCTTCAAAAGAGGTATTATGTTTTATTTCAATAGCTCCTTTTAATTTTTTATCTACTTTGTAACCCTTTTCTTCCCCTTTTCTTAAAGTAAAACAATTTCCCTTTCTTGGTAAGTTTTCATTAGTAAAAAAATCAATTCTACTTTCAATTAAATGTAAATAATTTTCAGGAGATCCTTCATTTACTAATTTACTTTGATTAGTCTTAAAATCAAAAGTGTAATTATAGAAAAATTTATTATGATATAACCAAAACTCATTATCACCCCATTGCTTTTCCTTAGGGCGAGGATTATTTAAAATATACCTTACTACTTTTTTGGCATTTAAAGGATTTCCTTCAATAATTTCAGGATAAATCACAATATCTTCTTCTGGGTTGAAATTATTTGAGATTAAGGGAGTATTCCATTTAGGATTAGTTTTAGTCTGGTTAGGGTGAAAGGGGAATATTTGAGCATTTTCTCCTAGTTCATTTAACATATGACATAACTTATGAAGTATAGTAATACCCCCTGAATTTTTATCATACTCCGGGCTTAAAATTATATACCTAAACTTTGATTTAAATTTAGATAATAATTTAGAATTATTTTGTGGATTATGTTCAGCCTTACCATCCCATTTTGTAGTAAAGAATTTATGTGCTAACATTTCTTTACGTGTAGATTCCTCACTTTGTTCTGGGGTAGGTCGAGTAGCAGCTCCACAAAAGTGATAAAAATGTTTATATATTCTTACCATTTCCATCCCAAAATACTCACATTTTAAGAAAAAATCCCAATCAACAACGTGGGGAGATGGGTACATAATATCCCAACCACCAACTGCTAAATAATCAGCTTTATACATTGCGAAAGGCAAAGTTGAACCTGATTTTTCAGGGGGTAATACTGGTAATGATTGTTCGTATTCCCAAAAATGGTGTAAATCGAATTCACTAGGTGATTTACCTAAATCCTTAATATGTTTTTGAGCAAACATTGAAGGATGAGGTTCCATTTCATTAGGTGTAATTACTTTACCTTTTTTTAGGTGGGGTTTTAATTTTATATCCCAATCTTTGGGAAATACGTTATCATCATTTACTACTAAAATATAATCATTAGTAGCATTATATACACCCCAATTTGTGGCTACAGATAACCCCTTATTAGTTCCTAAATCTAAAATATTTACTTTAGGATATTTGTCTAATACAGATTTATTTAATTCTAAAAACCCATCTACAACTACTATAATTTCATTTTCATTCACTTGCCCTTCAAAAGCAGAACGAAGACATAAATCTAAATATTCAGGTTCTTTGTATGTAGGAATGATTACTGAAATCATACTTTATATTTTTGTTTTCCGTTTGCTTCGATTTTATCGTATAGCTCGTTTTGGGTGATTTGTCTATCAAGTTGTTTCGGGTGGATTATAGCAAATATTTCTTCAGTAGGCATAAATGCTTGTGTTTTATGTCCTACTATTTTTGAATGTAATAACCCTTCCCATTTAACCCAATCACAATTTCTATATAAACGCATTTGCCAGTCAGGAAAGTTTACCCAACCTTTTTCATTTACATTCCACCTCCACTTATTAATCCATTCTTGAGTTAGACCTTCTACAGTATTAATTCGAGGTAAAATAAATAAATCTACCTGAGAGTTTTGTTCTAATAATTCAGGTAATGCTTTAATAAACTCAGGTGTAATTAATTCATCAGCATCTAACTGGAAGATATAGTCACCTGTACATAAACTATTTACGTAATTTTTTTGACTAGCATCACCATCAAATTCTCTATGAAATAGATTAATTGATGGTTTATAATCATTAATATAATCTAAAGTAACTCTATCAGTTGAATGGTCGTCTAATACAACTACTTCATCTTGGGGGCGTTTAAAATTAACTAAAAAATTTAGAATTTTACCTACGTACTCACCCTCATTATGAGTTAATACTGCATAACTAATTTTCATATAATTTTAATTTTCAAATACTCCTATATAATCTAACGCTTCTATAAAGTCACTTTCATCAAAATATTTTATAGTGGTCATATCCATTTTAAATTCGTAATCTTTACCTTTTGCTTGAAATGCTTCTTTTTCTTCTTCAGGCATTGGAACAGCTTTAACAGCAGCCCAAGACCATTTTTCAGCACTTTGACCTTCAGCAAATACCATACCTTTATCAGATAAATTTACTGTGTTAGGCATCCAAATTAACCCTGTTTTTTCGTCTTCACCGCATAATTCTTTATATAAATTAGGTAATAATGGGAATTGTTCTTCCCAGAATTGTTCACCTTGTTTCATTAGTGAATTTGTGATAAATCCACAACCATAACACATATGGTTTTTGATTTTATCGTTTATTTCTTGAACGTAGCAAGCATCAGAGCCACAACGATCGCATATTGTTAAATTATCTACACTCATAATGTTGGTAAATTTAATTCTGGTATTGTTAGTTCAATTTGTGATGGGAATTCAGGAATATTTATTTCTAATATAGATTCTAATGTAGTAAACATTTTATCCCAATCAAAGTTTGTTTTACTATAATGTGCTTGGCGTTTACCTAGTTCACTATACTTTTTATAATTTTCAAATACTGATTTCAATGATTTGCCTATTTCTCCATGATTAGGGGCAAACCATTGACTATCTTTTATTAACATATTATTAGCAGCACTTGAATGGACATTTTCTAGATTACCTCCAATTAAAGTAGTAAATTCAGGATTTAAAAAATCCATATGACCGCTCCAAGCTGTTGTTATCAAAGGTTTTTTAGTTGTAGTAAATTCTAATAGAGGTCTACCAAATCCTTCACCTTTAGTTAAACTAACCATTGCTTTAACTTTAGAATGATTATATAGTGAATTCATCTCCTCATCAGTAAAATCACCATGTAGTAAATAAACATTAGGTAATTTACCTTGACAACTATTTCTAATAGAATTAATTTTTCTTAGGATATCATTTCTATCCATATAAGAACTATTAGAACCTGATGTTTTTAAAATTAATGCTGGTTGTTTGGATTTGTTTTTAAAGGTTTCAAAAAATGCTTTAATTAATAAACCAACATTTTTTCTATCATGACCCAACTCACCCTGCAACCAATGTCCTACAAATAAAAATGCAAATGATTCTTTAATATTAAGATCAATCATACAGGGAGAATTATCTGGGAAGTAAGTATCTAAGTTAACTCCTTCAAATAGTACTTCAATGGGTTTTTCTACTTGGATTGTTCCTAAAACATTACCTTGTTGATTCTTTTTTTCAAATTTAGAATTTAAAAATGCATTCTTTGAGTGTTCAGAAGAAACTATATTTAAATCCATTCTATTCATTCCTTCAACCCATTCTCCATTTACTAAGGTAGTTTCAATACCTGCTGTAAAGCCAATGTTAAATTTACCCATAGGTTTAAATTCATTTGGAACTGTAATTTGAGCCCAAATTTCAGGTTTATCTACAAGTTGTTCATTTAAAACATGTTCATATAGAAATTCCCATTCAGGGTTTTCTTTACAAAAATCAAATCGAGTATTACCCCAAGGTTGAGATATAAGTTTAACCCTGTATTTGTTAGTTTTTATGATGGATTTAATCACATCTCGACTACGAGCGCCATATCCTGAGTAGGTATCAAATGGGCAACTAATTAAAAATAACGGTTTCATTAATATATAATTTTATGTGGGATAGTATCTACTTGATACTCATTAGTGTTAATAAATTCAAATTTACTTCTAGGTGTAAAGGTTTTTAATGTTTTATCTACATTTTCGATTACACGTTGAGCTTGATGTTCAGCTGTAAATCCTGCTTCACTACTAGTAGCCCATTTATAACCTTCCATTCCTATTTTTTTACGTTTTTTATCTCCCATTTTATATAATTTCATAATACTTTTAGCAGCATCTTCAGCTCTACAAATATCATCCCAAATGTAAGGAGTTGGAGGAGAACCTTTTAAAGTACGAGCTGCTGGGAAAACTGGGAAGGCCCATTTGCCATGCTTTTTATATTTGCCTGTATGGTTTGAGGGGAAATCAGCATCAAAATCAATCCAATTACCATCTTCATCTTCAAAACGCATTTGATCTTGCATACCACCTGTTACATTAGCAATAATAGGGGTACCCGTTAATAATGCTTCGGTTAATGATAAACCCCAACCTTCATTTGATGTTAATAAAATTTGAGCATCAGCTAAATTATATAAGTAGTTTAAGTGTTGAGTTGATAATTTATTAGTTGAAAACTTTATTTTATCTGTATTTTCTCCAAATATAACATCTGCTACTGCTTTTAAATCAGTACCATGGTCACTTACTATTTCAGTATGTAATATGAAAGTACATTTATCTGCTTTTTCTTTAGGTAATTGATCAAGGAAATATTTCCACGCTAACATTGTATCTGGGATTTGTTTACGTCTAATATTACGTGAATTAAAGAATAAAACAAAATCTTTATCTTCTATACCTGCTTGTTTCTTAAATGTAGTATATTCTAGATCCTCTACTTTAATAGGATAGAAATTACTAGTATTCATCCCATGTGGAACGTAATCAATAATTTTTGTTTTAGCTTTATCACCTAAAACCATTTTGTTGATGTTGACTGTTTGTTTTGAAATACCTAATAAAGTATCAACAGACTCATAGAATCCTTTATTATACATTGGAGCAGGTAAATCATCCCAAATATTTAGATAAATAATAGGAACTTTTTGTCTAACTTCATTTTCAATTTGAAATAACCAAGTAAAATAACGAGGATCTGTAATTAAAAAGATAGCATCAATTTTTCGTTGAGCCATTAATTGACGCAGTAATCTAGGATCACCATAACCATTATTAGGTTGGATTAATACTTCAGCATCATCTATATTAGCTTCTTTATTAACATCTTGAGATATATCAAATATTTTACCTTTATCGGGATGGTTAATTGCAGCTCCTACATTATACCAATTATAATGATGGGAAGTATGTATAACTATTTCTTTACCAACATTCCCTACCCCTGATGGGAAACGAATATCATCTGTTAACAACAAAATATTTTTTCGTTGTTTCTTTGGAATATAACCTTCTTTCATTTACTTAAAGTTCTAAATCGTTGTGTGACGTGATTGTTTTTCTAAAATCTTCATCTGTAAGATACAAATGGATAGCGCGGTCGGCAAGTTTTTGGAATGAAAACTTACGTTTTACACATTCAATTTTAAATTCATTAAATAAATCACTTTTAATTTTAACACTTGTTAGTGTTTTCTCTGTAGTAGCCATAACATTATTTATTATATTTTTATATACGTATATTATTATCCTTCAAAAGTCGCGGAACATAAATGAGTCTTGAAGTAGGGACACCATTTACAATTATTGTTAATTAGAGCAGGCATATCCTTAGTATTATAACCTTCAGAAGTAAAACAATTATCTAAAAACTCATTTAATGATTTAGTTGCCTGATTAACTGAAGTTTTACCTGAGGGTGGTCTAAACTGTTGAATGCGTTTAATTACAAAATCTTGTGATTCATATAATTTACGTTTTACAATAAAAAATTCAATATCAATATCATCAATTGGGATATTATATTGTTGAGCAAAGAACTTTTTATATAAAACTAATTGATGTTGTTTAGATTTATCTTTTTTAGCCTTATCGTTCCATCCACGTGTAGATGTTTTTATGTCAATTATAATGAATTTATTTGTTGTCTCATTATACATCACGACATCAAGAAAGCCCATGTATTTAACGCGTGGTAAGTGCGGATTAGGCGCTAATACAATTGGCACCTCACAACCTACTAACCACCAACCACGTTTAGAAAAATACTTACGTCTGTTTCTTCTAAGGTAATTTATAATTTCAACACCGTCGGAATAGAATTCTCGAAGTGTTTGGGCGTCAGTAAAATGCTCTCCTTTATTCTGTTTATAAGCGTCTGCATAACAATCTCTTAATCTGGTTTCAAAATCTGTTTCTAAATCTAACTCGTCAGCCTTAACTGCACTCTGGTTATACATAACATCAAGATACATTTGTAGTGTCTCATGTAACGCAGTTCCAAAAGTCATATGAATACTTTGCTCCCTGATTTTATGTCCGTCTCTGTATTGTAGAGCCCATTTTTTAGGACATTGAGTGTACATAGATAGTTGAGAATATGAGATATTTTTCTCATAAGCAAAATTCACCGGTTCAGGTGGATTTTTTTGAATTTCTTTAACTATTTGGGGGGCTTTCTTTTTAGACAAAACTAGTTTTTTATAAATCGTGTATTTAAATCTAATATATTATCTTGAGTAATCAAAGTTGTATATTCAATTTTTTTACCATCTTTAATATTAGTATTTAATAAAGTTAAATCAGTATTTATTTCCACTTCATCGTATAGCCAAGTATTTGGATTTAATAAAATTTGTTTAGAATATACTTCATTTCCATTAATATTTAATATTTTTGAATCTATTTCTAATGGATTTTCATCCTCATTCCAATAAAACAAGCCTAATTTATCATTTAATTCATCTGAGTGTTTATTGGGACTAATTTTGCATGGTTTGGGGATATTTTGCCATTTTTCTGTCCAACCCCCAGGATTATTAATCATATCAAATTCAGTATTAGGATAGCGTTCCCTAACTTTACCTGGGTAGTTGGTTCCATTTAAATTGTAAAGTTTGTTTTGGTAATATATAATAGTGGGAATAATATATTCAATCCATTTACCATAATAATCTATTTTTTCACATAACTTCCAAAATTGAGAATCATTTTGGACTAAATCAAAACCATCAAATAAGTCTACAGAATAACCTATCATGTGCATATCAGCTATTCTATGATGGGGTTTTGCCCAATCTCCTTCTTGACGCTCACCATATAACAGATAATCTTCAAAAGAATCTATATCTTTAACTAAAGATTTTAATTCATTTAAATCAAATTTAGTATCAGCTTCAACTTTAAAGATTTTTTCATAGCCTAAATTTTTAGCAAATACTGAAGTTGAGATAAAACTATTATACATATTAGCAACATGATCCTGGACTCCAATTAGGGGGAGCCAATTTTCCATAGTTCCTATACCTGTATTTACATAAACATAAGGTAATTCATATAATTCTTTATCTAAAATATCTTGGGGAGGTCGCCCAACCATAAACCCATGACCATATTCTACATAATGATCTACTTTAGTATCTAAACCCCAAGAAAAATTATATTTATTAATTAAAGCTATTTTATAAGGTAATATTGATTTTAATTGATTTATTAAATCTAAACAAGCTTTTGCCCTTTCTTTATTAGAAAGATAACCATCTATGAATATTAAAGTATTTTGATTCATATTTTTATAGTATTTTTATATATAACTTTATTTGATTCTTCTTCAACTATTCGCATATCATAATATCCTTCTTCTACAGAACAATTAGCAAGAAAGAAAACCCAAAATTCAAAAATATTTTGATTATTTAAAACCCAAAGAATTTGGTTATCCTTTACAATTTCAAACCTAACTATAGGTTGAATAATTTTATTAGCTAAAAATGAATTTTTAACCCATAAAAATTTATTTTCTTTAGTTTCAAATTTAATTAAAAAATCATCTTGAGATAAAACTCTTTGATAGTAATTATCTTCTAATTGATTTTTAAAATTAGGATCTTTAAATCCATGAAATACTAAAACATCATTCCCATGTTTGGGTAATACTAAATTTTCTGAAATTGCTGCTGAAGAATAACTGTAATTATGAAATCTTTCCATGTCTATATAAGGTAATTCTTCCATATCTACTAAAGGTAAACATTTAGTATAATTATATTTATTTAATAATAAATTTGCAGAATCTTCATCATGTAAAGCAAAAATACCTTGTCTAGTTCCTCTATATTGTTGGAATAATTCTACTTGTTCATCAAAAAACCATTTACATTCATTATTAAAAACAATAACATTAGTTTTTCTTCTAGGATAAACATAAATAGGTACCCCAGTAGCTTCTCCTAAGATATTAAGAGGACTTGACCATTCTTCTTCATCTACAATCCCTTGTACTGTGATTAAATCATGAGTATGAGAATTGATTAAAGGAAAATTATCTAATTCATTAAAATGTTTAATAATAGTATCAGCATTTACTGTTAAAGCTATATCAGTGTCAACATAAACAAATTTACTATTAGGGATAAAATCAGTTACATCTGATAAAATAGAAGGTTTTAAAGATAAAACATTATCATATTTACCTTTACTATTTAATTCTCCTAACTCAACATCTAATCTTCTAACTATAAATTGATCTGTTAATTTAAAAGCTAAATCTGAAGTATAGTTAATAGTATATAAAATACATTTACGATTTGAAAAGCGTTTAACACTGTCTATTAGAACTGAAAGTAAAGGCTCATAATTTTCTGTAAAATGGGTAACCCAATAAAAATCTTTTTGATAGGTTTTTTTATATTCTGAAACTATTGAGTTACCTCTAAATGAGAGTTTTGTATCAGATTTATTATAAAAATGGTGCATTAAAATTTCATCCCCATTACAATAAACCTTTCCCCCACTCCATACAGCATCTTGTATTACCTTAGAACTTTCATGTTCTATATTTTGACTTTGTTGGATAATTTCAATACTATTTATATTTTTAGCAAATTGGTCTAAATCTATTTCTATAAAATCTATATATTCATCAACTACATTTTTATAATAACTAAGTGAAGAACCCATTTCAAAATTTGAAGGAATATTTTTAATTAATAAAAAAGGACCTCCTAGTCTATCATGAAACTTACCTCCTCCTGAGCTTATAAAATTTTTAGTAGATAAATGGGGTAAAACCCAAGAGTATATATCCCCGAATAAGGTATCTGTATCATACATCCCTACATAATCGTATTTAGAATAATCAATAATATCATTCCAAAACCCATTTAAATACATAAATTTAAATGGAAGGGGTTTTGCTATTATACTATGGGGGTAATCTATTCCCGTTAATTTTAAAAATCTAGATTTAATTTGATCTTCTGTTACTTTACAAATATTATAGTTTGAGGGTAAATGAGATGTAGGTAAATCTTGGTCGGTAAATAAATAAAAATCTATATTTGGGTTTTGTTGTAATAAAGTTTTTTCATGATAAATATAAAAATCTGGGATAGGACCCATCCAACTATTGATTAATAGAATTTTTGGAGGTTGTTTTTTATATTCTAAAATTACATCACATTTATAATTAAATTCTTTAAATTTATAACCTGATTTGATTGATTTTTTGATTGTAGATGTTCTATCTTCAAGTGATGTTAATTCATTAGCTTCAAATATAATGGTTTCAGGGTAAACATTATGCCCCCCTTCCATTATATTATCTACAATAATAGTATCGTGACCTTCAGCATCAATTTTTAAAGTTTTAACACTTTTTATATTATGTCTTTTTACTAATTCTTTCCAAGTAAGAACTTCAACTTCCTCTTCGATTAAAAGGTGTTCTAAGTTATTTTCTTTTAATTCTCTAACTGTTACTTTATGAGGTTCACCTATAGAATTACAACCTTTTAAATACCAAGAAAGATCATTTTCTTCTATATCTTTAGGATGGACATAGTAAGCTTTAGTTTTACCTGAATGATTGCTTATAGCATAATTTAATTTAGTAACTGAAGGGTTATTGGGTAGACGATCTAAATAAAGACTAACGGCATCTATAGATAGTCCTTTTTGATTTTCTGTACTTTGAATTAAAGTTTCAAAGTCTGAGGTGCCTATTTCAATAAAATCTAAATTCATTTATAATTTTTTATATAATCACTACAAACACCTATTGTGTCTTCATTTGGTTCTTTTTCAAATACTTCAGGCATTACTAAAATACCTCGTCTATATAAGTTAGTTGACCAAATATAACCACGAGAAGTTAAAACTCCAAGATCATTTTCATGAGAAAAATAATTTAGTTTAGAACCATTACTATCTAGTTCATTTAAATAAGATAAAGCATCCATATTTTTACAATGAATCCATAATTTATTATAAAAGTTACTTAGTAAATCAAAGGGAAAATCATATTGAGGTTCATCATGCCCTAACTTAAATTTACCATCTATCCACCAAACATCAATTTCTACTTCATACCCAGCTTGGAGAGCCTCCCAGATATAATCTGGGTGGTTCTCTCGTTCTGGGTTGGGGCCTTCTAAATTACCTCTATGGGAAATTAATCTCATTTGTAATTTTCTAAGTAATAAGTTAAATCTTCAGGAGTACCTAATCCCCACATATTTTCAGTTGGAATCATATGGTTGTAAATTTGTTTACCATCTCCAATTGCTTCATTATATACAGGACAAACATAAAATTCATTATTAACACGAATGTCTTTTTCGATCATTTGTTCAGCGTACTTAACATAATCTGAACCATGTTTCCAATAATAGATACCTGCTGTAGCTTGGTCTGAAATTGGGTTTTTTTCTGCTACCTCACTAATAATTCCATTTTCATCTGTTTTAGCAAATGACCATTTTGGGTGTGTAGCAGGAAAACATACGATACCACCATCGTAGTCTTTTTCATTCATTTTATACATGAATTCTGTTGAATCCCAATCAAGGAATTGGTCCGAATTAGATAAAATAAGTGGTGCATCGGTATCAATGATTTCTTTGGCAAGTAACGTGGTACACGCGGCTCCCTCAGTTAATCCATCGACCTCTACGATTTGACAATTAGGTGTGATTAAATTAAGTAAAGTATCGAGATTATATTTTTCTCTATGTTTTTTCTGGACAATATAGATGAAATTTGCTTCCAGATTAATCATTTCAGCTACAATTTGGATCATTGGTTTACCCTTAACATCAATTAAAGGTTTTGGGAATGTATAACCTACTTTTTCAAATCTTGAACCTGCACCCGCCATTGGAATTAAGACATTCATCTTTTTATCTTGCCATTTATTCATAATCTTTTTCTTTGTTTTCAGTTTAATATTAATTTTTTCTAAAGTTACATCGTTAGAATTATCTACCCTTAATACATCAGCTTTACTACGTGTTGCTGATAATAATCCTTGTGGGGAATCTTCTATAATTAAAGTCTCTTCAGGTAAACAATTTAACATTGACATTGCTTTCCAATAGATTTCGGGATGTGGTTTAGCATTTTTGACATCATCATTAGTCATAATAACATCTAGATATTCAATAACCCCTACTTTAGCTAATGCTACTAATGCTGTTCTACGAATACAATTAGTACAACAACCTACTAAATAACCTTCTTCTCTAAGAGTTCTAAAAATTTCTCTCATTCTTTCATTAGTAGGAAGTTTTGAAAAATGTTTAATAGTTAAACGTTGTTTTTCATCATAAATTCTTTGATGGTCAGTATATGGTAAACCCTTTTCTTCACTAAGCATATCTAACTTAGTACGAGTTTTTAGCCCATCATAACGAGCAACATGTTCTGCTTCTGTAATAATGTATTTGGGGTCTACTTGAGCAATTGCATCATTTAAAGCTCTATAATGGACTTCTTTAGTATCAACTATAACTCCATCTAAATCAAATAAAACTAGTTTTTTCATAATTTACTTTTTCCACTGGTTTTTTTCTACTAACTGAGCAATAATACCATAATTTACAATATCTTGAAATGTATCAACTATTGTTTCATTATTAGGTACACGACTACTAATGATTAGATTTTTCCAGCGATTAATTTTATCACTTATTCTATACCATAAGCCTGTAAGAGCAAATTCCCTTTCATCTTCAGTAGCAAGGCTAGTACCAGCAGTAATGTTATGCATGCCGTAGTCAAGATGTTTACGGCTAAATAACTCCAACTGCTCTTCCATGATAGCCATATAGCCAGCATAAATGTGAGGATACTCTTTTTTAATGATTTCGGTAGCGGTAAGACCATATTTAACTGTCTCTTCTTCTTTAATTTGATTTTCTACTGCTGCTGGGTGGTCTTCCCATCTGTTACCAAACGGATCAGGTTCGGGTTTACCATTTGTAGTTGATACTGACCAAACTCCTGTATCTTGTACATTCCATAATGTTTTATCGTCTATACTTTTTCCGGGCATAACTATTTTTTATTATTAATATGAATTATTACTTCGTTATAATATTCTATAAAATGTTCATTCCATAAATCCCATTTAATATCTACCCCATCTACAGAAAATACTTCATGATTAGGGAATAATCTAAGAAAAACATCTCTAAATATTCTAAATTGATTTTTCAATTCGGGAGTGGAAAGATGCCATTCCCCTACTGCTACCCCAAGGTTTTCTTTTAACCAACAAAAATTATCTAATGTAAAAATACTATACTCTCCTCCTTCACAATCAGTTTTAAGAAAGTCAATTTTTTTTAAATTATTTTCTTTAAGTAAAGTAGTAAACGAAATTCCTTCTACTTTTACTTCTTGATTAATATGGTTATTTATTCCAAAAACTTCAGTTAAAATGGTATCTCCATCTTGGGGAGTTAAAGCTTTTTTAATTATAGTAACAGGACCTTTTTTAGTATTATTTTCTAAAGTTGGGTGTTCTACTGGGGAGGGTTCGACACAGATTACTTTAGAAGGGTTTTTATCTAAGATTGAATAGGTAAAAGGACCAATACTAGCTCCTACATCTAAAACTATATCATCTTTTTTTACTTCAAAAAAACGTTCATATCCTTTATCCCTAAAAATTTCACCTATGATTGCTTCTTTATGGAATAGACCTTCACCTTCATTCATCCACCCCCAATCAAAACCTTCTAATTCCATTATATAACTTGTTTTTTATCTAGATATTTTTCTATGGTTTCTAATCTCTCATCAGCATCCGCTAACATAGCAAGTGCTTCTTCAGCATTTTTGTAAAAATCATCTGTTGAGTGATCACCAATACCTGCTGGGTTTTTTTCTAGAAGTTCTAGAGTTAATAGTGCTTTAGCTCTATCAGCGTGAGCTGAAGTGGAAAGCATATCTCTTAATTTACTCATAACTTGGCTTTTTTAATTAACTTTTCGGTTTCGTCTTCTTCGACCCCCATTTTCCAAAGAATACCTCGTATGCCGTGATCTTGTAAGATATCAATATACTGATCTGCTTCACCTAAACTACATTCTAGGTAATCAGCAATATATTCGGCTAGTTCTTGATAATTTCTTTTGTTTTCGTTTTTTACGTACTTGAGGTAGATTTTTCTTTTAGGTAACATTTCGCGATAAATGGAATAAATTTGTTTCTTACTTTGTGGATTAACCTTTTGAACATAGTTTACTACATCAATATAATCCATGTTCATAGATACGTATCTATGTATCATGTAAGAATTAAACTTATCCCACGAATCTTGCGAAATTTCTTCAGGAGCTGTTTTATAGAGAGTTATCTCATTTAACCACTCGAAGAGGGTTGTCACCTGCTTCATCTCTCAATTCTTTTGGTAGTGTGTCCTGTAAAATTTCACCTGTTTCTGGGTTATAGAAAACTGGGATAGGCATTAAAGCGTCTTCAGGGGTACCTGCTACAAATTTAGAGACTTTACGGATAATAAATCCTTGAGCCCATACTTTTCCATTTTTGTGTTCTACCGATTCTGTGTTTTTTAAATCGATGTTTGGTTGATTCATTCCTTGATCCATTGTTTATTTATTTTAATTCAATTAATTTTTGTATGAGTGCCATACAGTTGATTTCTTTATCAATACGGAAGTTGGATTGGTAACTATATTCGTTGATATAAATTGCAACCATTCCTTCACGACCACTTGCATATACATGAGCGTTATCATAAAGATAACGATAAAGCTCTTCAAAATCGCTAACGTTTGCGTTAGCAATAATTTGGCGAATTTCACGCCATTTAGGTTTAGCATTACTTAATTCTTTTAGTATTGATGTCATATAATTAGAAGACACTAATACTGATTTATCTATAACTAATTTTTGGTTTTGGGTTGATAGCTGAATTGTATTAAGACATTTACGTAGATCTGGGTAGTATTGGTTTACAATGGTTTTTAGATCTTCCATCTCATATGTTGTACCTTCAGTTGCCATTACACTAGCAAGGTGTACTGCTACCTCTTTTTTACTAGGAGGAATAACTTTAAGTACTTGACAACGTGATTGAAGTGGATCAATAATACGCTCAACATAATTACACGTCATAATAAAACGAGTAGTACGTGAGAATGTCTCGATTACATTTCTAAGAGAAGCTTGCGCCTGAATCGTAAGAAAATCTGCCTCATCAAGGATAACCACTTTGAGTGGCTTGAATGAAGCTGTTGAAGCAAATCCGGAAACTTTGTCTCTAATAGTTTCGATACCTCTTTCATCACTCGCGTTGATATATAAGTGATCACAATTAAGGTTATTAACAATGAGTTTAGCCAAAGTCGTTTTACCTGTACCAGCGGGGCCAAAGAAAATAAGGTTTTGAATATCATTTTGACCGAGATATTGTTCAATGGTCTTTTTAATGTGCTCATTTCCAACATAACTATCTAACGTTTTAGAACGATATTTTTCAACTAATAATGTGTGATCTTTAGTCGCGGTCACCATATAAACTATAACTTTTTACAGGAGGTGGTTTTATCTCTACCTCTTTATTACGTATAACATACAACTTACTACTTAAAGGAGCAAGTCTAAATTCAGCTTTCTCACCTGTTTTTTGAAACCATGCTTCTAGAGTTTCAGTAAGAGAATTATGGACTTTTGAATCGCCAACAAGCACCCAGCGATCACCAGGTGCTTGTCTATTAGCGATTAACTCATTATGTTCTTTAACTTCAGTCTTCATTACATCATTCCTCCCATCATTGACATTGGGTCAATTTGAGGTGTTGAATCTTCATTAGGTTTATCTACTACAGTACACTCTGTAAGTAAGATGGTACCTGCTACTGAAGCAGCATTTTCAAGTGCTGAACGTGTTACCATTGTTGGATCAATAATACCTGCTTCTTTCATATCAACCATAGATTCTGTTTTAAGGTTATAACCTGTCCAAACATCCTCATCTCCTGAATTGATTAAAGTTTCAGCTAAAATTAAACTTTGTACCTCGGTATAACCAGCATTAGTAAGGATTTGAGCGAATGGTTTACCACAAGCTTGGTAGACAATATTGGCACCAATATTATTTTCTCCATCTGCAAATAAAATACCTCCACGAGCATAAAGTAAAGCAGCACCACCACCAGGTACAATACCTTCCTCAATAGCAGCTTTAGTAGCATTTAAAGCATCGTCTACACGATCCTTTTTTTCTTTCATTTCAGTTTCGGTGTTACCACCAACGTGGACTATTGCCACTCCTCCGACGAACTTCGAGAGCCTTTCTTGGAGCTTTTCAACTTCGAACGGCGATCCTGCTTGTTCGATTTGTTGTTGTAATGCTTCAATACGTGCTTCAATTCGTCCTGAATCTCCTTTTCCATCTACAATTGTAGTTTGTTCTTTAGTTACATTAACATTTCTTGACTCCCCAAACCAATCCCAGCTATATTTGTCAAGTTTCATACCTTTTTCGGTACTAAATACTTCACCCCCTGTTAAAATTGCAATATCTTCTAAAAGAAGTTTTTGACGATCTCCAAATTCAGGAGCTTTAACAGCACATACTGAAAGTGTACCTCTCATCTTGTTTACAACTAGTGTAGCAAGTGCTTCATTATCAATATCTTGAGCAATAATAAGAAGGGAACGACCAGTAGAAGAAACACCTTCTAAAATAGGAAGTAGTTCTTTTACCTTAGTAAATCTATGATCAGCGATTAAAATATAAGGGTTAACTAATCCAGCTGTCATTGTAGTATTATTAGTAACAAAATAAGGTGATTTAAAACCACGGTTAAATTGAATACCTTCTACTGTTTCTAAATAAGTTTCTCCAGATTTAGATTCCTCAATTGTTACTACACCATCTCGACCCACTTTTTTCATAGCAGTAGCAATTAATTTACCTACTTCAGGATCATTATTAGCTGATATAGTAGCAACTTGTTCTAATTGTTCTTTCGAGGTGATTTCTTCAGCATTATTACGGAGAGTAGATACTATTTGAGAAACTGCTTTATCAATATTACGTTTAATTTCAACTGCATTAGCTCCATTATTTAAATGTGATAAACCAGCATTTACCATTTCACGTGCTAATAAAGTTGAGGTAGTTGTGCCATCACCTGCTATATTAGCAGTTTGAATAGCGGCTTGTTTTACCATTTGAACTCCTAATTCCTCAATTGGATCTTCAAGTGAGATATTTTTTGCTACTGTAACACCATCTTTAGTAGATTGTGGATATTCACTTGGTTTTGAAATAACTACATTACGTCCATTAGGACCCATTGTTGCTACTACAGCATCAGCTAATTTATCAATACCTGCTACTAATTGTTTTCTGGCGTCTGGACCAAATTCGATAATTTTACTCATTATTTATTAATTTTTGCTAAAACTTCATTTTCTTTACCAATCCAATATTCTTGACCCTCATATTCAAATTTTGTAAATCCCATTGTAGGTAATACTACAATATCCCCTGAGGTGAGTTGGGTTTCAATAAAAGTCCCTCCCATAGCCATATAGCCAGGACCTACAGCTACCACTTCAGCTGTTTTATTTACATCATTTCCCATATCGGGTATTACAATGTTACCATAAGTAGTTTCTTCTACTTCAACCGGTTTTACTACAACCGCATTATAAAGTGCTTCAATCATAATCTAATTATATTTTTAAGTTCTTCTGATTTTTGTTCAAAACGTTCTACGAATTCTCTTAGTGAATCATAATTTTGGGATTTAGCACTATCACGAGCAATTGCTTCGATACAAGTACCTAATTTACCAAAGTGACCAATTGTGTTTTGGTACTCTTTACCTGACTCAGAGAATGTAGATTTCTGAGCAATGTAACAATGATCGTCTAATTGAATGTAATAAGGAGTCAACGCGGGATCCTTAATAAAACGTAAATTTGATTTGCTAGGTTTAGCCATAACTATTTCTATTTGTTTATGTGAATATACGAATAAAATTGCGCTAGGACACGCTTATTTTATATAACTTTTATTTGATTTTAATTGTTTTTGGTTTAGCTTTTTCCGAGATAGGGATAGAAATTTCAAGTAAGCCATTTTCAAGTTTAGCATCTGCTTTACTTAAATCATACTTAGCTGAGATTTTGTATCCTAGATCAAAGGAGCGTTTTGACAATCCTCTATGGATAGTCCCAGAATGAAGTTTCTCTTCTTCTGGTTTATTATAACTGATTTTTAATACATCATCTTCGATGTCTACTTTAACATCATCTTTAGTAAGACCAGTACAGGCAACTTCAAATTGAAGGCTGTCATCAGTATAAAAGATGTTTAAAGGGTGTGGTTGTTTAGCCTGTGAGGCTGCTAGATACCCACTTGATGGGTGAAAGAAATTGTGGAATAAGATATCAAATTCCGAATAGTTTGTACTCATATCGATTTACTTTTGTGCTGTCTTTAAGATCAGCGATTAATTAAAAATATAACAGCGTGCCCTAGCTACAATGTTATTTTGTTATACGTATATTAAATTTTTCTTTATTTACAAAGAACATATCACTTTGATTAAGTTTATTGTCCCAATAGTAAAAACTACCAACATCAAATAAATCAAATCCTAAATTATATAGGTAAGAAATAATCTCACTTGCTTTAGGGGCACCTTCATTATAATTAAGCATCCCTAATTCTAGTTGTAAAACTGATGTTTGTTTAATTGTGTTTAAACCACCTTTAATAATATCAAGTTCAGCTCCTTGAACATCCATCTTAATAAAATCAAATTGTTGGTTTATCGAATCTAAAGTAACTACTGGTAAGGTAATATCTGTAGATCCTTCATAAAATTCGGTTTGTTCTTTATACATTGAGGCCCCAGTACAATAGGGATCTGAGGTATTAATGTGAAATTGGGTTGTACCTTCTTCTGCTCCTAAACATGAAATAATAGAATTAGGATTAACTCTACTTAACTTAGTAGTACAATTAGGATTTGCCTCAATACTTAATACTTCAGAATTAGGATAAATAGATTTAATGGTTTTATACCAATTCCCAAAATGAGCACCAATATCTAAAATTTTAGTAGGAATAAAGTTATGTTTATCACGTAATACTTCATATCTACTATAGATAAAATCATTTACATCCCACATTATATATCCGCTTTTCGCACAACATAGTAATAACTACTCCAATCTTTTCCTTCAAACTCAAATTTTACATATCCTTTAGTATTAACTTTCATAGTTGCTTTAGTAGCATCTTTATTATTGTTAAGGATAGTTTTAAACATTGATGAATTAAAAGGCAATTCAGTTCCATATGGAACATTGTTTAATGTTGTATTTGGTACTTGATAATCAATTTTATTTGTATGGTTAGAAACATCACCAAATGATAAAACTAACACATCTTGTAAATCTAAATCTTTATCAATGTTAATTACTACATTATCGCTTTCAAGTGCGTTGTGTGCTTTAATAATAGCTGAGATACTTTCTGAGTCTAGTTCACTAACGATTTCATATTCTCCTGATTCAGTAATATCACCTACACTTGAAATAAGTAATAAATCCGTTAATGAAAAATTCAGAGTATAATTCATATCTGAAATGATAAGTTTAGTAAACACTTTTTGTGTTTTTTCTAACTCTAAAAATAATTCACCACTAGTAACCCCTAATAATTTATTTAATTTTGAGGTATCATATACCGCCATTTCGCCGTTTTCTAGCGGGAAATTCGTGTGATTAACGCGTCCAATCATGTCCTTATTGGGCGATTGGAAGTCAATATTTAATGCGTTATCTTCAATAGTCCATTTGACAGATTCTACTAATCCATTTAGGTGGTATTTTCCAATAACTGATTGTAAGTCTTGTTTACTTATCATATTAAAAACTAAAAATTAAATTTCGGTAAGGGTTCATGTTTAACTCCCAACCTAAATCATTATAAAACCCTTGTAATTTACTTTCTAAAATAGATTCAAATGCTCTATTTTTATCAGCATACTTATCCAATAATGTAATGATTTTTTCTGGTATATCAAAATCTAAAAACGCAAGTGCTTCAATTTTATATGGATTTTCTTTTAAATAAATCCATTTGACTTTATCACCTTGAGTAATTTTAGAATGTTGTTTATCTAACTTCCAAAATGTAAGTAAATCATTGTACTTAATAGCTGCTTTTACTGGGGCAGGAGCACCTTGATTAATAGAAGAAAACATTTCTC
>Ga0206130_10002431_pt1 | contig 25887 bp, 25 predicted proteins | sample Helgoland_Spring_9_FD_148637 | JGI IMG/M metagenome (GOLD analysis project Ga0206130, IMG submission 148637) | Pelagic subsurface seawater microbial communities from Kabeltonne, Helgoland, North Sea - Helgoland_Spring_Bloom_20160512_1 | ecosystem: Environmental > Aquatic > Marine > Epipelagic ...
TGGTTTTGTGGGTGGTGCACCAGTTTTCGATGTAGGTCATATCGAGCGATTCAGTGCCTTCAATGGCTAGGATGGCCTTGGCGTCATCAAGATCCTTGGGCCTGCCCCACCGGAGTTTCTGGACGATTATGTCCTCGGCGGTCATTGCTTCGGTTTTTCCAGTGAGTAAAACCCGTGATCGAGAGTTTTCCTGAGCCGTTCCGCGCGACGGTGGACATCGGCCCAGGCCAGGGATTCGTCATTTGTGCCGAGTCTTGCCATCGCCGCTTGGAGAATACGGTTGGATACTTCGTTGGTGAGTTCCACTCCGGCGATGAATCGCTCCTCCCTCGTCATGGCTCGGGCGCGGAGAATTTTCTCCCGGTAAATGGAGTCTTGGAGATCCGCTAGGGCGGTGGGATGGTCGTGGGGATTGGATATTGCCTTTGCCCGGGAAACTAGCCGAAAGCGGCGATCGGGGCAACGTCCGAGTGGCTGGTCACTCTTTCTCCGGAAGCTCCGGCTCGGGAGCTGGTTGGCCCTCGTCGGGCTTCTTCACATCCTCAGGAGACGGATTCGCGGGGATCTGGACAGGAGGGGTGAAGGCGGATGTGCCTGGAGGGAGTGTGGGTGCCCGGGATCCCGGTCCGGGGCCTTTGCTCATCAGTTCGGCGCGGCCTTTCAGGAGGGCGGCGACGGTGAATTTGCTGACAAGGAAGGTGCGGCCTTCGAGGGCTTTGGCTTCTTCAAGGCGCTTGGTGAGTGTTTTCAAGCGCTCCGCGAAGGCTTTGTCTGCCGTTTCGGCATCCTCGGGTGTTTCCGTTTCGGGCTTCTTGCGTTCCTTCGGAAGCTCTGCACTGACCTTGATTTCCATGAGGTATTCCTCTGCGGCAGGGGCAGCATCCTCGCCTTCCTTGGCGGCAGCGACTTTCACAGGCTGGAGGGTGATGTCGTAGGTGAAGCCTTCGAAGGTGGCGATGGAAGCCTTCTGGAGCTTTTCGGGAGTGGCGCGTGCCGCGACCTCCGCGGCCGGGACGAGATCGTCGAAGCGGGCGTAGGAGAACAGGGATTTCAGGGGGTTGACGGCGGCAGGATCGATGTTCACGCCCGGAAAGGCATCGGTGAATTTGAAGTCGGCGTTCTCGTCGTCACGGATCAGGGCGAATTCGTTTTCGTCTGAGCTGGGTTTGGAGAGGGAGATGGATTTGATGCGTTCGACCTTGATGAAATCGTCCGCGAGCCAGGATTTGGGATCTGTGGAGAGGATTCCGAAGACTTCGGAGACCGCGTAGAAACCCGATTCGTCGGCATGGTTGCGGACGTATCTTCCGGTGGCTCCGCCGCCGTATGGGGATGCAGATGCGGCTGCGTCGAGATTCTTGCCGAAGGAGATTTTCGCTAGGTCTTTGCCGGACTTGTCCTTGAAGGTGGCGGTGATCCCGTGCTCGGCGGGGTCTGAGGAGTTTTCATCCATTCCGAAACGGGGGGCGAAGGACGACCCGGCTTCGATGCCCTGGGTGACTTTCAGTTCGGAAAGGGTGCGCAGGAAGTCGTTGACGTTGCGGATGTTCGCCGGGAAGTCATCGCGGTTTGCGACCGTCCATTTCCCGTCCTTTAGTGAAAGCGTGACGGATTGCTCCGCGCCCATGATTTCGATACTTGCCGTTTCGGTGGCAGGGAAATCGGCGACGAGCTTCTCTCCTGCGGCACGCTCGGTTACGTTCTCGTCGGCTGCGGCCTGGTACTGTTTAAGGAAGAAGACGGCGAGTCCGAGGACGATGGCTACGGCCCAGAGGGTGATGACGGTGCGGATTTTCATCTGAAGTTTGCTAGTTTCGAGTTTTTCGGTTTTCAGTAAGTCAAATTACCTCGCGCGGGTCGAGGAGCGGCGTTTGAGGAACAAGGCGAGGCCGAAGAGGATGACGAGGGCGGGCATGGCGGCGACATTGAGCAGGGTAATTTTCCCTGCCAGCTTGTCCTTCTGGCGGCGGAGATCCTTTTGGAGTTCACGAGTCAGGCGGGCGTAGTCGACCTGTTGTTCTCGGAGTTTGGCGATTTCAGCCTCCTGTTCCGGGGAGAGGAAAAGTTCCGAGCCCTGCGCTTTCTGAGCCTGCAGATTCTGGAGCTTGGTCTGGGTCTCCTGGAGCTTGGCCTGGAAGTCCTCAATCTTGCTGCCGACCTCCTTGTTGAACTCTGCCTCCATTTCCTGGATGACGGTGAAGGGGCGGCGGGTTGCGGCGCGGGAACGGGATCCGATCAGGTATTCCGAGCCAGTTGCCTGGTCGAGGAGGTTGAGCAGGAGCGCGGCGTTGCCGTTCGCCGGATTTGCGACCTGCATTCCACCGAAATTCTGGACGTTGTAGGCGAAACGGTCGAAGAAGGCGTCGACATCCGCGATGAGGAAGACGTTGCCGGGTTTGACGGCTTGCTTGAGTGAATTGTCCTTCGGTGCGTCCTCCTTTTTCTCCTTATTTTCCGGCGGGGCAGCCTCGGGCGTTTCCTGCTTGGGTTTGCCATCGGGGAAGGCGGTTTTGAAATTTCCGGAAAGGTGGGTGACAAGGTCGAAGGCCGTGCCCTCGGCTTTCATGCTGGTGTCGAGGGTGGGATCGAGTTGGGACGCTCGTCTGGAATCGACGAAGCCCGCGCTGGTGGAGGATCGGATCAGGGAATTCGCCGCCACGCCGCCGCCGCCTTTCCGCTTGAATGCGCCGGGCAGGTAGAACGTCACCGATTCAATGCCCTTTATGATGATGTTGTCCTTCTGCGGCATCGCGCTCTGCGGGAGGCTGAGGACGGCGATTCCCTTGCGGTTGCCGCCAAGCGCGGTTGCGTGGACGGGGTCGGCGAGCACCTGGTTCGATGTGAAGTCGATGCCCCATGCACCGAGCAGTGTCGGAAGGGTCGAGATGGTCGGTGCGCCGGCTTGTCCGGTCATGGGGTTGGGCTGTCCGCCGACCATCTGTGCCGCTACAGAATGAGCGTCGAGGCAGGCGACGACCGTTCCGCCGCCGAGGAGGTATTGGTCGACGAGGTATTCGGATTGCTTGGAAATTTCCGCGGGATGGAAAAGGAGTAGAGCCGTGATTTCGTTCGGGTCGATTTTCTTCGGGGTCATGCCGAGGTCCTTGAGTTCGAAGGATTGCTGGAGTTGCTGATAGATCACCCATGCGGGCTGCGGTCGCTGGCCCTGCATCATGGCGGGGGTTCCGGCGAGATTGAGTGCGGACATGATGCCGATGACCGGCTTGACCGGGGTGCTGACCTCGGCGACGGCCTTGGAGATCTGGTATTCCAGCATCGTTTCTTCGTTCGGGTTGAGGAAGGGGAGGATGACCTTCTTGTCGAGGGCTGAGATCGCGATTCCGAGGTAGAGGTTGTTTTCGCTGATGGGTCGGATTCCGTCGAGATTGGCGGAGTCCTCGGCGTCGGTGTCCGGTTCGGGGTCGATGTTCTCGATACGGAGCTTGCCGTTTGAGAGGCTGGAGTATTCCCTGAGGAGGTCATCGACATGCTTCATGTGAAGCTTCAACTGCCCGGGTAAGGACTCCACACTGCGTGACGCATAGTAGCGGATCGTCACCGGAGTATCCAGATCGCCGAGGATGGATTTGGTGCCATCGGAGAGGGTGTAGATCCTGTTTTCCGTAAAATCGACTCCTCGGTTTCCGAACGGGGTGAGCGAGACGAGCCAGTTTGCCAGGATGGCAATGGCGACGAGGGCTGCGATGCCGATAGTGGCGCGGGTGACTGGGGCTTTCATGAAACTTTAAACTTTAAAATATAAACTCCAAGGAAGAGAAATTATGCGCGCTTTGCGCTCAGGATGGTGGAGGTGCCGAGAAGGCAGATGCCGATGAATGATGCGAACCAGACAAAATCTTGGAGCCGGAAAAGCCCACGGGACAATGTTGTGAAGTGATTTAAGACACCCAAGGAGACGACCGCCTCGACGGTGGCGGGGGAGGTGGCCTTGGCGAGTTCGCGGGAAAGGGGGTCGTATCCGCTGAGCACCATCGTGGTGCATAGGAAGACAGAAACGATGAGACAGACGACCTGATCGCGGGTGCAGGCGGAGACCAGCATGGTGATTGCGATGAAGGTGCAGCACACGAGGAAAGAGCCGATGTAGCCGGCCAGGATGATTCCGTTGTCGGGATCGCCGAGATAATTCACGGTGATGACGATGGGGAAAGTCAGTGCCAGGGCGACGAGAGAGACCGTGGCGGCGGCGAGGAATTTGCCGACGATGGCGGACCATGTGGAGACGGGGAAGGTGCCGAGCAGCTCGATGGTGCCGTTGCGCTGTTCGTCGGCCCAGAGTTTCATCGCGATGGCGGGGGCGAGGAGCATGTAGAGCCATGGGTGCCAGTAGAAGAACGAGTATTCCAGCGAGGCGTCGCCGACGGTCATGAATTCGCCGAACGAGAAGGTCATCCCGAGCGAGAGGAGAAGGAAGATGACGATGATCGCGTAGGCGGTCGGCTGGGCGAAGTAGGATTTCAGCTCGCGCTTGAAGATGGTTAGAGAGGACATGGGATTTAGTAAAAAGTGCCGAGTGATCAGTGATCAGTGATCAGTGGAAGACTTTGCTTGTTTTATTTAAGCGGCGGTGTCGGTGGTGGTGACTTTGCGGAAGAGTTCGGTGAGGGAGCCGTTCGGTGCCTGGGCGATGAGCTCGGCGGGGGTGCCGTCGGCGACGATTTTGCCGCGATCGACGATCACCGCACGGGTACAGGCGGCCTCGACTTCTTCGAGGATGTGGGTGGAGAACAGGATCGCTTTGGTCTCACCTAGGCGCTTGATGAGCTGCCGGATCTCGAATTTCTGGTTCGGGTCGAGACCGTCGGTGGGTTCGTCGAGGATCAGGACTTCGGGATCGTGGAGAAGAGATTGCGCAAGGCAGGTGCGGTGGCGGTAGCCTTTGGAGAGGGTTTCGATGGATTGGTGGGCGACGCTTTCCAGGAAACAGGTCTCGATGGCTTTCTCGACGGCTTCGTTTTTCTCCGGGCCGACAAGGCCGCGGATCGCGGCGCAGAATTTGAGGAAGCCGATGACGGTCATGTCGTTGTAGAGCGGTGCGGATTCCGGGAGGTAGCCGATTTTGGTCTTCGCCTCGAAAGGATTCTCGGTGATCGAGATGCCGCAGATTTTCGCATCTCCGGCGGAAGGAGGAAGAAAGCCGGTCACCATGCGCATGGTGGTCGATTTTCCTGCGCCGTTGGGTCCGAGGAACCCCAGGACTTCGCCTTTCTCCACCGTGAACGAGAGTTCGTCGACGGCGAGCTTGCTTCCGAAATGTTTGCTGAGTTTTGCGACTTCGATCATGGAAAATTCTGTTGGGTTGTCAGGAGGTGGGCGTTTTTAGTGGATACTGATGTATTTGCGACACTGGATTTGGGATTTGTTTGGGAAATTTCCAAAAAATGACGGAGTGATGGGAAATTTCCCTGCATACGGAGGCGTTCCAGCGGGTCAGAGCATGATACGTTGCGTTTCAATGAAATGGAGCAACTTTTTTCACAAAAAGGTTCGCCTGCCGATATGGCCGCTGACTCCACTCGTAATTGTGGGGGGTGTGCAGGCGCTCGGAGAGATGCTTTTCCGCGAAAAGCGGCGACCGAAGGTCACCACTACGTTACGCTGCGTCCTCGGCGGCGTCGGCCTTGCGGCGGCGTAAGGACGGGGGCTTGGTGCCCTCGACGACGGCGCGGTTGATGGAGACGGCTTCGATGTCGCCACGGGAGGGGACTTCGAACATCACATCGAGCATGAGTTTCTCGAAGATCGAGCGGAGGGCGCGGGCACCGGTTCCGCGTTCGACAGCCTGTTCGGCCATGGCGCGGAGGGCGTCGCGGGTGATGCGGAGCTTCACGTCGTTGAGGGCGAGCTGCTTGGAGTATTGTTTCACCAAGGCATTGCGCGGCTCAGTGAGGATTTTCACGAGTTCGCTTTCGGTGAGCTTGCGGAGCGACGAGATCACCGGCAGGCGGCCGATGAATTCCGGGATGAGGCCGAAGTGGAGGAGATCCTCCGGCAGCACTTTCTCAAGGATCTTCGAGTTTGCCTCGTCGAGTTCGTCGGAGGAGTTGTTTCCGCTGTGGAAACCGAGGGTTTTGCTGCCGAGGCGGCGGCGGACGATGTCTTCCAGTCCGACGAAAGCCCCGCCGCAGACGAAGAGGATTTTTTCGGTATTGATCTGGATGTATTCTTGCTGGGGATGCTTGCGGCCGCCTTGCGGGGGGACGTTGCATACGCTGCCTTCGAGAATTTTCAGGAGCGCCTGCTGGACTCCCTCACCGGAAACGTCGCGGGTAATGGAAACGTTTTCTGTCTTGCGTCCGATCTTGTCGATCTCATCGACGTAGATGATGCCGCGCTCGGCGCGCTCGACATCGAAGTCGGCGGCCTGGAGCAGGCGGAGGATGATGTTCTCCACGTCCTCGCCGACGTAGCCGGCTTCGGTGAGGGTGGTGGCATCGACGATGCTGAAGGGGACGTCGAGGACGCGCGCGAGTGTCCGAGCCAGAAGGGTTTTTCCGGATCCGGTGGAGCCGAGCAGGAGGACGTTCGATTTCTCGATTTCGACATCCTTGTATTCGGCTGCGACGGAGAAATTGTCTTGGTTGAGACGCAGGTAGTGGTTGTAAACGGCGACGGAGAGCACCTTTTTGGCGGACTCCTGGCCGATGACATACTGGTCGAGCTCCCCCATCAGTTCGGCGGGTGTGGGAATCTCGTCCTTGCTGTGGGAGGACTTGGACGCCTTGCCCTTCTTCGTTTTCCCGGATTCCTCGGGCGGGTTCAGCTCCTTAATGAGAATGTTTCCGCAGACATCAACGCACTCATTGCAGATATACACGCCGGGTCCGGCGATGAGTTTCTTGACCTCTGAGTGGCTCTTTCCGCAGAAGGAACACATGGTGAGATTGGATGCGCGGGCCATTTGAAAACTTTAAATTCTAAATTTTAAATCCTAAATAAGAAACTCGGGTCAGTCCTTGTCCTTGTCCTCTGTCTTGACGGCTTCGGGGAGCTGCTTGCGGGATTCGAGGACTTTATCGACGAGGCCGTAGGCGACGGCCTCTTCGGCGGACATGTAGTTGTCGCGGTCGGAGTCCTTCTCGACTTCCTCGATGGTCTTGCCGGAGTGCTCGGCGAGGATGCCGTTGAGGCGTTTCTTGAGGTTGAACATGAAGCCGATGGTGCGTTCGACATCGGAAGCTGTGCCCTGAGCGCCGCCGGAGACCTGGTGAATCATGACGTGGGAGTTCGGCAGGCAGAAGCGCTTGCCTTTTGTGCCTGCGGTGAGGAGGACGGAGCCCATAGAAGCGCAGATACCGATGCAGTAGGTGTTCACGTCACAGGTGAGGAACTGCATGGTGTCATACATCGCGAGGCCTGCGGTGACGGAGCCGCCGGGGCTGTTGATGTAGATGTGGATGTCCTTTTTCGGATCCTGCATCTGTAGGAAAAGGAGCTGGGCGATCACCGAGTTCGCAACGCCGTCGTCGATGGCGGTGCCGATGAAGATGATCCTGTCCTTGAGCAGGCGGGAGTAGATGTCGAACGAGCGTTCGCCGCGCGCATCGGATTCGATGACGACGGGGACGTAGTAGTTGTTCTTTGGGCTAGCCTGAGGGCTGCCGCTGTTGGAGGGCGGGAAAAAGTTCATATGTTATTCTGCGGGTGTTGCCTGGAGTTCTTCTTCGGAAACCTCAACGACCTTCGCCTGTTCCAAAAGGAAGTCAATGGTCTGACCGATGAGCATGGAGTTCCGGATCGACTGGATCTGGCGCTTTTTCTGGAGATCCTTGATGACCTTCTTGATCGGCTGCTTGCGTTCCTCCGCCATTTTCGCGACGTGCGAGAGCAGGTCGTTGTCGGAAACGGTGATTTTCTCGGCGGTGGCGATCTCCTGGAGGAGGAAATTCGTCCTGAGGTTGGTCACGGCACGCTGGGTGGCGACGGTGAAGATTTCCTCCTGCTGTTTGAGCATGTCCGCATCGGATGCGCCTTTCTTGGTGCCTTCCTCGACGAGTTGGTTTGCCTGGTTCTGGGTCTCGCGTTGGACGATTTCGTCAGGGAGCTCGAAGTTTACGGCCTTGTTGAGGTGCTCGACGATCTGGTTGACCTTGAATTCGTTGATCTGCTTGGCCTTTTCGCTGCCCATGTTCTCGCGGATCATGTCCTTGATCTCGTCGAGGGTTTTTCCGGGGGCGAGTTTTTCGGCGAATGCGTCGTCGAGCTCCGGGAGTTTCGCGGCCTTGAGGCCTTCGAGCGAGGTGTGGAGGGTCATCTCCTTGCCGCGCAGTTCCTCGAACGGGAATTCGTCGTCGAGGGTGATGGTGACATCCTTTTTGTCGCCTTCATTCATGCCGACAAGTTGCTCGGCGTAGCCGGGAAGAAAGGAGCCTTCCTTGATGGGAAGCCAGTGATTCTCACGTTTGGCGAGGTATTGGCCTTTCTCGCCGATGACTTCGATGAGCGGCTTGCCATCGACGGTGGTGGTGAAATCAACAACTGCGATGTCGTCGTCCTGGAGCGGACGGTCGGAGATGTCGTCGAACTCAGCGAGGCGCTCGCGGAGGCTTTCGAGCTGAGTGCTCAGTTCCTCGTCGGTGATGTCGGTAGGCGGGGCTTTTACCTCGATACCCTTGTATTCCGGGAGCGTGATCTCCGGGGCGAGGATGAGCTTGGTTTCGAAGACGATCGAGCCGTCAGGGCGCTCGTTGAGGTTTTCCGGGGAGCCGAAATCGAGAACCTTGAGATCCTCCTTATCGAGCGCCTGGTCGCAGGCTTCGCCGAAAAGGGCTTCGGTGAGCTCTTCCGAGATTTGCTTTCCGAAACGCTTCTGGATGACGCTTTTCGGGGCTTTGCCGGGACGGAAACCGGCGATTTTTGCTTGCGAGGCATAGGTTGAGGAGATGTTCGCGCGCTTGGCGGCGACATCGGCGGAGGGCACCTCTACATTGAGGATCGCGATGCATTTCGGCTGTTTTTCGACGACGATGTTCATGAATGTTCTGCGTTGGGGGAGGGAACCTAGGTGCGGGGGGGAGGAAACTTCAACTCTCAAAATTCAAATTTCAAGGAAGACCGGGGGAAGCTCGGTTTGGCCAGATCAATAGATCCGGTTTTCCCTGTCCGGTGTGGAAAGCAGAAGAAGCCCGACCAAAGGAGCGGCTGATGCAGTCATCCCCCACCAAGCTGACTGTCCGAGTCCCCTGAATCGTTTCGATGAGGCGATCCCATAAAGTGAATTGAAGCCGACGATGAGTAGGACAATAGCAGGTCTGGGATCTCTCATTTCGCAGTTCTTGATGATTTTTGCCGAGAGAATGACAAGTGCAAAGCAGAGCAGGTTTGCCATGAAGAATTGCCTCCGTGAGAAGGACCCACCGGGATTAAGGAAGTCCTTGAGGGCTTTCATATGGATGGCTTTTCAGTCAGGAAAGACGATGGCGCGGTGGCCGTCGATGAGGGTCCGGTCGTGGACGTGGTAGCGGATGCCCTTTGCTAGGGCGATGCGTTCGCAATGGCGGCCGAGGCGGGAGAGATCGGCGGGGGAGTGGAAATGGGAGACTCGCTCGACCTCCTGCTCGATGATGGGGCCGGCGTCCAAGTCAGCGGTGACGTAGTGGCAGGTGGCGCCGATGAGTTTCACGCCGCGTTCGTGTGCTTGGCGGTAGGGATTTGCGCCAATGAAGGCGGGCAGGAAGGAGTGGTGGATGTTGATGATTTTCCCGGAGAACTCCTGGCAGAAGCTGTCGGGCAGGATCTGCATGAAGCGGGCGAGCACGATCAGTTCCACATTCTGGTCGACGAGCAGGTTGCGGATTTCCCGGAACCCCTTTTCGCGCAGGTCATCATCCATTTCGATGTGGTGGAAGGGGATGCCGGCGCGTTCGGCGATGGGGGCGCAGTTGTCGCGGTTGCCGATGAGCGAGGTGATTTCGATGGGCAGTTCGCCGAGTTCCGTGCGGAGCAGGATCTCGTTGAGGCAGTGGTCGGTCTTGGTTACCAGGACGGCGGTGCGCATCTTGTATGGCAGGGTGCGGTAATGCCAGGTGGCTTGGAGTGAACGGCCGAGGGTGCCGAAGCCGGTTTTAAAATCCTCCACGGTGACATCCAGATCCGAGGTGTCGATCTCCAGGCGGGCGAAGAACTTTTTCCCAACCCGGTCGGAGAACTGGTTGAACTCGATCAGGTTGCCTCGGTGGGAAGCCACATAAGACGCGATTTTCGCGACGATCCCGGATTGGTCGGGCGAGGAGAGTTTTAGGATGAGGCCGGGGCGCACTTTTTTGAAACTTTAAATTTTAAACCCTAAACCTCAATGAGGAAGGGGATGGAGGCGGATGGTTGCGGGAAAATCCTTGGGTGACAAGCCTGCGGAGGGGTAGTCTTGCTGCATACCATGGAAATTCGGAACAAGGACAAGCAAGCTCCCTTCACCACCAAGGACGGCTCGACGATCACCAGCCTCCTTGACCTCGCCAACGCGCCGGTGAAGAACCAGAGCCTCGCGGAGGCGTCCATTCCCGCCGGAGGATCGACCCAGCGCCATTACCACAGGGACAGCGAGGAGTTTTATTACATCACTGGGGGCACCGGGGTGATGGAGATAGCCGGCGAAACCCGGGAGGTCGGTCCGGGCGATGCGATCCTGATCCCGGCAGGCGCATGGCATGAGATCACGGCGACCGAGGATCTAGTTTTCCTGTGCTGCTGCGCGCCGCCCTATCGGCATGAGGATACGTTTTTCGAGTAAAACGCAGGGTGTGATTTTTTCGATGGATTCGCCTGACGCAGCCCTACCTTGTGAGAAGCACCGCTAAAAATCACAGCCTGAAACGCGGTATTGCATGTTCCAATGCAGAAGCCATGTTCGGGGATGACTAAGATTCTTCTGACGGCACTCTTCCTTTCAGTAGCCGCTGCGGGCTCAAGCGATGCAGATTTTATCGCTGGAAAGGACGTTCCCGACACCCAGCTCTATGAACTCCGCACCTACCACGCCGAGCCCGGTAAACTCGACTCACTCCTCACGCGCTTCCGCGATCATACCGTCGAACTCTTCACCAAGCACGGCATGACCAACGTCGGTTACTGGGCGCCCGTGGAAAATCCCGATAATCTCCTGATTTACCTGATGGCCTATCCGGACAAGGAGGCTCGCGACGCCTCCTGGAAGGCATTCATTGCCGATCCTGATTGGGAAAAGGCGTATGCGGAATCCACCGCAAACGGGAAGCTCGTCGGTAAGGTGGATCAGGTTTTCATGACGGCCACGGATTTCTCCGAGGGCTTCTCGGCGCTTGTCCGGGGTGAACCCCAAACCGGTGCCGATCTCCAGCGGACGGAGGGGCGTCGTCGCGCTCGCGCCGGGAAGGATCACCTCTTCGAGATGCGGACCTACACCACCACCCCCGGGCACCTGCCGAATCTCCACGCCCGTTTCCGCGATCACACCATGGCGCTTTTCAAGAACCACGGGATGACCAATCTCGCCTATTTCCAGTTCACCCCCGACCAACCTGGCGCGGAGAACACCCTGCTGTATTTCCTTGCCCACAAAGACGCTGCTGCGGCCGCGAAGTCATGGGCCGCATTCCGCATCGATCCCGAATGGGTGGTTGCGAAAATGGCATCCGAAAAGAAAGCCGGAGAATCATTGACCGCCGACAAAGGCGTGAAATCCGTTTTCCTGAAAGCGACGGACTTCTCCCCTGTGAAATGAGCGTCACCCGTGAAGCCACCGCCACCGCAGGTTCACGGTTGTATTCTTTCCGGGAAAGGTTTCATCTCCGTGCGTGAAAATTATTCTGATCTCCATCGCGGTCGGCCTTGTCGCCGGGCTGCTTGGTGCGCTGTGTGGAGTTGGTGGCGGGATCGTCATGGTTCCCGCCTTCGTAACTCTCCTCGGTTTCGGGCAAAAGCAGGCTGTCGCCACCTCACTGGCCGTGATTGTGATCACCGCCGCCGTTTCGACACTCAACAATGCTCGTTCGGGAGGGCTCATCGACTGGAAAATCGTCGCCGCCGTCGGCGTTGCTTCGGCGCTCACCGCCTGGTTCGGCACGGATCTCATGCGCACCCTTTCGAACCAAACCCTCACACGGGTGTTCGGCGTCGTCCTCGTCCTCTTCGGAGCAAGGATGCTGATCAAGGGCTAGGGGAAGAGCACAGAGCAGAGAGCAGAGAGCCCGAAATTTCTTCCTTGAGGGTTGAATTTTGAGTTTTGAAATTTCAGAAACCCTGCGGCATCGCTGCAAGCACCGTCGCGACCACCAATTCGCTCTGGCATCTGCCATCCATCAGGCATTTTGCCGAAAGGCAGGGAGCGCATTCGACGTGTCGTTTCACCACGACGTGGCGTTTGCCCAGCGGTCGTTTCCAGACCGCATCGTTGGGGCCGAAGAGGGTGAGGCAGGTTGCTCCTGCATGCGCGGCGAGGTGCGGAAGCGAGCTGTCTGCTGCGATCACCAACTGGTGCACCGCAAGTAGGGGAAGGGACGCAGCTAGTGGGGCGGCGTGGAAAAACTCGACCTCATCGCCCAAGCTGTCGGCGAGGGTTTTACCCAGCCCGCGCCCGCCGACCAGACCCGCCACGGTTACGCGCTTGCCTCGCTCCAGCAGGGCTTCCGCGAGTTCCTGCCACCGGTCGAGAGGCCACTCGTGGCTCGCGCCGAAATCTGAGCCCGGGCACAGCAGAACCGTCGAGGCTGCGGCGGGGATCCCGAGTGGTGCGGCCACGAAATATTCCGGCCGGTCCACCGCCACTCCCATTTCCTCGCAGGTCTTGATATAGAGCCGGACGCGGTGCTCGGTGGGACTTTCTGCAACGTCAACCGGATGCGTCAGGAGCTTCGCCAGCTTCGGTTCGTTGGTGCCGAGCCTGCGGGCGATTTTGGCCTTCGAAAAAGCCTTTGCGGCGATCCCCAGATGCCAGACAACCGAGGCCTCCCAGTCGCCCCCGAGTTTCCCGGCCAGCGCCCCCGCAGAGGTTTTCGGTGAGAATCCGAACTGCGGAAGATCACAGACTGTTTTCCAGAAATCCGCCTGCTCCTCCGTGCAGACGATGCCGCCTGCGAGGCCGGATTTCACCAGCGCCCGCACCGCAGGAACTGCGAAACACGCCTCGTCCCAGCGCTCCGGCAATCCGAGCAACATTCCTTTTCCAGCGCTCATCCGCGCTTACTTCCTCGAGCCTTTCTCATCGAGGTTTGCAGCCATGTCCTCGGCGCTGACAGTCGATTCCACACCGCCCTCCGGGACTTCCATCTTGCTGATCCACAGCATCGCGTTGAGCGCGATCGTGCGGAAATTGTCATCCTCCCAGTTCCTGTGAAAATGGCCTCCGGTGAATCCGACGCCGCGCCCGCCGTCCTCGCGCTCCTTGCACCACATCATGGTCTCCGCCTCGCCCTTCCGTGCCTGGATGTGCGGATACGGTCCCTTTGGGTAGACGTAAGGCCCGTCCCTCGTTTCATCGCTTGGCGTCGCCACCAGTAGCGAGGTCAAGTCTTTCATTCCTTCCGGGAAACGAATCGAGAAATACCATTCGTCCTGGATTTTGAATGGTTTGATCCCGCGTGCGATCGGGTGGACGGGGAACGATTTGTAATCAGTTTCCCAGATCGGGTTGCAGGAAAAGCCGTTTTCGTAGGCTCCGCCGATCCATTCGCGGAACGAGTCACCGCTCGACCCCTGCTTGGCGCACTCCACTGCGTAGTGCATCATCATCACACCGCCACCGCGGTTCACGAGCTTCTGCAGCAGTTCCCTGTGGTTGCCCTGCAGCGCGGGGTGGCCGCCTCCGCCGTCGGAATAGATTACCACCGCGTCCGCCGTTTCCAGCACCTTGTCGTCGCGCACCCAGTGGTTGTTATGGATCTCCACATCCAGCCCTTTCACATCTGCCAGGCACTTTTTGAAAAGCTCGCAGCCTGCGTTGAACTCATGCATTCCCGGCCCGTGGCTCGGCTTGCCGGCGATCAGGATTAGTTTTTTTGTCTCGGCGTCCTCTGCCTGCAGCGGCAGAGCGGCGGAAATTGCCAATAGTATCGGAAGCAAGTTGCGGATTGGTGACGTTTTCATTTCATACAATCCAGCATCAGATGCCCGCCCCATCAACTACCATTTTCGCAAACCTCCACCCATTTCCGGCGTATCATTTAACCGGAGGAGCGGAGCGAATGAGGTAACGGAGAAGACCATCCATTCCGGCACATGAAATTGAGGGTTGGTTCTTGATCCACCGCAGCGGAGTGAGATTTTTCTCCCTCCGTGATCTCCGTCTTCGCTCCGTTCCTCCGTGTAAGTAAAAAGCCCGCTCCTCCTCATGAAGCCCGCCCTCACCCTGCATCCCGCAGAAACATCTTCATTGAGAGTTGAATTTTGAATTTTGAACTTTAGAACCCCCGCATGCCTCCTGCTAACACCCCAGTCCTCATCGGCGGCTCCATCGCCATCGACAACATCAAGACGCCCACCGCCGAAGGCAAAAACCTTCTCGGCGGCTCCGCCTCCTTCACCGGATTCGCGGCATCCTATTTTACCTCACCTGTCCACCTGGTCGGGATCATCGGCAGGGACTTCCCGCAGGAGCATCTCGATCTCTTCGCCTCCAAGGGGATCTCCACCGACGGCCTCGAGCGGTCGGAGGGCGAAACCTTCTCCTGGACCGGCTCCTACCACGAGAACATGAACGACCGCGATACTCTCGAAGTCGCCATCAATGTGCTTGAGGACTGGACCCCGAAAATCCCTGCGGAAATGGCCTCCGCACCCATCGTGGTGCTGGCCAACATGCATCCGCTCAACCAGCTGCAGATGATCGATCAGCTCACGGCGAAGAAGCCGTTCATCGCCGCGGATACAATGGATCTCTGGATCACCATCGCCAATGACGACCTCCACGAGGTGCTCAAAAAAATTGACCTCCTGGTTATCAACGAGTCCGAAGCCCGCGATTTCTGCCAAACCTCCAACCTCATCGTCGCCGGCCGCCGTCTTTTGGAAAAAGGCCCCGCAAACGTGGTCATCAAGCTAGGAGAATTCGGAGCCATCCTCTTTGCTAAACATCCCGAAGGTGCCTTGCATACGGAATTCAGCCTGCCGGGGGCGGACTACGATCTCTTCCGCTGCGCCGCCTTCCCACTCGTCGAGGTCGCGGATCCCACCGGGGCGGGGGATTCCTTCCTCGGTGCCCTCGCCGGACATCTCGCATCCACCGGGAAATCGGAATTCTCCTTCGATGACATCCGCCAGGCGATCGCCTACGGCTCAGTCGTCGCCTCCTTCACCTGCGAGGCCTTCTCCGCCGACCGCCTCGCCCACATCTCCCGCGAGGACATCGAGTCCCGCCTCACCCTCCTGAAGAACCTCACCCACTGGCCGTAGCGGTGACCTTCGGTCGCCTGGGAGCTGGGAGTCAGGAGTCAGGAGTCAGGAGTCAGGAGTCAGGAGTCAGGAGTCAGGAGTCAGGAGTCAGGAGTCAGGAGTCAGGAGTCAGGAGTCAGGAGCGGCTCTTCCAGGCGGCAACCCAACCCAAGCAGCACTTTCGTCACGCTGGAACCCGTGAAATCCAGCTGCCTGCAAGGGCGGCGCTCCGCAGAAACCCACAAATCTAGACAACCTCCTCATTTCCAAGCGCATCCGAACCTAACCGAAAAAATTACCATTCTACGTATTTTCTACTTGTCCCAGCTGTGAAAAAGCTGTTTCTTTGAGTCGCTTAGAGCATTTCTCACAAAAGACAGAGCTAAGTGACAAGCCGGTCACCTAAAGCCAGCCAAACATCTAGACGCTTTCTCCAGAACCCCCTAAAACCCTTGGTCGCAATGAAAAATCTCATCCCACTCACCGCCATCGCCGCTCTTGTGGCATCCGGCATCTCTTCCGCTCAAGACCCAACCCCCGCTTACTCCAAGCCGAGTGGGTATGTTGATTTGGGCGCTGTAGCTGCGAAATCCGAAATTACTTTCTCGGTGCCTTTGTTGAATGCTCCAGAGGCTTCTGCTACAGTAATCTCTGCTGCGGGATCCGTTGTCACATTGGATGGAACGCCTCTTGATTCCGATGTATTCAATGCCCCTGTGAGCGGTGCGCCTTACATGGTTGAAATTACAACCGGCACTTCGGCTGGATTGTTTCTGGTTGTCTCCTCCAATACTGATTCAACTATAACCGTGATGCTTGGGAATGGTGAAACATTGGAAGATCTGGTGAGCGGAGATCAACTTTCTCTGAGAAAAGCTTGGACTCTCGAAACGTTGCTTCCAAGTGCAGATCTTCCCGAAGGAGCTCAGGTGGCAGGCTTTGATGTTCAATCTGGAGTAGATAATTCGGCGACGCCCCTGTATTTGAATAATCCTTCTTTTGGAGGTTGGATCGATGGTGCTACTTTTGGTGCAGCAGGGAATGCGGTGCTTTACCCCGGGGAAAGTTTTATTCTTATAAATAATACTGACACACCGATTACATCTCTCGTGGTTGTCGGTCAAGTCCCCACGAGTCCCTCTAGGTTAAGAATTGCGAATGATACTGCAGGTGTTCCTCAGGATACTCGTATCGCTTACGTTGGTCCGGTTGATGAGACTCTCAACGAAGCTGGTTTTGCTCCATCCGAGGGGGATCAATTATTGGTTTACAATCAGACTTCTACGGGTCTAGATAAATCCGCGAGCCAAATTCTTATTTTTAATTCTTCTTTTGGAGGTTGGATCGACGGTGCAACATTTTCGCCAGTTGGCGATACGTTTAAATTAAAAGGCGGCCAAGGATACGTTTACCGTCGGTCAGCACAGGCGCCAGCGGGTGATCAAGTTATCTCCGACATTCAGACGTATATTCCTAATTTGAACAACTAAAGAAATTCACAAATACATTCTCTACTAATATGAAAATCAAATATTTACTGCTGGTTTTAGCCTCTGCTACGGGGTTCTCGTCTGGTTCAACACTGCAACTCACGACAGGTGTAGCCAACGCGACGATTCTCAATGATTCAATCGGTAATCCATTTGCTGCTGCGGCATGGGGTATCGTTGTAGATACCGGCGGTGATGGGTTTGGAGATTTTTCAAATGAACTTCTTAACTTTACACTCGCGAGTAGTTTTATCGGTGCTACCGACGATTTCTTCTATTTAGCTGCTAATCCAACACTTGCAACGGGTCCCATTCTTGGAGCTGCTACACAAGTTCTTGCTAATTATGATGCCGATCCTGCGGTTGTCGGATCACAAAATTACAAGATTCTTTGGATCGAGGGTAAAGACGCTGGTGAGACGGTTGATGCTTCGACATTGTATGGACTGAGTTCAGTCACTTCGCTTCTCCCAGCTTCCAACGCAGCCAACCCTTCGGTGACTGATTTTCAAGGTGAAAACGGAAATAGCTCACTTGCTGTTGTCCCGGAACCTTCCACACTGCTTCTCAGTGCTCTCGGAGTTCTCGCTCTGCTTCGCCGCAAGCGCTAAGCGACCGGGTTTACCCCTCGATTTTCAAAAGACGGGCTTCGGCCCGTCTTTTTTTGTGCAAAAGAGGAGCTTCTTCAGAGAGTCTAGGGTTCGGCGCGAAGGCCGATATACAGGAGGATTGGGAGCATTCCTTTTTGGTTTCCTTAAGATCCAGTTGGAAGTGGACGAGGTAATCGTTGGAGTCTTCCTGGTCGACCAAGGTTTGCCGGATAATCCAGATGGATTTCTCCCACCATCCGGTAGGGCCGATCCGGCCCGGTCGTCCCACTTCAAAAATCTCGGCGTCCGCATGCCTCGAACGTGAGTGAACCCGCCCACTAGCCTTTTTCCCCTAGATCCACAGAATCCCGCGATTCCCGTGGGCTCACTACTTCTCCCAGGAATCACGCCTTTCCGTTTTTGATTAGGGGGAACCGAGCCGGATTCCCCCTACCGTTTGATCGTATCATAGACGTATTCCCATTCCTCACTGATCTCCAGAAGTCCCGCCCGCACTGGATTCTCGCGGATGTATTCCCCTTTCTGATATGCGGATTCCCAACTTCTCAGCCGATGATCAAAGAAATCTCGTTCCCATTTGATTCCCTGGGTCTTTGCCATCCATGATTTAAAATCTCGGATGACTTGTTTCATCGGTTTCACGCCATGGAAGATAAACAAGCCGTGGAGATGGTCCGGCATGGCCAGGACGAGCCTGATCTGGATTTCGCCTTTGGATTCGCGTAGAAGCAGGGTTTCCAGGATGGCCTTCCAGATTTCGTCTTTTGTGAGCTGGTTCGTTCCGCGTTGCTTGCAACCGATGGTGATGAAGAAGACATCGCCCTCGGGGTTGGGGCTGATGTGAGGAGGGACTTCGTGGGGAAGGGATTTGCGACCAATGGGATTATCCATGACTGTAAAATGGTAGGGGCAATCCGGCCCGGTTGCACCCAAAGGGCATAAAACCCCTGAATATCTTATTCTGTTGGCTGTGCTGGAGGGTTCACGCCCGTTCTCGGTGATAGCGTCGTGAGATTTTTGAAGTGGGACGACCGAGCCGGATCGTCCCTACCGGGAAAGAGCTTGGAGGCCGATAAACTGGAGGACTGGGGCGCGTTCCTTGTCGGTTTCCTTTAGATCCAGCTGAAAGTGGACGAGGTGATCGTTGGTGTCTTCCTGGTCGACCAAGGTCTGCTGGATGATCCAGATGGATTTTTCCGGGAGTTCCTGGATGTGGGTGTGCTTGTGGTTGCGGGCTTCTGGGTCGAGACGCATCGGCCCACGGGCTTCCTCGTAAGAAGTGAGGCTTTCCTGGAGTTCGGCTGTGGACAGCTCTGATTTCACCAGGGACAGGGCATGTTCAACGCTGCCGTGGGAAAGGGATTTGATGAATTGGAAGATGAGGCCACGGGTGGCCTTGAGCAGTGCGGGTTTGTTGCGGGTGTATGGGATTTCCCTTTCCGGCTTGGGCACCTTGGTTTCTTTTGGCTCTTCCGGATTGCGGAGCTTCTCCCATGCATCGATGAGAGAGGAGTCGGTGGTGCGTATAATCTCGCCGAAAAATTCCTCGGCCTCTTCAACTTCCGGGGTTTTTAGGTTCGGGGGGACTGTCTGCGCCAGGATCTTGTAAACCTCGCTGAGGTGCCGGAGAAGGATCGCTTCGCTCTTCTCCAATCCGTATTTTTTGATGTAATCCTCGAATGACGAGTAGTCCTCGAACATTTCTCTCGCGATCGACTTCGGTCGCACCGAGGCCTCCTTCGCCCACGGGTTTTTCAGGGCGAATTCATTGTAGGTCGCGTAGATGAATTCCTTTCCGGGCTTGGGATGCTCGACCTGTTCCAAGGCATCCATCCGCTGATCGTATTCGACGCCGTCGGCTTTCATTTCCGCTACGAGCTTGTCCTTCATCTTGTCCACCTGTTTGCGGAGAACCTGTGCCGGGTCCTCGACGATTGCCTCCGCCAGCGAAATGACATTCAGGGGATAGACAGGATCTGTGGCATCGAGTTGCGGGACGGCCTCGATCAGGTAGGTGGCCAATGCTTGGTTGAGGGTGAAATCATCTTGGAGTTCGATATTCAGTGCCACCTTGGACGGGCCGGTGCGTTGATCTTTCGGGAGGATACGTAGGATATTTCCCTCAACGAGTCCTCGGAAAAGCCCGAAAGCCCGCTTGCGGAGAGTTGCCTTTGCGGAAGCCGTTTCATGGGATTCACGGATGATACGGCGCAATTCAGAACAGCCATCCTCGTCGCTGCGCGAAAGTAGATTGAGAAGCATGCCGTGGCGCATGACGAAAGACGAGGTGAGCTTCTCCGAGGGGGAATCGATGAGTTTGCGGAAGGTTTTCTCGTCCCAGTTTACAAAGCCCCGCTCCGGCGGTTTCTTCTTCATTGCCTTGGATTTTCCTCCCTTGGCGGCGGCTTTCGCATCCGCCTTGATATTCGCGATGACATGCTCGGGTGCCTGGGCGACAACGTATCCGATATCGTCGAAGCCTCGGCGCCCCGCTCTTCCCGCGATCTGCTTGAAGTCCCTCACAGCGAGGGTTTTTGTCGATTGTCCGCCGTATTTAAAAAGCTGGGTGAATACCACCGTGCGGATTGGCACATTGACCCCGACGCCCAGGGTATCCGTCCCGCAGATGACTTTCAGCAGGCCTTTCTGGGCGAGCTTCTCCACCAGCGTGCGGTACTTCGGGAGAAGTCCGGCGTGGTGTATGCCCAAGCCGTGGCGGAGAAGTTTTTTAATCTCTTTCCCGTATGGGCTGCGGAAATCCGCATCGATCAGGATCTCAGCGATGGCTTGTTTTTCCTCCTTGGTGCAGAAATTCCGGCTCATCAGATCCTGTGCTGTCCTGGCGCAGGCAAGCTGGGAGAAATGGACGAGGTAAATGGGGGCGCGGTTGGCTTCGACAAGCTCCTCGATTTTTTCCTCAAGCGCGGTTGTTGAGTAATCGAACTCAAGCGGCACCGGCCTGGTTGCTGATTTCACCAGCGCCGTCGGTATCCCTGTGAGGTTTGTGATGGATTCCTGGAAAAACTCAGTGTCTCCGATGGTGGCGGACATCAGCAGGAAACGGGATTGTGGCAGTGTGAGCAGCGGGATCTGCCAGGCCACGCCGCGCTCGTGATCCGAGTAATAATGGAACTCGTCCATGATGATGTCATGGACGTCGGCGTTCTTGCCTTCGCGCAGGGCGAGATTGGCGAGGATCTCCGCCGTGCAGCAGATGACCGGTGCGGATGGGTTGACGGTCGCATCCCCGGTGATCATTCCGACATTTTCCGCCCCGAAGGTGTTGCAGAGAGAAAGGAATTTCTCGTTGGCCAGCGCCTTGATCGGGACGGTGTAATAGGAACGCCGACCGAGGCAGATGGCACGGAATTGGAGTGCCAGGGCAACGAGTGATTTCCCCGATCCCGTGGGAGTGTTGAGAATGACGTTGTTCCCGGCAAAAAGCTCAAGGATCGCCTCTTCCTGGTGGTCGTATGGCGTGGTGCCGGATCCTTCGAGATAGGTGAGAAAAGTGTCGAGGATCTCGTCGGAGGAGGAGGGATCGGTGACTTGGTCGGGTGAAAGAACAGGCATCTGGGGCAAAGCGTAGTTGGGATTCGCGGAACTCCAAGGCTTGCCAGTAAAGAGATTTGAACCACAAAGGTCGGCATGTGGAAATTTAAGAATGGCTCGCGCAAAGGCGCAAAGGCGCAAAGCCGGGCATATGGGTGAGAATTTGTTGAAGATCCATTATCCAAAACTTTGTGCCTTTGCGGCTTTGCGCGAGATTCTCTTGGGAATTGATTTGGCGGACAGCGGCTTTGCGCCTTGCACTGCGACAGGTAATTTTTGGCTTTTTGAGAAGAGGAACTTGGGAGATATTTGGAAATGAGAACGATTTTTCCGCTGGTGATGTGTCTGTTTGTCGGAGCGTCTGCGATTGCTGAGGAGCAGGGGGAAAGGCCTCTGCTTTATCCCTTCGATGTGACGCTCGGCGGGCATAAGGCGGAGATTGGCGCGTGGGGAGACCTGTTCGCGGTGGTCAAGGTGCCGGTCAAGGCGGATGCCGTGCTGGCGATTGATAAAGAGGCTCCGATACTCATCGTGAATGCGTTTCCCTGCAAGGAGGACGGGACGATACTCATGGAAGGTGCCCCGGCGGCGGTGATCTTTGCCAACAAGGTCAAGGAGGTGAAACTGGATGCAACGATGGACAAAAAGAAGTTGGCGCCCGGAACCTACCTGATGAACGTCGTGGCGAACGGGAATACATCGCGGGTCGTGTTCACGGTGACGGACGGCGGGAAGGTAAAGCTACCGGATTTCGGAAAGCTCATGAATTTCCTCAAGGGCAAGGGCTGAGTGCCCCCTGAAATTGTTGGAAAGCGGTTCTGGACACTGTATGGGGGCACTCCTAGGGTGCGCACACACACTACAAAACATGAGAAATTCCTTATACAACAGTGCCGCCCGGATAGGATTTATCGCCCTCGCCACAGGTGGATTCGCAATTGCACAGGACACCCCGAAAGCGCCGGCGGCTCCCGCTCCTGCTCCTGCTCCCGCAACACCGGAGGAAGCCAAGAAAGATTCCTCCTATGCCCTCGGGTATCGCACCGGTGGCAGTTTCGGCCAGGAGTTCGGACGTTTCGGCGTCAAACTGGACGATCTGGAAATGGAAACATTCATCAAGGGTTTCAAGGCAGCCGTGCAGGGCGAGAAGCCAGAACTTGAGGAAGCCCGCCTTCAGGCGGCGATGACAGCGCTCGGCGAGATGCTCCAGAAGCGTGAGAAGGATACCGCCCAGGCGAATCTTGAAGCCGGCAAGAAATTCCTTGAGGGGAACGGCAAGCGCGAAGGCGTTACCACCACCAAGAGCGGCCTCCAGTATGAGGTGCTCACGAAGGGCGGCGATTCGAAATACGTCGCGCCCAAGGAAGGTGCTCCCGCAAAGCAGTTCATGGTGAACTACAAGGGTACGCTCATTGACGGCACCGAATTCGACGCCTCGCCCGAGGGATCGCCGGTTCCGATGACACTTCAGGTGGTCGAAGGCTTCAAGGAAGCCCTTACCACCATGCCGATTGGTGCGAAATGGAAGCTCTTCCTCCCCAGCACACTTGCCTATGGCGAAGAGCGTCGCAGCGCGGATATCGCCCCCAATACCACGCTTATTTTCGAACTTGAACTCCTTGAGATTAAGGATGCACCCCCTGCACCTGCGGGCGGAGGCTTCCCTATGCCTGTGCCACAGGGTCGATAATTTCCTGAGCCCTTGAGGCCAAGTGAACATTCCAGCCCCGCCGGTTCCGACCGTGCGGGGTTTTTCGTTTTTGGCCTTCGGTGGGAGCGGCATGTCTCCGAGCGCCGGATAGGAGATTTGGCTCGGCAGGTGCGCAGGGAGGCATCGTTAGTCGTAGTGTGTCCACAGCCTGAGGACTTTGACCGTGCGCTCTTCCGCAAGTACCTCATAGACAAGTCGGTGCTGGATGTTGATGCGTCGGGAATAAGCGCCTTTGAGGTCGCCGACCAATGCCTCGAACGGGGGTGGGCTGGCAAACGGGTCTACCCGAATCAATTCCAAAAGATCCTTGGCCTTGGTAGCAAGCTGGGTTCCTTTGAGCTTTTTGGCGTCCTTATTGGCCTGGCGTGTGTAAACGAGATCGAACCTCACAAATCGATCTCCCTGCGGCACTCACCGACCGGCTCAGCCATGCCGGCACGGATAGATTCACGCATACCTTGAACACTGAGGAGGTGAAGGGTTTCCTGGATCGCCCTCCAATCATCCTCGGCGAGCAGGATTGCGGTTCCTCGCTTTGCAGTGATTTGAACAGGTTCATGATCGGAAAGTGCCGAATCGATCAGCCGGTATAGGTCTGATCTGGCCGAGGTGGCGGTAACCGTTTTCATATCGGAAGCGTACGGAAAAGCGTTCGTTCTGCAAAGTATTTTTTGCATTGCAGGGGAGCACTGTGTGCTGAAGTCGTGGAAAACTCCCCGGCATACCAAGGGCACCCGGAAACCGCCGCTACTGGAATATGCTTTCCAATCGGTGCGAGGCGTTGGATTTTCAGGTAATGGATCTCGAAAAGTATCTTGGAGAAGCGGTGTCGGATGTGGATGGGGCGATGGACGGTTTCCTGCCGACGCTGGACGAGCGGCCGGGATCGATCCATGAGGCGATGCGTTACTGCGTTTTCGCGGGCGGGAAGCGGCTGAGGCCGGTGCTCTGCATCGCGGCGGCGGAGGCCTGCGGAGGGAGGCGGGAGGATGCTTTCCCTGCGGCCTGTGCGGTGGAGTTGATGCACACCTACTCGCTGGTGCACGATGACCTGCCCTGCATGGACGATGACGACCTGCGGCGCGGACGGGCGACATGTCACAAGGTGTTCGGCGAGGGAATGGCGGTGCTTTGTGGGGATGCGCTGCTGACCGAGGCGTTCGCGGTGATCGCGAAATCGCAAGCGAGTGAGAGCTATTCGGTGGGTGAGATGGTTGCCGAGCTAGCGTTGACCGGAGGGAGTCGGAAGCTGATCGGCGGGCAGGTGCTGGATCTGGAAGGTGAGGGCAAAGCGCTTGCGATGGAGGAGCTGGTGCAGATCCACGAGGCCAAGACCGCTGCGCTGCTGACGGCTTCGGTCCGACTCGGGGCGATGAGTGCAGGGGCGGGCGAAGATGAGCTTGAGGCGCTGACGAGGTTCGGCCATGCGCTGGGTCTGGCGTTCCAGGTAATCGACGACATACTCGATGTGACACAGACGACAGAAAACTTAGGTAAGACGGCGGGCAAGGACGCGGCGGTGGAGAAGGCGACGTATCCATCGGTGATCGGGCTTGAGCTTTCGCGGAAAGAGGCCGGACGCCTGACTGCGGAGGCAATGGAAGCGTTGGAGATTTTCGGGGAGAAGGCAGCCAAGCTGAGGGAAATTGCGGAGCGGATGCTGGTTAGGGAGTTTTGAAATTCTAAACTTTAAATTCTAAACTTCAAGGGAGACTGGGGTTTAGGTCTCTGGTCTCTGGTCTCTGGTCTCTGGTCTCTGGTCTCTGGTCTCTGGTCTCTGGTTTCTGGTTTCTGGTTTCTGGTTTCTGGTTTCTGGTTTCTGACGGGGGGCAGACTGGTGTCAGCCCCTCCGTCAACTGCTCCGGTTTTGGTTGCGTGTGGGGGCGGGATGGGGCTAGGTCTGCGTATCAAAAAGCGCTCGTTCAGTTTCATGTTGGCGAGGCGGTATCTGAATCCGCGTCGGGCCATGCTTTCGTCCTTCACCCTGATCTCTTTGGTCGGGGTGCTTCTGGGTGTGCTGGTGCTGGTGGTGGTGATGGCGGTGTTCGCCGGCCTTGAGAGGAATGTGAAGCAGCGTCTGCTCGGTTTTACCCCCCACGTGCTTGTGAAATCGCCGATGTTGACGCTGCCGGATGAAGAGGAGAATACCCCGCCCTGGCAGGATCTTGCGGAGGAGTCAGCAGCGATCCCCGGTGTCGCCGCGGCGACGGCCTTTGTGGCGGACAATGTGATACTCGATGTCGGTTCCTGGCAACGGCCGGTGAGTTTCCGTGGAATCGATACAGGCGACGCGGCGCAGGTGAAAGGCGTGGCTGACATGCTGGACAGGAAAAATTTTCCGGAATCGAGCGCAGATCTCGGGCTGGATGACCGGGTGGTGGTTTCCTCGATCGTGGCGGAGCAGTTCCAGCTGAGGGTGGGCGATACGATACGTCTCTATTCGACCAGGAACTTCGAGGGTGTGATGAACGCCTACAAGGCGACCGAGAAGCCGGTTGTGCGCGAGGCTTTCCGTGACGACTGGGTGACGGTTTCGGAAGTTCTTTTGGACAAATGGGAGAAGGACGGTGAGGGATTCACGGTTCCTGCCGCCGAATTGAGCGGTGGGTATGACGCGCTCAGCATGATCTACGGGGAGGAAATCCGGGAGCCGGAGCGGGTGCTTGTGGAGAATCTGCTGCGTGCGATGGAGGTCGGCAAGCGCGAGGAGGGCGGGCCGGTGTTCACATTTTCCGCAGAGGAAAGGAAGGCGGTCGGCGATGCCTTCGATGCGCTTGAGGAAACGGATGCGGAGAAGATGGATGGGGAGATCCTGAAGGGTCTGAAGAGCCTTGTCCTTCCAAAGGAAGCGGTGGTGGCTGGCGTTTATTCTGCCTCGCAGATGGCGGTGACCCCGGAGCTTTTCATGCCTCTTCCGTTGGCACAGGATCTTGCCGGGTTGGGAAACCAGGTGCAGGGGATCGCGCTGCGGCTGGACGATCCATATGAGGCGGAGGAGGTGGCGGCGCAGGCTAGGCAGATTCTCGGGCCGGATCGGTATGTGGAGACCTGGGGCGACCAATACGTGGCGTTCTTTTCGCTCATCAGTCAGCAGCGGGTGATGATGTATTTCGCCTTGTCGTTCATTGTCCTGGTATCGGCTTTCTCGATGATGGCGGTG
>Ga0206130_10002432_pt1 | contig 25886 bp, 14 predicted proteins | sample Helgoland_Spring_9_FD_148637 | JGI IMG/M metagenome (GOLD analysis project Ga0206130, IMG submission 148637) | Pelagic subsurface seawater microbial communities from Kabeltonne, Helgoland, North Sea - Helgoland_Spring_Bloom_20160512_1 | ecosystem: Environmental > Aquatic > Marine > Epipelagic ...
TATTGTTTAACTCTGGACGAGCACTACAGGCACGTGAACTAATTGAGTCTCAGACAATCATCCAAGAAGAGATTGCACGATTCGGCCGTAACATCTTCAAAGAAGGTGCTCTGGTAAACCCAGGCGGCGCTACTGTAGATAACAGATTAGAATACATTCGTCTAGATGCTGTTAGCATCCTCTCCCCAGACCTACTAGGTAAAACCCTAACTAACGGCACTCTTGTTGATAAGGGTATTGAGGTAAAGGTAGTAGAGGTAGTAGAGGCGACAGCAACCGACCCAGCAACTCTTTATGTCCAATACATGGACACCTCGGTAGTAACTGACAATACAGTTGCTCCTCGTATTTCTGCTCTAGACACTCTAGTCGCACTAGACGGAACGGTGTCATCTAGTATCACTGTTGCCGCAGACGGTGCAATTCCGGCAACTGGCCGTGGAACTAAAGCATACTTTGCTGCTGGTGACTTCTTTGTTCAGGGACACTTCGTCTATATGGAAGGTGGTAGTTCTTTCATCGACAAGTATAGTGCCCTACCAACAGTTGATGTAGGTTTCCGAATTGTACAGACCATCATCACTGAGGGTGAAGACGATAGTCTATATGACAACCAAGGTGAAGTTCCTAATGCAACAGCTCCTGGCGCTCACAGATACCAAATTAAATTAACTCCAACCACGCGTGAACAAGTTGAAGAAGAAGAGAACTTCGTATTCATTGCACGTGTTGTCGATGGAGTTATCACTCGCGAAGTGTCTACGTTCGATGCCTACAATAGAATCAACGATCTACTCGCACAAAGAACTAAAGAAGAGTCTGGTGACTACGTAGTAGAACAGTTCAAAGCAATCTTTGAAGAACTCGATGACACCAACTTAAATCTAGACGTGACCGAAGGTATTGCTTACGTAGACGGTTATCGACTAGAAATCGGCACCACGGATATAACGGTACCAAAAGCAAGAGACACTATTGATAAAACTAATGAGAATGTTGAAGCTAGATTTGGTAACTATGTGTACATCGATGCAGATAACTGTCAAGGTATCGGTCGTCTAGATGTGTTCGGTTATGTACGTATAAAAAATGTAACGAACGATGTCATTGGTTATGCAAATATCCGAGCAATTGAACAGGATGCTACAGGATATCGTGCCTACCTATTCAACATATTAATGAACGGTATATTCGATCAAACCGGCCGAATAGGTACCGAAAACTTCTCGGATGCAGTTGAACTGGACGACCCTTTGTCAGGAGACGTGTTGCCACTTATCAACAGTAATCTTTATGCTACTGCGGACAACAACCTACTCTTCCCTCTACCTAGTAAAAGTCCGACTAAGGATGCAATCACTGCTAACTATACCATACAGGTATATCATGAAGTAACTGCAAACTCTAGTGGTGAAATCACTATAGCAGGTACTGAATATTCTAGTTGGGTAATCGCTGAAGACGCTGGGCCTATTCTTCCTATAACTACGACTAACGGCACTTACACCGGATTAACTGCTGGTGGAAATTATAAAATCTTATCATTCGAAGAAGTGACCTCTGCACCACGTAAGAAAACCATAACTGCTGCGACAGTGACTCAAGATATACCGTCAGTAGACTGGGAGAGACGACCTATTACTCTAGATGTTGCGGACGCAATAGAAATTCAATCCGTTCAACATAAACTTTTAGCTACAGACGATTGGGAAGATATCACTTACCAGTTTACATTAGATGGTGGTCAACGAGACAACTTCTATGATAATGCGCAAGTACTTATCAAGCCTGGGTATAATATACCTTCTGGCGCAGAATCTCAGGTCAAAGTTGAGTTTACTTACTACGTACATGAGAACATCGGACAATACTTTGCTGCAAACTCATATGACTTAGATGACTATGATGAAATTCCTAGTCATACTACAGTTACAGGTGAAGTGATTTCTCTACGTGACGTACTAGACTTCCGACCAGTCAGGAAACCCACTTCTAGTTACACTAACGAATTCGACATTTTCCCATTACCCCAGAATTCTTCGGCAATTACTATCAACAATATGTCGTACTACTTGCCTCGTATCGACATACTTGTTGCTAATGCTATAGACAGTCGAGGGGACATTGGGTTTGGTGAGTTACAAGTTGTCCAAGGCGAACCAGCTGAAAGTCCACGTGAACCAGAAGTACCTACAGGTTCTCTTGCGTTGTATAAGTTCAAGTTGAATCCATACACTTTTGGAGTCACCGATCTTTCAAGCACATATATTCCAAACAAACGATTTACGATGAAAGACATCTCCAAACTATCGGAGAGAGTAGAAGATCTATACGAATTGACCACACTAAGTCTTTTGGAAACTAATACCAATACATTAAATGTATTAGATGATAATGGTCTTTCCAGAACTAAGGCGGGATTCATCGCAGACAACTTTACTAACTTTGATTTCTCGGATATCGATAATCAGGACTACCGAGCTTCCATCGACCCTAATGGTCGGTTGAAACCGTCTTTCCGTGAGAACTCCGTACGAATGGTGTATAGTACAGACAATACAACTTCTGTTACTAAGAAGGGTGATCTAGTAACTCTACCATATACCGATGTTTCGTTGGTGTCACAGTTGTTAGCAACTAGTACAATGAACGTCAACCCATTTGCGGTAATCACTCAGACAGGACATATGAACCTGTCTCCATCATCAGATGAATGGGTAGAGACTCGTAACCTACCACCTATCATGCAAACTACTATTCGTAGATTTGACGAAACTCGCACGGAAGATTTCGATACTAGACCAGCTTTGCGCTCGGGTAGATTGAGTAACAATGCCAGTAACAGTGGTTTGTTTACCACAATACCTAGAGACGTGTCTTTCCGAACAGCATCACGAAGCATTCAAGACTTCATCGGTGAACAAGTAGCAAACGTAGAAATTGTTCCGTTCATGCGTTCTCGTAGAATCAACTTTACTGTTAAAGGACTACGACCTAATACTAAAATGTTCGCATTCTTTGGTGGGGTTGATGTCAGTGCATGGGTACGACAAGAAGTAACCGCAACTAACTTCTCTGATGATACTCAAGAGTTTGGTAGCCAATATGCAAATGCAACTGGATACCCTGCTGTTCTTGGTGGATCAACTACTTTAGAAACAGATTCTAAGGGTGAGATAATCGGTACGTTCTTCCTACCGAACACTTCTGCCATAAACTTCCGTACGGGTACACAGGAATTTAAACTATTAGACGTAAGTGTTGATGATGAAACTGAAGCACTTTGTTCTACTCGTGCATCTTACACCTCTACAGGTACAATTGAAAACGTACAGAGAACTGTACGTAGTACTCGTTTGGTAGGTAGACGTGCTGGTCGAAGAGACCCACTTGCACAGACTTTCTTTGTAGACCAGATAGAAAATCCAAATGGTATGTTTTTGACCAAGGCACGTATCTTCGTTGAGACTGTCGACCAAAACATTCCACTACAGGTACAGATTCGTTCAGTAGAGAATGGTATTCCTACAAACATTATTCTGCCTGGCGCAGTTAAGTTTATCGACCCTGCTGATATTACCGTTGCGACAAACCCAGAAACAATCGAAGATGTCCAAGCAGCTGCAACAATAGTTGAGTTTGATGAACCAATTTACTTGACAAGTGGTGAAGAATATGCGATAATCCTACTTGCAGAGTCGGTAGAGTATAACGTTTATATTGCCGAGACTTATAAGAATGTATTTGGTTCAAGAGAGGATAGGGTATCTAAACAACCTACTCTAGGTTCACTATTCCTATCACAGAACGGATTTACTTGGACACCCGATCAAACTAAAGACCTCATGTTCGAATTAGACCGTGCAGACTTCAGTGCTTCCGGAACACTTCTTCTTGATAACGCACCTTTACCGAAGGTCACTCTAGGGACAGACCCTTTCGAAACTACTTCTGGTTCTTCTCTGGTTACTGTTAGCCATGAAGGTCACGGGTTCACTTCTGGTGATACCGTGTCTATATCGGACGTGACCAATGGTACAGGCGGGTTACTCACATCTGACCTAGAAGGTCTATTCCAAGTTATAAATCCAACTTGGGAAGGGTACACTATAGACGTAACAACATTAGCGTCCGGTAGTTCTGTAGGTGGTGGTAATGACGTGACTGCATCTCAACAAGTTATGTTTGACCAGTTCGTTCCATTAATACAGACGCTTACCCCGAACACAACAACCGTTGTTGCCCAAGGAAGTACTACAGAAGGTTCATCATACGGAAGTGGTCGTTCTTCTGGAACTCCAAGTAACCTGTACAACAGTACAGGAAACCAATTAGTTTTCTTGAATGATATTAATATCAACACCACCCCGAAGGTTGTATCGACAGAAGACAATGCGGGGACATCTCCTAACTTGTCACTTTCTATCACTTTGGCTACCCAAGACTCTAAGGTCTCTCCGATTGTTGACCTACAAAGGACTTCGGTTCTTACTCTTGAGAATGTTATCGGACTCGATGATTCTGCACAACATATAACTACACCTACAGTGGTTGACGAATCCTCGGTGGGTCTGAAGATTATATTTGCAGCGAACCGACCTTCAACATCAGAGTTTGACGTTTATATTAGAACTGCAGCTGATGAAGATAGTTTGAATCAGGTTGATTCTGAAGGTGACTCTGTAATTGATTGGGTATTAGTACCTACGGATAAAATAATCCCTTCTGACGAAGACCCTGAAGTGTTCCGCGATTACGAGTATACAGTTGACGCTGACTTGTTCTCGGTATTCCAAGTGAAGATTGAGATGAAGTCTACCAACTCAAGTAAGTCTCCTATCATTAGAGACCTTCGAGTGATTGCTCTGGTGGTATAATGGACAGACATCAACGAGTCAGTGGACATAGTAATTTAGTGAGGGATAGACGAACTGGTGCTATCCTAAATACCAATAGAAACGAAATAGAAAGAGCAAGAAAACTAAAAATAGTAACGCAACAAAAAGAAGCCCATATCATCAATCTAACTAGCGAAGTTGACGCTCTAAGAACTGATATGAATCAAATAAAAGAATTGCTTTTTCGTTTAGTAGAGGATAAAGATGAGCACAGGTAACATACAATTAGTCAATCTTGCGGATAATGTCAATGCGGCATTCGATAAGATTAATGAAAACTTCGAGTTGGTAGCAACAGGAGCTTTTGGTGGTGGTCTCGATTCTGCGAATATCACCAATGTGGTTAACCAAGAATTTTTAAGTCAATTCACTCTAACCACTGATGTTGACCTAACTGATGTTGAAGCAGGTATTGCAGCGAATGCAGCCTCACTGTTGACATTACAAGCAAGCATCACTCAGAATGATAGTGGTATCAGTGTCCTCGCTGCCCAACAACAGGCTACTCAAGCACAACTTGAGGGTATCACTCTTGATGGTATCGATTCTGACCTTCTTGCCAGCGCTATTGCAAATGCAAACACCACTTTAATCTCACGCATCGATGCAACAGATAGTAGTGTCAGTGTATTTGCCGCGAACATCGACAGCGTAAATGCAAGTTTACTTCTTCTAGATTCTGCGACCAATGACCGAATCGATGTAAATACAAATGCAATAAGCACTCTATCTGCATCTGTGACCGCAAACAGCAATGGTTTATCCGCAGTGGTTGCTGATGTGACACAATTAGATTTAGACCTTACTCAATTTATTTCTGATGGTATCACTCTTACACCAGAACAAGTTACGGAAGCAATCGGTGGTGCATTAGACGATATGACTATTCGGTTGGATGCCGATAGTGATAAACTCAGTCTCGAAGCTCAAAAGATTACGGATTTAAATACATCCCTTTCTGCACTAGACAGTTCAACAGGCGCATTGATTACAGCAGAATCAAACGCTCGGGCAACTCTGTCTTCACGTGTCGATTACAACTCTGATGGGATTACTTCTATAAGCGGAGACCTCGTAGAACTAGAGACAAGGGTTGGTAATGATATCGCAACCGCAAGTCAATCACTACAAACCCAGATAGACGGATTAGGTGGAACAACCGCAACATGGAATCTTGACTTAGTTGCTGGTACAGAGTCCAACCCACACATTGCTGGTATCAAGTTTGGTAATGACGGTGCAACCGCAGAGTTCGCGTTGACCGCAGATACCTTCCGTATTGTAAATGCATCTAATACCGAGATTCAACCATTCACTGTATCTGGTAACGAAGTTCAGTTGTCAAATGCGACAGTTACGGGACAACTAGATATAGGTACAAATGAAACTGGTTCTCGTATGGAGATGACAAATGATGTCATTAGCATATTCGAAGGGTCTAATCTAAGAGTTAAACTAGGAAGATTGAGTTAATATATGTTTTATGTTTTGTCTAGCCACAACATTTATGCACTAAAGCGACAGTTCAAGACACTACCAAAAAATAAGACAACAGTAATAATAAACACATTAGACGATACGTTTCGAGAACAAGCAGAATCGTATTGCAAAGAAGAAGGACTTCGACACTTTATAACAGAAAGTGATGGTACTGCTGCTACTGGTAAGAATAGTTTTCTAGACCAGTTTGATAAAGACGGTGTACCACATGCGGTGTTGATTGATGGTGATGACTTTCTGACCCCAAGAGGGGTTAAGTGTTACCAAAAACTTATGGAGAAGAATGATGCTCCAGATGCGGTCGTGTTGTTCAACCAAATAAGTATTACTTCTCTGGAAGATAGTGCTGTTGATAGAAGTCAAGACCCGACTAGGCCTAATGATGATATTTCTGGATTGCCATGTAAATATACTCAAGGTGCTGCTGTAGTTGACTGGGATTTGTTATCTAAGGGGGATTTGATAGCAGATAATATGAAGAACGCATCGCAAGAGGATGTTGAAGTTTTTAAAAGTTACATATCTATACTTCAAACCTCAATGGGTATTGATGAAATAAGTACCCGATTAGTGTTCATGTCTCGTAAGGTAATACCTTACAGATTTAAAAATTTAATAGTTGGAGAGGACACTCTTCAATTCTTGGAATTAAAAGACGCCCATGATAGAGGTGAACTAAATATGGTTGCCAATGATGAGACATACCCAACTTACATTTACGATGTGCGTATATCAGGTATCGCTATAAAAGAAAGCGGCCTCGGGAAAGGGAAGGGTTTCATCTCTTGGATGAAAACTCTTCTTAACGAAATAGAAAATTTAGGAACTCAGAATAAACTACATAATACGAGAGTTCCTTTAGCGGAGTTATAAATGGCTTACGGTTTAAAAATTTGGACAGCATCTGGATATGTTGCATTCGATTCAGAGAATATGGATACATACGTTAAGGTGGTAACTTCTGGTGAAGTGTACCTAGGCGCGAACGTCAGTGAAACTTTCACTATTCCCACTGGGTTTGACCGTGTTTATATTAATGGGCCTGGTACTAATATGCCTAAAGCATGGGATGTTGATTTCAGCCCATATGACAGTGCGGTCGGTGGGTACACATCATTTACAATTACGGGGCTTGTAAGCGACGTGTTTGGTTACGTAGCGATAAGGTTGAATTAAAATGGCAGATTACGGTTTACAAGTCATCGGCACGAAATACGGAACGGAAAAGGTTTTATTCGATAGTCGAAATGTTGGTCGAGGAACCTATCAACTTTACAAAGGAGCGCTAGCGTTTGGCGAAAGTCTAACTACCAAACTAAGCGACCTAGTTATGATCAATGTTACTAAACCGGCTGGTGATTGTAATATCTTGGTAGTAGCAAAGAAAGAGGTCACTGGCCAATACGTCGACTGGGTATTTAGTCACAGCACCGGGCAAGCAGGCGGATCTACCAATACGGTGGATGGCATAAGTGGGGTTAACTACGTTATATTACGTGCTGTTGAGGGTAACAGTGTATCTGGTGACTATGGTCTTGTATGTAACGAGAGTGCATACGCTGGAGGAGGAGTCAGTTTCGATAGTAGACGGTTCACCTCAGTTAATGGTGAAGTTCAATTAATTCCCAGCAAATTGTACGGCAATATCAGCGGTGGCCATGGTAATAATATAGGTTACGGATGGCTCGGTGCTGAGGAGGGTGGTGGGAATGACTACTATTCTGCTCATGGTCTGGATTGGAGTTCTGTGACTAGTTATGTGCGTTCATTTGGCCTTTGGTTTACTACTCGAACCACCGGAAAAATATGGTCAACTACAGTATCGTCTGGTTATCCAAATTTTAATAACTCGGAAGTAGGCGTCATCTGGGCAAGTAGCAACAGTGTTAGTGGCGGTGTATACTTACACAGTCACACCTTCACAGCAACTCAAGGTTACAGTAACTCAACCTTTCCGAACGCACTGACACCTCCGTTTGTCGGAAGAATATCACTTGGCACATATGATCCACAGTGAACATTTAATTAAATGACCAGCTGGTCATGAAGCAACACAACATTTATTAATTGGAGAAATATAAGATGCATCCTAAAGTCGCCATACACACAGAAGAAGGCGTAATCGTAAGAACCGATATGGACAACGGTCTTTATCCAGAAGACGGACATATAGTATCAGAAGGTAGAGTAGTTCATAGAATTTGGGACTTAGAAGGTCTGTCTGAGATGGAGTTCATTAATACTCGCGTCTGGAGCGAAGATGACCAACAGTTCATTGAAGTTCCACCAAGACCGAACGGTTATGCAACATGGAATAGAAACGAATCCCCTGCTAAATGGACATGGGACACTAACCTTATCTTAAATGAAATTCGATATGCAAGGACTGTAAAAATTGCTGAGACGGATTGGATGTTGCTTGTGGATTCTCAACTAACGGAAGAACAAAAAGAAAAAGTTCTTGAATATCGTCAACTATTACGAGATTTGCCTAGTACTTTAGATATGTCTGTGGTAGGTAGTGTAGGAGATGTTGTCTGGCCTGTACTAGGCTGATAAATATTTTATACTCTGTAAATTAATTTTGAAAATGTGTATAGACTTGGTGTATGCACATTTTTTTTATTATAAATAAACTACGTCATTAACCTTAAATTTAACTTTAGCTAAAGAGAGACGATATCGTGTCAGCATCTAGTATACCACTAAAAATTAAGAATGCTAATGGTGACCTACAGGAAATCACACCTTCAGAAGAGATGTATCTCGCTGTAAAGGTGGGTGAAGCACTAGCAGAGGCCTCTGCTGGTGATATCGGTGATATCAGTTTAACTGATGGTGTTAGCATCGGTTCATATGTAGATACGTACTACAATGAACCAGAGGGTACTCACCCGTTGTCAAACATCACAGGTACTACAGTAACTACTACCCTTAAACAGGTAGGTGGTTCTGCAAGTGAAACTGGAACTGATTTCGCCCGTCCTGTCGGTTATTACGAAGTTGAACCAAACCCAGGCTTCTACGAAATGGTAGACGCAGATTTGGATAACTTAACCAACCGTGCACTAAAAAATCTAGAGACTTTAGGTCTTCAAGGTGCATTCGAACTTTCTACCACATCCCCAGGCGGTGACTGGACTAAACACATTGATACTGTGTTTTCCAATACTCTGGGAGACGGTACGTCAGTAAATTATCATATCTGGAAAAGAGTTACTCTTGCGACGCCACCAGTTGGTGTTACAACAGTTCGTCCAGTTGCGACCGATTATGACGGTACCTCATCGTTTAATGGTCTAAAAGAAATGTCAGACGCAGAGATCAAGTACACTCTTGGTCAACGTGCTAAATCCCTTCGAGCGACAGCAGGTGAAATTGGTTCATACCAGTTGCGTTCATCTGCACAAGGTGTTCCAACTTCAGCCGGTACATGGGCCCCACGTGGTTCTGCTGAGAATACTCAACGTTCAATCGTTACTGCCGATTACTCACGTACTCGTGCATCTGCGTATGTGCGTACTAGAGTATCAGCCTATACCCGTGACCGAGTTTCTTCTTACACCACTAATCGTATTGCAGACTTCTCTCGTGAATTTGTAGGCGAGTACACTGGTGTATATTCGCGTGACTTTGGAGGTAATTACTCCCGTGACTTTACCGGAGAGTATACAAGAACACGTAACTCAACTTTCGCTGGAACTTACTCACGCACCCGTAATTCAACTTACTCACGTAATCGATTGACTGCTTTCGCTGCAACTTTTACTGGAACTTATAGTCGTGCACGTGTATCAACATATACCCGCGACCGTGTAAGTTACTTTAGTGGAACTTATTCTCGCACTCGTCCATCTTCTTATACACGAGGCCGGGTATCAACATACACAGGTGAATATTCACGCACTCGTGCTTCAACCTATTCCGCTGATTATACTCGCATACGAGTTTCTTCATATGCCGGAACATATAGTGGCACTTATACACGTAACCGAGTATCTGCTTATGCGGGGACTTATTCTCGCACTCGTGGGTCTGCTTATGCAGGCACTTATAGTCGTACAAGAACTTCTTCTTATTCACTAGACTATACTCGTACACGCATCACCGAATATTCTCGTGATCGTGTAACTAACTTCGCAGGGGTTTTCTCTCGCGCTAGAGTATCTGCTTACACCCGCAATCGTGTTACTAACTTTGCTGGCAACTTTGTAGGTAACTATGCAAGGACTTTCGTGGGTGATTATTCACGAAATTTCGAAGGCAACTATTCTCGTGCTTTTGCCGGAGACTTTATCGGTGACTACGCTCGTGTTTCTACTCGCGCTTCTGCTAGAACTCGTTACTCAGCTTATGCTCGCACATCAACACGCACACGTTACTCTGCATATGCACGTGACCGTGTAACTGACTTTGCTGGTAACTTCGTAGGTAACTATTCTCGTAACTTTACTGGCGACTTCGTAGGTAACTACGCAAGAAACTTTGTTGGTAACTATATCGGTGACTTCGTAGGCGAATACGCAAGAACTTCTACTAGAACTTCTACTCGTACACTAAACTACACTCGTACACTATATTATGTTGGTGACTTTACCGGTAACTATGCTCGTAACTATTCAGCGGACTACTCTGCTACTCCAGCATACTCTCGTACATTGTACTATGCAGGCGACTTCGTAGGTAACTATGCTCGTCAACGTGCATTCTCATACGTAGGTAACTACGCTCGCACAAGTACCACTGGTGTCACTTACACTGGTAACTATGGTCGAACTCGTACTGGCACTTATGGTGGAACATATACTCGTGCACGTGGTGCATCTTATGTTGGTAACTATGGTCGAACTCGTGTAACAAACTACACTGGTGACTTCGTAGGTAACTATGGTCGCACTCGTACTGGTTCTTATGCCGGTGATTATTCTCGTAACCGTACTGCGTCTTACGTTGGTGATTACGCAAGAACTGGGACAGGTACTGGAACATATACTCGTGCACGTGCTGCTTCTTACGTTGGTAACTATGCTCGTAACCGGGCTGCTTCTTACGTTGGTAACTATGGTCGAACTCGTGTAGGCGCAACTTCATATTACACTAGATCTGTTACCCGTTATCATACAAGTACTCGTACTTCTACTCGCACGTCTACGACTGGTGGTACTAATGGTCAATATGCATATACTGGTAACTCATCGACCAGCCCAGGCACATCTTGGGAAATTTTCGCTTCACCAAATAACTCAGGTACGCTTAAGATACACATTGGTGGATACCTGAGATATAGTCAGTACTACAGTCATTATTCTACTGCCCTTGCAATAACATCCGTTGTAGTTGCTAACCCATATGGTTCAAATACTTACTATAGGGATGCTACTTATGCGCAAGCATATTCTTATTATTGGGGTACTGGATTCGGACTGACTCCCCCCGGCGGTGGTAGTTATACTGGCAACTTTGTTGGTAACTACATTGGTAACTTTACTGGCGACTTTGTCACTAACACCGTAACAGCGTACTACGTTGGTGACTATGCTCGTACTCGTGGTGCCACATATACTGGTGACTATAGTCGTACTCGTGCCGCGTCATATACTGGTAACTACACTCGCACTTTATACTATGCTGGTAATTATGGCCGTACTCGTGGTGCCACCTATACTGGTAACTATGGTCGTAACCGCGCATTCTCATATGTAGGTGATTACTCACGTAATCGTGCAACCGTATATACTGGCAACTTTGCTGGTGACTATAGTCGTACTCGTGCCGCGTCATATACTGGTAACTACACTCGTAACCGTGCGTTCTCATACGCTGGTGACTATTCTCGCAACCGTGCAGCGACATTGTACTATGTCGGTGACTATGCTCGTACCCGCACTGGCACTTATAATGGAGCTTATGCTCGTACAAGTACTCGTACTTCTACAAATACTGGTTACTATACTCGCACATTATACTACACTGGCAACTACGCTACCGCATATACCCGTAACCGTGTTCAGACATTTACCAACACTGGTAACTATACTCGTGTCGGTTACTATGCTGGCGACTTCGTAGGTAACTATGCTCGCACAAGTACTCGTGACTCTATTCTCAATCGTTCTTCATCTTACGCACGTACTCGCATTACAGACTATTCTGGTACATTCACTAGAGACCGAGTAACTAACTTCGGTGGCAACTTCGTAGGTGATTATGCTCGTGGTTTTGCTGGTGATTTTGTTGGTGACTACGCACGTGGATTTGCTGGTGAGTATGTCGGAGACTTCATTGGTGAGTATACCCGTGCCTCTGCTCGTACTCGTTACTCCGCATATATTACCACTCGTGTGTCTTCATATGTGAATAACCGAGCATCAACATACTCTCGTGACCGTATAACTGATTTCGCAGGTGACTTTGCCGGTAATTACTCCCGTACTTTCGCGGGGGATTATGCTCGTGACTTCGCTGGCAACTTTGTCGGTAATTACGTTGGTGACTTTGGTGGTAACTACATTGGTAACTACTCACGTGAATTCTCTGGTCAGTACGTAGGCAACTACTCCCGCGGCTTTACTGGTGAGTACACTGGTACCTATAACCGAACGTTTGTTGGTGAGTATGCTGGAGCTTATGCTGGTACTTACACTCGTGCATTTGGTGGTAACTACATTGGTAACTACTCACGTGACTTCTCTGGTCAATATAGTGGAACATATTCAAATACATTCACTGGTAACTACTCACGTGACTACGTAGGAACGTATTCTCGCGAATATGTAGGTAACTTCACTGGTAATTATGCAACCACCTTCACTGGTGATTACATTGGTAATTACACTCGCGATTACACAGGTGACTTTGTAGGAAACTATTCACGTGGATTTGTTGGTGAGTATGCTGGCACATTCTCCACTGATTACGTTGGTGATTACGCTAGAGTTCGCGTATCAGCTTACGCAAGAATACGTAATTCATCATATACTGGTGTTTACTCTCGCAATCGTGCATCTGCATATGCTGGTGACTTCGTGGGTAACTACTCTCGTACATTCGGTGGAAACTATAACAATGACTTCGCTGGTAATTACTCTCGTTCATTCACTGGTAATTATGCCGGTGAGACAATTAGTGGAACGTCATTCAACACCCCAGAAACATATACCTTATACGTACGGGTTGCTTAATCGCCTGTACTGTGGTATAATATGAGATAGAACGGTGGGTCATTCATTTGACCCACTTATCTCAGCACTATATACATTATAATTTGAATTGAACTCTCTGGAGATATTTAATGAGTCGTAAGCAGTGGATGGATAATGCATTCTGGGAAACAGAAGAAAAGAAAGAACTGAACTGTATCCTAGAACTTGAAGATGACGTTGGTCGAGTTACACGCCAACAGATGTTTTTACATCGTCACGATAAGGACGGTAGTGAGAACGAATTATTCAATGAAGTAATTGATGCCTTGGGTGAAGACGCTGTCGATAGGGAAACTACAGATAGGGTTGTCCGTAAGAAGGCACAAGTTGAAGAAGAAAAAATTCGTGAAGATGAACATCAAAAGGCACGAAAACTTGAGAAGTTATTCAACTATAAGTTGGAAGCATTTGAAGTTGAAGAGATTAAAAACTCTAAGAACCGTAAGTTGAAGGCAAAGTTGCGTCGGGCAAAATCAAGGATTGAAGTGGACATGTGGTCAATTATGATTTTACAAGACCAACTTCAGCTTGAGGCCGAGACAGATGGAAAAGAGTAAAGGATTTATAATCGTTGCGTCTAAGAAACGCAACTTTTACTTGTATGCAATCAATCTGGCAGAGTCTCTAAGAGATTACTATGAACCAGAAGACGATTGTAAAATATGTCTAGTAACTGAAGAAAGGTTCCTAGATGACCGTGGTCGCGACGTTGCGGATGATATTATATTATGTGACGACCACTATCGTGCTAAGTTGTATGGTATGGCAAAAACACCATACGATATAACGATGTATATTGATGCTGACATGGAAGTTGAGCATGAAGACATCACCAAGGTATGGGATGAGATGAAAGACCACGATGTGGTATTCACCGCCCTTACAGATGACCGTGACTATATTTACGCGGAAAGAGATTTTGATACTCCAGAGGGAGTTTCTAAATTCACATTATGTGGTGCTGTCTGTTTATATGATATGTCTAAACCGATTGTCCGTGAATTCATGGATGACTGGTGGGACTTAACGTTCAGACAAATGAACGATACTTGGTGGCCAAAAGGATATGCGGACAGTCTCAAGTCTTGGGATCAGTTCTCTCTCTGGTGGTTGACCAACAAAGAAGAAAAATATAAGGATCTCAAGGTTGGTATCTTCGATGACGACTTGAGGTGGAACTATTATAACGCTCTTAACTGGGCGATCACAAAACCTGAAACGGGCCCAGTGATTATACGTCACTTCTCAGCAGGTTTAAATAAGGATACTCCAATCGTATGACACAGGTAAACGACCAATATCTCAAGCATGTTGAGGTTAATAACCCTGAACTGCTTGAAATTCTAAACGAATACTCCAAGTTGCATACCATAAACGGTTTTGAAGAAAACTGTCACCTTACTTCTGCACAACATAAACGTCAACGTAATTTTTACGTAGGCCCTGTGCACATGGAAGAGATTGTTGGGCAAGGAAAAGAACACGAAGGTTTCCCAGACCAGTTGGTCGGTTACAACTTCAAACTTTCTGACCGTGCTCATCAAATGTTTGAGAAGGACGCTGACCCTGTCTTCAAACGTGACATGACTCATCACCTACGTGACTTAAACGATAAGATGATGAACTTCTTATCCGTTAAACATAATGCTCTTGCAGCAGTATATCCGCCAGGTGGATTCATCTCTTGGCACAACAATGCTAACGCTCCAGGCTTCAACTTAATCTTCTCTTACTCAGAAGATGGTTCTGGTTACTTCGACTATATCCATCCTGAAACAAAGGAAGTGGTACGTTGTCAAGATGAAGCTGGTCAGTGGACTTGTAAGGCAGCATACTTTGGACATTACGATGAGTCAGACAAAGTAATGTATCACGCTGCATCTACAGAAGATTGGCGTTGCACAGTATCTTACGTTTTCGACTGGTCAGACGAATCAGCAGATTTCCGTGAGATGGTTCTAGCAGATATCTCTTCTGCGGAATAAAATATCATTATCTTCAAGCCTTAAACTGTTATAAATATAGGAAGACAATTTATAAACGGTTTAAGGTTCTGAAGAATATGGCAACTTACGAAGATTTCACAATTGATCAAGGTTCTGATTTTGCTCTGCAAATAGAATTAGTGGATCCAGACCAATCAACAAAAGACCTAACAGGGTTTTCGGTTGCTGCTAAGATGAAGAAAACCTTCAGAAGCGATGCCGACAGTACTGTTGACTTTACGGCCATTGTCGCAGAACCTTCGACCAATGGCGTCGTTACTATATCCCTAACGAACATTCAAACCGATTTACTATCTGCTCGTGGTAGATATGTCTATGATGTCGAGATAAGTTATGTCGATGGAGAAGGCAACACTATTATAGAAAGAGTGTTGGAAGGTAAAATAAAAGTTAATCCTTCGGTAACAAGGTAATAATACCATGCCTATAAGGAAGGTGTCCACCTCAGGCCCAGAAAGCGAAACCCTAGTTAAAAGAATTAGTGGGGTTGGTAGCGGTACGACTAAAGTAAGGCGGGTCACTCTTGGGAGACCTATTAGTAGTGTAATATCCGGAGGTCGAGGTAACATCAAGACTTTTGATGGTCTCGGTGACATCCCAGCAATTGATGAGTTGAAACTTGGTGAGATTGGTATCAACACTCAAGATGGTAAACTCTATATAAAGAGAGAGTATGACGGGGGAATCCAAACAATCGTTGAGATTGGTACTGGAACAGACAACCTCTCTGCTACCACCACATTCAACTCTTACATCTATACTTCGGACGGTACACTAGAAATAGTAACAGGGGCAGATGACGTAGGTAATGTACTACAGTACGACCCAGACTCAACTACCGCCTCAAGAATTCAAATATACCTTAACGGTGTCTTACTCCAGCCAGGAATAGACTACGTTGCGGATACTGGGGATAGTATATCCCTAACCCACATTGTAAGCGAAGAACAGGTTATTCAGGTTGCCGCCTACAACTCAACCGGAGTTTCACTCGGTAATGACCTTATCTTGGATGACCACTTTTCATTCTCGGTAGGGACAAACGAAGAAACTCGATTCTATCATAACAGTGTTGACACTATCATTAAACATATGGGTTTCAATGATAGTCGATTTAAGATACAATACCTCAATGATGATAGATTTGTGCTTGAGGAATCCGGTGTTCAACTTCTTGGACACTACACTTTAAACGATGAAACTATAGTTACTCAATCTGATATTGATTTAATTAATGCAAGAATTGATTCTTTGGACAGTGATGTTCAAGAAATCAAAGCTTTGTTGCAATAGATATAAAATTAATTTTCGAGTCAGGTTCTTTTTATTTATAAATAGAAAGGTATATTAACCACCCTATAGAACTCCATCAATATGATCAATAATAAATCTTTTAATCGGGTACTTGCAGAAAGTTTGTTTAACTTAGCTAAGTCTAAGGAACAAGAGGTTACTGCAACTCCTGGCCAAGAAACAATTTTGTTTGACCTTATTGAAGGTACATCATCATCGACCTCTGGACGTACAGTGATCCCAGAAGCACAATCGATCACTGCTCAGGGCGATACTGCACTATTCACGTTGAACGGGACACCCTCCCGTGATGATTTGATTGACGTATGGGTGAACGATGTTCTTCAACATCCCGAAGAAATCTATGAAACCATCGACAACACTATACAGTTCTTTGAAATCCCTCCGTTCGGAACGGACATCTATATCAAATTTCGTTAGTATATTATTAAACGTTTAATTATATAACAAAAAAAAACCAATAAAACTCAATCCTAGGAGATAACCTAATGGCATTTAGGCAGATTAAATCCCCAGCACTAGCTGATAAGGCGGTAATCAATACCAAACTTGACGAAAGTGCAGTACAGGGACAATCAACCCTTACAGGTATGATCAACCCAGCTGATTGCTTTACTCTTCTTTATGATGTCGGTTCTGACTCATTAAAGAAAATTACAGCAGAAGCATTCTTCTCATCGTTCACAACGGACAATTTGCAAGAAGGCGATAATCAGTATTTCACACCTCAAAGAGCTCAAGCTGCAGTTGCTCAAGATATCGCAGACGCGGTAGCGGTAGAAACAAGCCGTGCGACAGTTGCAGAACAACTACTACAGTCTAATATTGCTGCTGAAGCATCAACACGTGCACAAGCAGATATTACACTACAATCAAACATCACTGCTGAAGAAACTCGTGCGAAAGCTCGGGAAGATTCAATTGAAGCTTCATCTCAGTCTGCTGATACAGCCCTTTCTGGTCGTATCGATGACATCCTAAGCAACACTGATTCAGCTGCAATCGATTCGTTCGTAGAAGTAATCAAAGCGTTCGAAGACGCGGATGACGTACTATCTGCTTCAATCATTGCTAACTCTGCTGCAATTACTTCGGAAGTTTCTCGTGCAATCAACAAAGAAACTGAAAACGCAACTGCGATTTCTGTTGAGACTGCTCGTGCTACTGCTGCTGAAGTTGCAATCACTTCATTGCTTACTGCTGAACAGACTGCACGTATTTCAGCTGACGATGCACTATCTGCACGTCTAACAACTGAAGAAGCAACATCTATATCACTCCAGTCTCAGATTACTTCTGAAGTTGGTCGTGCTACTGCTGCTGAAGGTGTCCTTACTCAGGATCTTGCAGACGAAGTTGCTCGTGCTACTGGTGCAGAAGCTGCAAACGCACAAAACCTACAAGACGAAATTAACGCACGTGCTATTGCCGATACTCAGGTTCGTACTGATTTAGGCGCTGACATCATTTCTGGAGATGCTGCAACTCTAGTATCTGCAAAGGCGCATGATGACCTACTCATCGGTGACGATACTGTTGATGGTACTGCAAACAATACTGTTACTGACCGCATTGCAACTGCAAAAGCAGAAGCAATTGCTAAAGCAGAAGCAGAACTAACTGTTGAAGAACTCGAACGAGTCGCTGGTGACCTTGCGTTACAGACTGAACTTGATGCGGAAGAAGCTCGTGCTACTGCTGCTGAAGTAGTTCTACAAGGCAACATTAACACAGAAGAAGCTGCACGAATTGCACAAGATACTGATTTGCAGAATCAAATCAACTTCATCACTTCGAATACAGACTCAGCTGCACTAGACTCACTAACAGAAATCGTTTCTGCATTCCAAAATGCTGATAGCGATATGTCTGCTCTTGTTTCTTCTAACACTACTGCAATCTCTACTGAGAAAGCACGTGCAGAAGCTGCTGAAGGCATTCTACAAACCAACATCGACACTGAAGCATCAACTCGTGCAATTGCGGACACTGGTCTACAATCACAGATTACTGCTGAAGAAGCTGCTCGAATTGCTGCTGACGCTGCAACACTTGCATCTGCTAAGTCATACACTGACGCAGAGGCAGATTCTCATCAGGCAGCTGCACAGGCACATGCTGACGCACAAGACGCTGCACTTATCGGTGACGCATCTGTAGACGGTACTGTTGGTAACACTGTTACTGCTCGTATCGCAACTGCTAAAACACAGGCAACTGCATACACAGACGCACAGGTTTCTGCTGAAGCAGCAACTCGTTTGGCTGCTGACAATGCACTATCTCTACGTACTACAGTACTAGAAGGCGATATGGATTCTGTTGAAGCTCTTGCTGCACAGAATGAAATCGACCTACGTGCAGAAGAAGTTGCTCGCGCTGCTGGCGATTCAGACCTACAAGGTCAAATCACTTCTGAAATTGCTAGTCGTATTGCTGGTGATTCTGGTCTACAGTCACAAATCACTACTGAAGTTGCTCGTGCTACTGCTGCGGAAGCTATTAATGCTACTGCTGTTGTTACAGAACGTCAACGTGCAGAAGCGGTTGAAGCTGGTCTACGTACAGACGTTAACACTAATACTGTAAACATCTCAGCTAACCAAGGTGCGATTAACACTGAACGAGCACGTGCTCTAGCGGCAGAAGCTGCATTAGACCTACGTGTAGATGGTGCTATCACAGATTTCCAAGATGCTGACTCAGACCTACAGGTTCAAATCACTTCAGAAATCGCTCGTGCAACTGGTATCGAAGCTGGTCTACGTACTGATGTTGATTCAAACCAAGCACAAATCACTTCAAACGATTCTGATATTCTTGCTCTTGCAACTCTTCAGGCATCTGACCATGATGATAACCAAGCACAAATCACTGCTGAAGTTACACGTGCTAAGGCTGCTGAAGTAGTTAACGAACTAGCAATCAGTGCTGAAGTAACTCGTGCAACTGGTGTTGAAGCAGGTCTACGTGTAGACGTTGATTCAAACCAAGCACAAATCACCGCAAATGACGGTGAGATTCTTGCTCTACAAACTCTACAAGCTGCTGACCATGCAGACAACCAATCACAGATTACTGCTGAAGTAATTCGTGCAACTGGTGTTGAAGCTGGTCTACGTACAGACGTTGACAGTGTAACTGGTCGTGTTGATGCAATCATCGGTACTTCTCCAGAGACTCTTGATACACTTCAAGAAATCGTTGCTGCGTTCGAAGATGCTGACTCAGACATTCAAAACATCATTACTGCAAACTCTGGTCGTCTAACTGTTAACGAAACAGACATTGATGCACTAGAAGTACGTGCAACTGACGTAGAATCTCGTGCAACTCTAGTCGAAGGTCGTGCTACTGCTCTTGAAACAGAACAACTTGCACAATCAGGTCGTCTAACTGTTAATGAAACAGACATCGATGCACTAGAAACTAAGCAAGGTACTGCAACCCTAGTAACTGTAGCATCTGATCTATCAGCTGCAATCAATGAATTGCATGGTGAGATTGACGCAGATGTTCTTGCTCTTGCCGCTCTTGCTGCTCGTGTTACTACAGAAGAAGCAAATGTAGACACTCTACAGTCTGAAATGGACGCAGTAGAAGGTCGTGCAACTTCACTAGAATCACGTGTTTCTACAGAAGAAGGTCATGTTGATACTCTACAAACTCAGATGGGTTCTTCAACTCTTGCAACTGTTGCTACTGATGTTACTACAGCTGTAAACGAACTCCACACTCAACTAGATGCAGAAACTGGTAAAGTTGCTACTCTACAAGTTGAGATGGACAATGTTGAAGGTCGTGCTACTGGTCTAGAAACTCGTGCTACTGCTCTTGAAACAGAACAGACACTACAAGGTGGTCGTCTAACTGTTAACGAAGCAGACATTGACGCTCTAGAAACTAAGTTGGGTGACGGTGTATTTGATACTACTGCTCAGTCTATCACTGGTGCAATCGATGAACTTCACTCTGAAGTTAATGTTAACACCTCTGCCATTGCAACTGCCTCTCTTCGTGCAGACGCAGACAGTGACGCACTTGCTACAGAAATTCTTGACCGAACTGCCGCTGATTCACTAATCCGTTCTGACCTAGCTGCACATCGTGTAACTGACCAAGCGGACTACATTGCTCGTGACGCTGCTGTTCTTGCATCTGCTCAGTCTTATGCGGAATCAGAAGCAGATGATGCTGAGGCTACTGCTAAGATTTATGCAGACGGCATCGTTGCTAACGAAGCAACTCTACGTGACAATGCAGATAACGTACTAGACGGTAAGATTTCTACAGAAGCAAACTCACGTCAAGTTGCTGATAACGCTCTTGATTCTCGTGCTACTGTACTTGAAACAGAAATGACTGCAACTCAACTTGCTGCTGGTCTAAATGCTGACGGTACTTACGATTCTCCAGATAGTGGAACTACTAACTATATTGACCTATCTACATCTCTAGCAGATGCAGACAAAAAGTTAGACGCTGCAATCAAGTCTGGTGACAACTCTCGTATCGCTGGTGATGCAAACTTGCAATCACAAATGGATGCTGAAGTTGCTCGTGCTACTGCTGCTGAAGGTGTACTAACAACTAACCTAGCAACAGAAGTTGGTCGTGCGACTGCTGCTGAAGCTGCAAACGGTGTACTAATCACTGCAAACGCTGTTGCGATTTCTGATGAGTCATCACGCGCACAAGGTGTTGAAGGTTCACTACAGAATCAAATTGACTTCATTACGTCGAACACTGACTCTGCTGCTCTAGATTCACTAACTGAAATCGTCTCTGCATTCCAGTCTGCCGATGGTACTCTAACTGGTCTGATTACTCAGAACCAAACAGACATCGCAACAAATGCTGCTGACCTAACAGCTGAAGCAACTACTCGTGCAACCCAAGATGGTTTGATTCGTGGTGAGTTTGCTGCTGCCGATGCGGGTCTACAGACTCAAATCGACGGTAAAGTAAGCAAGTCTGGCGACGCAATGTTTGGCGTACTGGACATGTCCGATAACAAGATCGGTGGTCTTGCAAACGGTACGCTCTCTTCTGACGCAGTGAACAAAGGTCAATTGGACGGCGGTCTTGCTGCTCAACATATCTCTGTATTCTCAACTACTGACCTTTCCGAAGGTGATAACGAATACTTCACTCCTGCTCGTGCACGTGCTTCAATCGCGGTCACAGACGTAGACGGTGAAGGTAACGTATCTTACAACAGTGCATCTGGTGTTCTATCAGTATCAACTGGTAAGAAGTTCGTTGAGTTAGAAGACGTTGTCGATACAGACCTAGTAGATAAGAACGGTTTTGTTGCTCGTGTTAAGACTGACGGTTCTGCGATGGAACTTGTTGACCCTAAAGAGTTGGCATTCAATGACGCAAAACGTCAGGTCATCTCTGGTGACGGTGCACAGTCTACGTTTGCTTTGGACTTCTACACTCAAGAAGCTAACGCAATGGTATTCGTTGGTGGTGTTATTCAGGATCCATCGGTTCACTACTCGATTGATGCTGTTGCACAACAAATCACCTTCAATGCTGCACTTCCAGTCGGTACACAGGCGGTTGTAATCGCTCAGTCTACTAACTCGGTTGGTGTACTAGATCCTAAGTCTGTTGGTCTAGAGACTCTTGCGGACAACATCAAGGTATTCGAACAGGGTAATGACATTATTGCTGGAACTTCTGCTACAGTAGTTTCTTCATTCAATAAAACCCTATATCGTTCTGCCAAGTACATTGTTACTGTAGAAAGCAATGGCGAATTCGAAACTCGCGAATGTCTAGTTATTCATGACGGGACAAACCCATACATCACTGAATATGGTATCCTATTCACAGGTGTTAACATGTTGGGTGATACTGATGTTCAAATCAATGGTTCAAGTGTTGAATTGACTTATAGATCGGTAATTGCTGGTGCAGTAGTATCGGTATCTGCTTCTTACGTTGACGTATAATATAAACCATAAAATCGGGGGTGGGTTTCCACCCCCCTTTAATTCATTATAAATAATATCACTGGGAAATATAGTAACCCTTTCATTTCCCCTTTTAAGCTTACTCCTCAGTCCATAATGGGCTGGGGGTATTTAAAATACGTTCTGGTCTTCAGAACATATTCCAAATTGAAAGTGGAATTCTTCTACTTTTATTCATCGGGACTGGAATCAGTCCAGTCCCTCATTAACAATTCTAAAAGGTATACTTAAAAATGAGTACTAATAAGAAATTTAGAATACAAAATGGTGTCGACATTACTGGTGAAGTAGTTGTCGGTAACCAACTTGTAATTACCGCAGAAGGCAAACTTGTACTACCAGCAATCACTGAGGCTGTAAATGAAGCAGTCGCAAGTGACCTTGCTGCCCTCCAGGCGCAGGTAGATGCAATTCTTGGCACTTCTCCGGAACACTTGGATACACTCCAAGAGATTGTCGCTTTATTCCAAAGTGAAGACGGTGACATTTCAACTTTAATCACGAACAATTCAACTGCAATTACGCAGATTCAACAGACACTTGCAAGTGGCGTAGCAACTGCTGCTCAAGGTGCTCTTGCTGATACTGCTGCACAACAAGCAGACTTGGATGCGCTTATTGTTGCAATTGCTAATGATGCCAGTGGTGGTTCTAGCAAAAAATTTGTCTCTAGTGGTACAATAACTTCTGGAGAAAGTGTATTACTAAATTCTTCAGGAACAGTCAGTAGTTGTGGACTATCTGCAACTGGTGTTGTTGGTGAAGAAGTAACTAGTCAATTGATGCCACCATACGGGCCAAACCCCACTTCATCATCATACATTGATATGAATAGTGGATACATCAACACACCATTCACCAAACAGGTAATGGCCACATGTCCAGTAACAAGTAGAACAGTATTTTTCTTCTCACAACAAAGAAACAATGGATCTGATTATAGGGTACAAAGTGGATTTGTAAACGATGATGGAAACGGATTCGATTTCGGCACTCCAGTGACAATACAATCATCGGCCGATGGTCGAGCTGCAACTAACACTTCTGTGTGTTTTTCAGGTGAGGGGGATGGTATGTTCCTCATCGTCTATAGTAGTGCTATCAGTTATAATAACGTTGGCAGTGCTGGTCTAAAGGCAACTCTTTGTCACGTTGATGAAAATGGACTAATAACCGTTCATAATTCATTTCAAATAGTCAGTGGTAGACCACATAGTAATTATGGGTCTATGAATTGGGCTGCGAACACGATGGACTCAGCTTATGAGAATTCTGTAGTCTGGGACACCTCGCAAGGAAAATTTGTTGTTGCATTCGGTGCTGACAGCAATAATCATTACACGAATACTTGGGGTCAACCGACAAAAATAGGTATCTGGGCCGGAGGTTATTCTGGAACATCTTTATCAGAAGATGCTGTTAATTACTCATCGAATGGTATTGGATCATTTGGAGGAAGTAATGTAAACTTCACTCTCGTTTATAATACCGATAGATTAAAACCAGTTCTTATAGGTACAGCAGTAAATAAAACAACGTCGAATTCATCGAGTGTTTATGCTTCATTTATTTCTGATGTTGACAATAATGTAATTCAAACACCTGTGGAACTTTCTAGCTCCCCATATTCGTCAGGTGCATTATCAATTGTTGGTTCTAGAGCCACTTATAACTCAATATCAGGTACGATTGATACGATTTCAGGACAGAGCTATTCGGTTAGTAATCGTGCGGCTGCAACCATGTTGGGCATGTATAGTATTGGTTTTGACGGTACTACTGCAACTCCTACCTTCATTCCTTTGGATATAACCACTTCAAAGGAATCAAATGATCCAGTTTACGTACAATGGCAGGATATTCAATTCCAAAAGGACACTGGACAAACTGTATTGGTGTATCAATCAGATAACACATCTAGTACATCTGCAATGTTTAGATCAAAGCACAAATCAGTGTATTTTGCGTCTCTAGATGCATCAGATTATAGTGTGACTAGTAATATCGAATCCTATGATGGTTCGACATGGCCAACAGCTGCCACTGGGTCTGCTCAGAGTCCCGTCTATCGACCAGAGCACAAATTAGCACATGTTTCTTGGGTTCCTAGTGTCAATAAATTTATTTTGATAAGATTGACTTATTTGCAGATTGAAAATCAATACACCCTTGCTAATAATATTAAATATCAAATAGGAATCAACCTTACACAACATGTACCGATATCGACTGCTGACCAAGCCATTGGTTTTGCACAAGATACTGTGGGAAGTGGCGAACAGGTTACTATCGTGTTGGGAGGTGGGGTCAGTGAGGCTCACACTGGGCTAACAGTAGGAAGTGAATACTTTATTCAAGGTGACGGTACAGTTTCTACAACCGAAAGCCCAATTCTTGCTGGTTTAGCCTTATCTGCGACTGAATTACAAGTTGCTGACCTGAGTGATCTAGACAATGTAAGCCTAAGTCCATATGCGACAACTTCTACTTTGACATCAACATATGCAACTAAAGCATATGCTGACCTTGTGGCATCTCAAGCTGCCACTGGTGTAGACCTTTCTGGATACTCAACTACTACTGAAATGGATTCAGCTATCGCTGTTGAGACTGCTGCTAGGACTGCCGCTATCGCTGCAATTCCTTCTACAGATTTGACTCCGTACTCAACTACTGCACAGATGGACTCATCTATTGCTACTGCTAAGTCAGAAGCACAGACATATGCTGATCAAGTTGTTGCTGCAACTGTAGATGCTGCTCCTGCTGCTCTAGACACTCTTAACGAACTAGCAGCTGCTCTAGGTGATGACGCAAACTTTGCATCAACTGTTACTACTAGTCTTGCTGATAAAGCAACTGCTGCACAGGGTGCTCTTGCTGATACTGCTGTTCAACCAGAAGACCTTGGTGATGGATTTGGTACTAAAACGGCAATCAGTGTAGATCCAACTTCGGTAACAGAGACCGCAAGACTTACCA
>Ga0206130_10002445_pt1 | contig 25785 bp, 26 predicted proteins | sample Helgoland_Spring_9_FD_148637 | JGI IMG/M metagenome (GOLD analysis project Ga0206130, IMG submission 148637) | Pelagic subsurface seawater microbial communities from Kabeltonne, Helgoland, North Sea - Helgoland_Spring_Bloom_20160512_1 | ecosystem: Environmental > Aquatic > Marine > Epipelagic ...
AGTCATAAAAGAAGCAAGAGAGAAAGGTTTCTTAACTAAGTAAATTTCTAGAAAATTATAGAAAGATGGCAAAAAAAGGAAACAGAGTACAGGTAATCTTAGAGTGTACAGAACATAAAGCAACTGGAAAACCAGGAACTTCAAGATATATTACAACTAAGAATAAAAAAAATACTCCAGATAGAATTGAAATTAAAAAATTCAATCCTATCTTGAAGAAAATGACAGTTCATAAAGAAATTAAATAAATAGACTTTTTCATTTAAATGAAAATGTCAAATAAATAAAATACAAGGACATGGCAAAGAAATCAGTAGCATCGTTACAGACAGGTTCAAAAAGACTTAGTAAGGCAATCAAGATGGTAAAATCTCCAAAGACTGGTGCTTATACCTTTGTTGAATCTATTATGGATCCTAAAAAAGTAAATGAATTTTTAGCAAAGAAATAAATTCTTTTCACATAAAATATACAAGCTACTTTCTAAGAAGAAAGTAGTTTTTTTTATGCCGTTTATTTGGTTAAATTTGAAATACTAAAATACCGAACATAATTCATGAGTTTTTTTAAAAAGATATTTTCAAAAGAAAAGAAAGAAACCTTAGATAAAGGGTTAGAAAAATCTAAATCTAGTTTTTTTACTAAATTATCTAAGGTAGTAGCAGGAAAATCTAAAGTAGATGATGATGTTCTTGATAATTTAGAGGAAGTTCTTGTTTCCTCTGATGTTGGCGTAGATACAACACTCAAAATTATTGAGAGAATTGAAGCAAGAGTATCTAAAGACAAGTATCTTGGAACAGAAGAGTTAAATGGTATTTTAAGAGATGAGATTGCAGGTCTTTTATCTGAAACGAATTTAGGAAATGACACAGATTTTAACATTCCAGAAAATAAGAAACCCTATGTTTTAATGGTTGTTGGTGTTAATGGAGTTGGTAAAACTACTACTATAGGAAAATTAGCTTCACAGTTTAAGAAGAAAGGCTTAAAGGTTGTTTTAGGAGCTTCTGATACTTTTAGAGCTGCAGCAATAGATCAACTTCAAGTTTGGGCTGATAGAGTGGAAGTACCTTTAATTAGACAAGAAATGGGTTCAGATCCTGCGTCTGTTGCTTTTGATACGCTTACTTCAGCGGTTTCTCAAAATGCAGATGTTGTTATAATCGATACTGCAGGTAGGTTGCACAACAAGGTAAATTTAATGAATGAACTCACCAAGATAAAACGTGTTATGCAAAAAGTAGTTGAAGATTCACCTCACGATGTTTTATTAGTATTAGATGGTTCTACTGGTCAAAATGCCTTTGAACAAGCAAAACAATTTACCAAAGCTACAGAAGTAAATTCACTGGCTGTAACCAAATTAGATGGAACAGCAAAAGGGGGAGTAGTGATTGGTATTTCGGATCAGTTTAAAATTCCAGTAAAGTACATTGGTGTAGGGGAAGGAATAGATGACTTGCAAGTATTCAATAAACATGAATTTGTTGATTCTTTCTTCAAATAATACAACTAGTCTTGTTTTTGCAACTTTCCAAGTCCATAATTTCTTATAGCAACCATAAATAATGGATTTATTTAGTCAAAATACACACTCAAATATGCTTCCTTATGAAGGAGAAGTAATCTATCTAGGCAGTGTTTTTAATAGAAAAGAAATAACATCTTATTATCAAAATTTATTACAACAAATTCCTTGGCAAAACGATGAAGCTATTATTTTTGGAAAACACCACATTACAAAAAGAAAAGTAGCTTGGTTTGGAGATAAATCCTATAGCTATTCCTATTCTGGAGTAACAAAGCAGGCACATCTATGGACACCAGAATTACTTCAGCTCAAACAAAAAGTTGAGGAGCTTTCCTCTACTACCTATAACTCTTGTTTGTTGAATTTATATCATGACGGAGCTGAGGGCATGGGATGGCATAGTGATGCTGAAAAAACACTTTTAGAAAATGGAACCATTGCCTCCATAACTTTTGGAGCTGAACGAAAATTTTCATTTAAACATAAAGTAACAAAGCAACGAGTAGATATTTTATTAGAAAATGGAAGTTTATTACTTATGAAAGGAACTACACAAAAAAATTGGCTTCACAGGCTTCCACCAACAAAAAAAGTATTTTCTCCAAGAATTAATCTTACATTTAGAACTGTAATTATATAAAGATTTGGCAAATAATCAAGATTCAACGAACCTCAATAAATTTATTAGCGCAACAGGAATATGTTCTAGAAGAGAAGCTGAGAAATTGATTATTGAGGGACGAGTTACCATTAATGGAATTTCCACTAAACTAGGTAATAGAGTAGTAGAGGGTGATGATGTTAGGATAGACGGAAAACCACTAAGACCTAAACCAAAAACTCGTTATATAGCACTAAATAAACCTATTGGTATCGTTTGTACTACAGATTCCAAAGAACGAAAAAATATTGTAAAATATATTAATTATCCGGAGAGGCTTTTCCCAGTTGGAAGGCTAGATAAGCCATCTCAAGGGTTGATTTTTTTAACCAATGATGGTGATATAGTTAATAAAATCCTACGAGCAGGGAATAATCACCAAAAAGAATATCTAGTTACAGTAGACAGTTTAATTACAGAGGATTTTATTAAAAAAATGAGTAATGGAATTCCTATTTTAGATACCATTACTCAAAAATGTTTGGTGGAGAAAATAAGTAATTACCAATTTAAAATTGTACTTACTCAGGGTTTAAATAGGCAGATTAGAAGAATGTGTGAGTATTTAAATTATACAGTTAAAAAGTTAGAGCGAACTAGAATAATGAATGTAAGTTTACGTGGTTTGGCCTATGGAGAATGGCGAGAACTCACATCTAAAGAAGTTGATGAATTAAATCAAATCATAGCTTTCTCCTCAAAAACTGCTGAAGTTTCTATAGATGATAATAAAAAAAGAGAATTTGGAAGAAAGCGAAATCAATTTAAACGAAATAAAAGAAAATCTTAAGTTTCTTTTACAATACCTCATATCTCGTTTTATGTATCTTTGCAACCGATGAAATTTGAACTAAAGAGCCAAGACCCTAAGAGCAAAGCTAGAGCAGGAAAAATCACTACAGATCATGGAGTGATTGAAACTCCTATTTTTATGCCTGTAGGTACTGTAGGAACTGTAAAAGGTGTTCACCAAACAGAATTAAAGACAGAGATTAATCCTGACATCATCTTAGGAAATACCTATCACCTGTATTTAAGGCCTACTATAAAAATTTTGGAGCAGGCAGGTGGCTTGCATAAATTTATGAATTGGGATAGAAATATTCTAACAGATAGTGGTGGTTATCAGGTTTATTCATTATCGGGAAGAAGAAAAATTAATGAAGAAGGGGTGAAATTTAAGAGTCACATAGATGGCTCTATGCATTTTTTTACGCCTGAAAACGTCATGGAAATCCAGCGAAGTATTGGAGCTGATATTATCATGGCTTTTGACGAATGCACTCCTTATCCGTGTGATTATAATTATGCTAAAAGATCCATGCATATGACACATCGTTGGTTAAAAAGATGTATAAATCACTTGGATAAAACACCGTTAAAGTACGATTACAATCAAACTTTTTTCCCAATTGTACAGGGAAGTACATATAAAGATTTGAGAAAACAATCTGCAGAATTCATTGCCTCTGTTGGAGCAGAAGCTAATGCTATTGGTGGTCTTTCTGTTGGCGAGCCAGCAGAAGAATTATATGCAATGACCGAAATTGTATGTGAAATTTTACCTGAAGATAAGCCCAGATATTTAATGGGGGTAGGAACTCCTATCAATATTTTAGAAAATATAGCTCTAGGAGTAGATATGTTTGATTGTGTGATGCCTACTAGAAATGCCAGAAATGGAATGCTTTTTACTGCTCACGGTAGTATAAATATTAAAAATAAAAAGTGGGAAAATGATTTTTCAGCTATAGATGATATGGGTATTACTTTTGTGGATACTCTTTATAGCAAAGCTTATTTAAGACACCTTTTTGCATCCAAAGAATTATTAGGTAAGCAAATCGCATCTATTCACAATCTTGGGTTTTACCTGTGGTTAACTAGAGAAGCAAGAAAGCATATTGTAGCCGGTGATTTTGCCGAATGGAAAGACAAGATGGTCAAGCAAATGAATAAAAGATTGTAGTGAAAAAATTAGACTGGTACATATTAAAAAGATACTTGGTAACCTTCATGTTTACCCTTCTTATTCTTATACCAATTGCAGTTGCTATAGATATTTCTCAGCGAGTAGATAAATTTTTAGCTCACAGTGATTTAACTGTAGGCCGAATTATTGATGAGTATTATACAAACTTCATCATCTATTATGCCAACACATTTATGCCTTTGGCATTGTTTATTGCGGTTATACTGTTTACTTCTAAACTTTCAAATAATACAGAGATTGTAGCCATGACTAGTGCTAGAATTTCATTTACTAGATTTCTTTATCCATATATGATTGGAGCTACTTTGGTAACACTAGTAGCTTTAGCGATGAATCATTATGTAGTTCCAAGCAGTAGTAAAGAAAGGAAACAATTTGAAAAAGAGTTTTTTGTAAGGAAGAAATGGAAAGATAATATAGTTGAAAATTTCAGTCTACAACTTAATGACAGTACTTACATGTATTTGAAAAGCTATAGTTTTAAATCTTCTCAAGGAAGTTATTTTTCCATAGAAAATTATAAAGGCATAGAATTAATTCAAAAATTAACGGCTGAAAATATTCGATGGATAGAAAGAGATAGTACATTTAAATTGACTAGATACAAACTACGTAAAATCTATAATGATAGAGACAGTATTTACGCAGGTATTACTATGGACACAACATTCTCTTTTACGCCAAAAGACTTTATGTATAAATCTGCTCTAGCTCAGGAAATGCCTTCTAATGAGTTGTCTGAGTTTATTAAAATATCAAAAAAAAGAGGAGTTAAAAATTTAAACGCCTATTTGGTAGAGCTATACAAGAGAACAAGTTTACCCATAGCATGTTATATTTTAACGATCATTGCTGTAGCGCTAGCTTTTAAGAAAAAAAGAGGAGGTATTGGAGTTAACTTAGGAATTGGAGTTACGATCATGTTTATTTATGTTTTCTTTTTAAAAGTTGGTGAGGTGTTAGGTGCTGTAGCTGGTGTAAATTCGCTTGTTTATGTATGGATTCCCAATTTCATATTTGGTCTATTAGCTCTTTATTTATATCTAAATGCTAAAAAGTAATTTAAAATATTATTTACATCTTCATTTAATTGTCTTTATATGGGGTTTTACTGCCATTTTAGGGAAATTAATATCCATAGATGCCATCCCATTAGTTTGGTACAGGATGCTATTAGCCTCTTTTTTTATTGCAGCCTATTTTTTGATAACGAAAAAGTCATTTGAATTAGACAAAAAGTCCTTATTCAAGTTTTTACTATCAGGTATCTTAATTGCACTCCACTGGATTACATTTTTTAAAGCTATTAAAGTTTCAAACGTTTCAGTAGCTCTAGTAGCTATGAGTACTGGTGCGTTTTTTACATCACTCATAGAGCCAATCTTTTTCAAAAGAAGAATTAAGGCAGTTGAAATAATCCTTGGCTTACTAGTTGTTGGTGGGTTATATATTATTTTTAGTTTTGAATCTCAGTATGCTCTTGGAATAGTATATGCATTAATTTCATCGTTTTTATCAGCATTATTTTCAGTACTTAACGGTTTGTTTGTTAGAAAACACAGTGCATCTATCATTTCATTTTATCAATTATTTTTTGGAGCACTTTTTATTACAGTTTATTTGTTTTTTAAGGGATCTTTTACAATTGATTTTTTTGTTTTAGGAAATTTTGATTGGATATATCTATTTATTTTGAGTAGTATTTGTACTGCATATGCATTTATAGTTTCAGTAGATGTTATGAAACACCTTACTCCTTACACTGTTGTTCTTACTGTAAATTTAGAACCTATTTATGCAATTATTTTAGCATTAATTATTTTTGGTGAAAGCGAAAAAATGAATACAGAATTTTACTTAGGTGCATGTATCGTTTTGTTAGTAGTATTGGTAAATGCTATCTTAAAAAACATGAAAGGTGTTTTAAATAAACTAGACAAACTAAAACAATCAAAAAAATAAAAATCATTGTAAATTGACTCATTTTTTATAGTAATTTTGTATCATTGTCTATCGATTTTAAATCATCGATTTTATAGAAAACAAATAACCAAATCATGGAATATTTAGACTTCGAATTACCTATTAAAGAATTGAAGGAGCAGCTGGGAAAATGTTATGAAATAGGTGTAGATAGCGATGTTGATGTAATAGCTACTTGTAAGAAAATTGAAAAGAAGTTAGAAAAAACTAAAAAAGAGATCTATAAAAATTTAACTCCTTGGCAAAGAGTTCAGTTATCAAGACACCCCAACAGACCTTATACTTTAGATTATATCAAAGCAATTTGCGGAGATACCTTTATGGAATTACATGGAGACAGAAATGTTAAAGATGACAAGGCCATGATTGGTGGTTTGGGTAAAATAGGAGATCAGTCTTTTATGTTTATTGGTCAGCAAAAAGGATACAACACAAAAACACGTCAATACAGGAATTTTGGGATGGCTAATCCTGAAGGGTATAGAAAAGCACTTCGTCTCATGAAAATGGCTGAAAAGTTTAAAATTCCAGTTGTTACATTATTAGATACTCCAGGAGCTTACCCAGGATTAGAAGCAGAAGAGAGAGGGCAAGGAGAAGCGATTGCTCGAAATATTCTAGAAATGACCCGTTTAAAAACACCTATAATTACCATTGTTATCGGTGAGGGAGCTTCAGGTGGAGCACTAGGAATAGGTGTTGGGAATAAAGTTTTTATGATGGAAAACACTTGGTATACTGTAATTTCTCCTGAATCTTGTTCATCCATTTTATGGAGAAGTTGGGAGTATAAAGAGCAGGCAGCCGCTGCTTTGAAGTTAACTGGTGATGACATGAAAAGGTTAAAATTAATTGATGGAATTATCAAAGAACCTGTTGGTGGTGCACATTCCAATAGAGAAGGAGCTTTTGAAGCTGTAAAAAATACGATTCTAACTTCATTTGAAGAACTTAAGGATTTATCAGAGAAAGAGATTGTATCTACTAGAATGGATAAGTATGCTCAAATGGGGGTTTATAAAGAATAATGAATTACATATAAACAAAAAAAGTCGAAATTTATTTCGACTTTTTTTGTTTTAAATTCCTGGTAATCCAACTAATAACTCTCTCAATGCCGGGTCCGCTGGACTTTTGGCATTACTATCTATTAGGTTTCCTTCAGGATCTATTAAGATAAATCTAGGGATACTGGTAATCATATATTCTCTAGAAAATCGTGCATCATCTTTACCTGCCCATAATTGATACCCAGAAAGGTTTCTTTTTCTAACCATGGTTATCCATTTATCTCGAGCTTTTTCCCAACTTCCATTAGATCGTCTGTCATCATCTGTGGATATACTCACAAAAGAGATGTTTTTATCTTGAAACTCTTTTTCTAATTTTTTTAAATAAGGAAATTGAGCAATACATGGTCTACACCAAGTAGCCCAAATATCTATATAAACATACTTTCCTCTGAAGTCTGAAAGCGATGAGGTATTTCCATTATAATTTTCATAATTAGAAAAATCTGGAGCTTTATTTCCTTTTTTTAATTTTTCTTCAGTTCTTCTTTGTTGTAATATACGAGCATGCATTTGATCGTAATTATCTAATAATTTGTCAAAAAAAGTATTGTTTTGGATATTAGATTCTTCTAGCATACTGTCATTTGCATTTGGATATAAAGCAGCTATACTGTCCATTCCATTTTTGAAGAAATTTATTTTGTTTAAAAAAGCTTCTTTCTCTAACATTACAAACCCCTCAATACTTCCTGCTGTTAATCCAAAATTGTACCTATCTATAAAAAGATTATTACTATCTGCCCCTTCATCGTTTCCTCGATAGTTAAAACTTGTAAAAAAATTTGAAGCATTACCAGTTAACTTTAAATGGTATCCATTTTTTAAAAAAACAATTCCTCTTCCACTGTTTGGAGAATATAGACTATATAAACTTGCTTCTGAAATTTTTAAGGTGTCTTTAAAACTACCGTCTTTAGAAATCGTAATAATTTTATTTAATCCGTTACCTGTAATAGTTAGGGTAGAATCTTTACTGTTATCTATGGTGCCACTAAAAGTAATAAAACCAGTGGGGTGTTCTGATTTACAAGAGATTAGGAGGGTGATAAACAGGATGAAAAACCAACATTTTTTCATTAATCTAATTTGAAAATTTGTTCAAAGATAATAACTATTCAATTAGAAAAATTGTTAAATTTTGTTGCATAATCAACATCGATTGTAGACTTTTACATGTAGAAGCATACCGTATGGATTTAACACATGAAATAGGCTCTAATCCGCTAGATCTTAGTATTATACAAGACATTTTAAGACAAGACAAAAAATTAGTACTTTCTCTGGATGCCGAGTCACGTATAAAAAAATGCAGAACTTATTTAGACACAAAAATAACAACTGCATCCAAACCCATTTATGGTATAAATACTGGATTTGGTGCTTTGTATAATGTAAAAATTAAGGGTGAAAATTTACAAAAGCTCCAGGAAAATTTAGTCATGAGCCATGCATGTGGAACAGGTGATGAGGTTCCTGATGAAATTGTAAAACTGATGTTGTTGTTAAAAATTCAATCCCTAAGTTACGGACATTCTGGGGTTCAATTAGCCACTGTAAATCGGTTGATAGATTTTTATAATCATGATGTTATTCCAGTTGTATATGAGCAAGGTTCTCTTGGTGCCTCTGGTGATTTATCTCCTTTAGCTCATTTAGCCCTGCCATTAATTGGATTAGGAGAGGTTAAATATAATGATCAACGGATTTCTGGAAAAGAGATTCTAGATCGTTTTAATTGGGAAAAAATCAATCTTCAATCTAAAGAAGGTTTAGCGTTATTAAATGGTACCCAGTTTATGACAGCTTATGGAATTTATAACTTAATAAAATCTCATAAACTATCATACTTATCAGATTTAATAGCAACTATTTCTTTAGAAGCTTTTGATGGTAGAATAGATCCATTTAATGAATTGGTACATTTAGTTCGTCCTCACAGCGGTCAATTAAAAACAGCTAAAAGAGTTGAAGAATTTTTACAGGATAGTCAGTTAATTAATCAAGACAAGCAGCACGTTCAAGATCCATATTCATTTCGTTGTGTCCCACAAGTTCACGGGGCAACAAAAGACACTATTAAATTTGTTACAAATACGTTTTTAACTGAAATTAACTCAGTGACTGACAATCCTAATATTTTTGTTGAAAAAGATCAAATTATTTCTGGTGGAAACTTTCATGGTCAACCATTAGCATTAACCCTAGATTTTTTAGCCATAGCTATGGCAGAATTAGGAAATATTTCAGAACGTAGAACGTATCAATTAGTATCAGGACACAGACATTTACCGCCCTTTTTAGTTTCTAAGCCAGGACTAAATAGTGGCTTTATGATACCTCAATATACTGCAGCAAGCATTGTAAGTCAAAATAAACAATATGCAACCCCAGCAAGTGTAGATTCTATAGAGTCAAGTAATGGTCAAGAAGATCATGTAAGTATGGGAGCAAATGGAGCTACTAAATGTAAAAAAGTAGTTGATAATATTCAAACTATTTTAGCCATAGAATTGTTTACAGCCTCTCAAGGCTTATCATTTAGTAACTTGAAAAGTTCTCCATTTTTAGAATCGTTTATTGCTGCATTTCGAAAGGAAGTAACATTAGTTAAGGAAGATAGAGTAATGCATGAAGACATTATGAAATCTTCTTTGTTTATTAATTCATTAGAAATAGATGCTAGTGAATTGTTCTAGGCATTATTTTATTAATTCTAATTCAAAAGAACAAGGAGCTACTAGTTTGTAAAACTAAAAAACCCAAACAATATGTTTGGGTTTTTGTTTACTCTTTTGCTTCAGTCTTTTTTTCTTTTACTTTTTCGCCTTTTTTAATTTTTATGGTTAGCTCGTTTTTTTTATCGTCTAAATCCATGAAAATTGTATCGCCTTCTGCTAACTTAGAATTAACAATTTCTTCAGCTAGAGCATCTTCAATATATTTTTGAATGGCTCTTTTTAAAGGTCTAGCTCCATACTTTTTATCAAATCCTTTGTCAGCTATGTAATCTTTTGCTTTGTCGCTTAGCTTAAGTGTATAGCCTAAATCAAGTATTCTGCTAAGTAATTTATCTAGTTCTATGTCTATGATAGAATGAATGTCTTGTCTTTCTAATGTATTAAAAACAATAATATCATCAATTCTGTTCAAAAATTCTGGCGCAAATGATTTTTTTAAGGCACCTTCTATAATTCCTTTTGCATGTTCATCGGATTGATTTTTTCTGGCAGCAGTTCCAAATCCAACACCAGAACCAAAATCTTTAAGCTGTCTAGCACCAATGTTAGACGTCATGATAATGATGGTGTTTCTGAAATCAATTTTTCTACCTAGGCTATCTGTAATATGTCCATCGTCTAAAATTTGTAATAACATATTAAAAACATCTGGATGTGCTTTTTCAATTTCGTCCAATAATACTACTGCATAAGGTTTTCTTCGAACTTTTTCTGTTAATTGACCACCTTCTTCATACCCAACATAACCAGGAGGTGCTCCAATTAATCTTGACATAGCAAATTTTTCCATGTATTCACTCATGTCAATTCTAATCAAGGAATCATCAGAATCAAATAATTCTCTAGCTAGTACTTTGGCTAATTGAGTTTTACCCACACCAGTTTGTCCTAGAAAAATAAAAGAGCCTATAGGTTTATTAGGGTCTTTTAAACCAACTCTATTTCTTTGAATAGCTTTTACAACCTTCGCAACAGCTTGGTCTTGACCTACTACTTTTCCTTTAATCATTTGAGGGAGTTCTCCAAGTTTATGACTTTCTGCCTCCGCGACTCTATTAACAGGGATTCCTGTCATCATAGAAACTACCTCTGCTACATTGTCTTCAGTTACAAGTTCTCTGTTTAATTTAGAATCATCTTCCCATTGTTGTTGAGCAGAATGTAATGCAGCTTCAATGTTTTTTTCATCATCACGAAGTTTTGCAGCTTCTTCGTATTTTTGACCATTTACTGCTTTTGTTTTACTGCTTCTAATATTTTCTAGTTGCTTTTCTAGTTCAAGAACTTGCTCAGGCACTACGATGCTTGTGATATGAATTCTAGAACCTGCCTCATCTAAAGCATCGATGGCTTTATCGGGCAAATATCTATCAGTCATATATCTATTTGTTAATTTAACACAAGCCTCAATAGCTTTGTCTGTGTAATTTACATTGTGATGAGACTCATACTTTTCTTTAATATTGTATAATATTTGAATAGTTTCCTCTACACTGGTTGGATTCACAATTATTTTTTGAAATCGTCTTTCTAGAGCACCATCTTTCTCAATATTGGTTCTGTACTCATCTAAAGTAGTGGCGCCAATACATTGTATTTCGCCTCTTGCCAAAGCTGGTTTTAACATGTTAGATGCATCTAAAGATCCTGTGGCGCCTCCAGCCCCAACTATGGTGTGAATTTCATCAATAAACAAAATGATATCATCATTTTTTTCCAACTCATTCATCAAAGCTTTCATTCGCTCTTCAAACTGTCCTCTATATTTTGTTCCAGCTACTAAACTGGCTAAGTCTAGAGAAACAATTCTTTTATCAAAAAGGATTCGAGATACTTTTCGATTAACAACTCTGATAGCTAATCCTTCAGCTATGGCAGATTTACCAACACCTGGTTCTCCAATTAACATGGGATTATTTTTCTTTCTTCTGCTTAAAATTTGAGAAACACGTTCAATTTCTTTGTGTCGCCCAACTACAGGATCTAATTTGCCAGTTTCAGCTAAAAAAGTTAAATCTCTTCCAAAATTATCTAGAACTGGAGTTTTAGTTTTTTTGTTTGTTTTCCCCTTTTGTGATTGATCATATGGGTTCGATTTTTCTGAAGCAAACTCACCCTCATCCGAGGAAGGTGTTTCAGCTATTGGATTAGATGGTAAGATGTCATGATTAGTGTCAGTGTGAAGTTCTTTGTAAAGAGCTTTTGCTTGATCGTAATCAACATCGTATTTATTTAAAAGTTTTGTAGAGGGGTCATTTTCATTTCTTAAAATACACAATAACAAATGAGCTGTGTCAATGGCTTCACTTTGATACAATTTTGCCTCTAAAAAAGTAGTCTTTAGTGCTTTTTCAGCTTGCCTTGTCAAATGGAGGCTTTTTTTCTTATTTCCTTCAAGAATACTTGGAGCTGCTGGATTTAGTATTTCAAGTTTTTTTCTAACTAAATTTAAATCAATCTCTAATGTTAGTAATATTTCTATTGCTTTTCCGTCTCCCTTTCGAATTAATCCAAGCAGTAAGTGTTCAGTGCCAATGAAGTCATGACCTAATCTTAATGCTTCCTCTTTACTAAAAGTGATCACATCTCTTACCTTTGGTGAAAAATTATCGTCCATATATCGCCTTTTCTTTATTGTAAATTTAACCTTTTTTAGGAAATAAATCGCAAAAAGAGTGCCATCAATCATAAACTGACAATTTGACCCTCAAAATACCATCAGAAAGGCTTGTAAATCAAGGGTATAAATCGTGTTGAAATTTTATCAATAAATGTTAATAACTATGGGCTTTTCAAGTACTAATATCTTTGTCAAAAATAGGAATTATAGTATCTTGCTAATTGTAAAAAAATAAGTATAAAATAAACAATAAATACAAGGTATGGCAGAGGGAGAAAAGTTGATTCCTATTAACATAGAAGAGCAGATGAAATCTGCATATATTGATTATTCAATGTCCGTGATAGTTTCCAGAGCATTGCCTGATGTAAGAGATGGTTTGAAGCCTGTTCATAGAAGAGTTTTGTACGGAATGCATGAATTAGGAATTAAAGCTACAGGTTCTTATAAAAAATCTGCAAGAATCGTCGGAGAAGTTTTAGGAAAGTATCACCCACATGGTGATACATCTGTGTATGATTCTATGGTTAGAATGGCTCAAAATTGGAGTGTTCGTTACATGATGGTAGATGGCCAAGGAAATTTTGGTTCTGTTGATGGAGATAGTCCAGCTGCTATGCGTTATACAGAAGTTAGAATGCAAAAGATATCTGAGGAAATGCTTTCAGATATAGAGAAAGATACAGTAGATCATAGATTAAATTTTGATGATACTTTACAAGAGCCAACAGTTTTACCAACTAGAATTCCAAATCTTTTAGTAAATGGTACCTCTGGTATCGCTGTAGGGATGGCCACCAATATGGCTCCTCACAACTTAACGGAGGTAGTAAATGGTACTTTAGCTTACATCCAAAATAGAGATATTGAGATAGATGAATTAATGCAACATGTGAAAGCTCCAGACTTTCCAACTGGAGGAATTATCTATGGATATGACGGAGTTAAAGATGCTTTTCACACAGGGCGTGGTCGTATAGTGATGCGTGCAAAAGCTATTATTGAAGAAGTAAAAGGAAGAGAATGTATCATTGTTACTGAAATACCTTATCAAGTCAACAAAGCAGATATGATTAAAAAAACTGCAGAATTGGTTAATGATAAAAAATTAGAGGGAATTTCAAATATTAGAGATGAATCTGATAGAAATGGAATGCGTATTGTGTATGTTCTTAAAAGAGATTCAATTCCTAATATTGTTTTAAATAAACTTTTCAAATACACAAGTCTTCAGACTTCATTTAGTGTAAACAATATTGCTTTGGTAAATGGTAGACCGGAACAATTAAACCTTAAACAATTAATTCATTATTTTGTTGAGCATAGACACGATGTAGTTGTAAGAAGAACAAAATACGAACTTAAGAAAGCTGAAGCAAGAGCTCACATCTTAGAAGGACTAATTATCGCTTCAGATAATATAGACGAGGTTATAAAAATTATTAGAGGATCCAGTAATGCTGATTTAGCAAGAGAAAGCTTAATAAAAAGATTTGAATTATCTGAAATTCAAGCCAAAGCAATCGTAGAAATGCGTTTGCGTCAATTAACTGGTTTAGAGCAAGATAAGCTAAGGGCTGAGTTTGAGGAAATTACAAAAACGATCATAGACTTGAAAGATATTTTGAGTAATGAGCCTAGACGATACCAAATTATTACTGACGAATTAATTGCTGTTAGGGATAAATACGGAGATGAGCGTAGATCTGAGATTGAATATGCAGGTGGAGACATGAGTATAGAAGATATGATTCCCAACACCAAAGTTGTGGTAACCATCTCAAATGCAGGATATTTAAAAAGAACAAACCTTGATGAATATAAAGTTCAAAATAGGGGAGGACGAGGTCAAAAAGGAGTGGCTACTAGAAATGAAGATTTCTTAGAACATTTGTTTGTTGGAACTAATCATCAATATATGTTGTTCTTTACCCAAAAAGGTAAAGTGTTTTGGATGCGAGTTTATGAGATTCCAGAGGGAGGTAAAAACTCCAAAGGTAGAGCAATGCAAAATTTGATAAACATAGAACAAGATGATAAGGTGAAAGCATTTTTAGTGACGCAAGACCTTAAAGATGAAGAATATATTAACAACCATTATGTAATAATGGCTACTAAAAAAGGGCAGGTAAAGAAAACATCTTTAGAACAATATTCTAGACCTAGAACAAATGGAATTAATGCCATTACAATTAGAGAAGGTGATGAGTTACTTGAAGCTAAATTAACATCAGGAGATAGTCAAGTAATGCTGGCTTTAAAATCCGGAAAGTCAATTCGTTTTGAAGAAGCTAAAACTAGACCAATGGGAAGAACTGCCTCAGGGGTAAGAGGAATTACTTTAGCTCATGAAAATGACGAGGTTATTGGTATGGTAGCTGTAAATGATATGGAAAGTAATATTTTAGTAGTTTCTGAAAGAGGTTATGGTAAGCGCTCTAAACTAGAGGATTACAGAGTAACTAATAGAGGAGGTAAAGGTGTAAAAACTTTAAATATATCCGAAAAGACCGGTGATTTAGTAGCCATCAAAAATGTAGATGATTCTAATGATTTAATGATTATTAATAAATCAGGAATTACAATACGAATGGCAGTTGAAGATTTACGTGTGATGGGTAGAGCTACCCAAGGGGTAAAATTAATTAATATCAAAGATTCAGATAGTATTGCTGCAGTAGCTAAAGTAATGCATGAGGAAGAAGATGAAGAAATACTAGCAACAGAGGAAGGTGCCTCTGATGAAAATCAAGAAAATAATAACGAAAATCAAGAATAACAATTATAGAATTAAACTAAATGAAGATGAAAATTAATTTATTAGCATTTGTATTGGGATTAATAACAATGTCAACATTTGCACAAAAAAACGAATTAAAAACTGCAGAAAAAGCCCTTAAAAGCCAAGATTTCACAACAGCGATCTCTGCTATTACTTCGGCTGAATCTCTAATTTCAAATATGGATGTAAAAACCAAGGGGAAGTTTTACTTTTTAAAAGGGAAAGCATATTATGGTTCAAAAGATTTTCAAACTGCTGCTGATTCTTTTGAAAAATTATTCAATTTAGAAATTGAAACAGGTAAATTAAGATATACAGAGCCAGCTACCACTATTCAAAATCAAATGGTTCAAGATGTATATCAAAAAGCTAGTGATTTGTACAGTGCAAAAGACTATAAAAATGCTTCTAATAGTTTTTATTTAACCTACAAATTAAGTAGGCTAGATACTATTTTTATCTACAATGCAGCTGTAAGTTCTAGCCTAGCCAAAGATTACGATACTTCTTTAAAATATTACCAAGAATTACAAGATATGGGGTATACAGGGATATCAAAAGTATACTATGCTACAAATAAGTCTACAGATGAGAAAGAAGATTTAGGAGATAAAAAAAATAGAGATCTGCAAGTAAAATTAGGACTTTATACAAATCCTGTAGATGAGCTTACACCTTCTAAAACAGGTGACATTACAAAAAATGTTGCTTATATACTAAAAAGTCAAGGAAAAACTGATGAAGCTATAAAGGCAGTTGAAGCAGCTAGAGCTTTATATCCAAATGATATAAATTTATTATTAACTCAAGCAGATATTTATTTTCAATTAAAAGACATGAAAAAGTATGGTGAGTTAATTCAAATAGCCATTCAAATAGATCCTAATAACCCTCAACTATTTTTTAACCTTGGTGTAATTAGTTTTGAACAAGGTAAAGTTGATGAAGCTAGAAATAATTACGAAAAAGCAATTGAACTCAAGGAAGATTATGGTGATGCATATTTAAATTTAGCGATCGTTATTATGGATCAGGAAAGAGCAATTGTAGATGAAATGAATCAAAACCTATCTGATTTTGATAAATATGATGAATTATTAGAAAAGCAAAGAGGTGTTCACAGACAGGCACTGCCATATCTAGAAAAAGCCGATAAATATAGTAGAAGTATTAATACTGTTCAATTTTTGATGAATATTTATCAAACGTTAGAGATGGATGAAAAAGCTGTAGAATTTACCGATTTATACAAAGAAATGAGAGATTAGAACAGTCTAATTGATTTCAAAAATTTAAAAGCCAACATACAATGTTGGCTTTTTTTATATTATTTTTTTAATAACTCTTAACTTGTGAGTGTGCATTTTAGTGTCTACGTTGTAAATACCACTATGATCTAGTGTATCTATTCGAACTTTTCCGTGTGCATGAATAATATTGTAATCATTCATGATAATCCCAACATGAACAATATTTCCTTCTTCATTATCAAAAAAAGCCAAATCACCAGGTTCTGACTCTTCAATAAAGCTCAAAACTTCACCTTGTGTTGCTTGATCTTTAGCATCTCTAAGAAGAGAATAGCCACAAAGTTTATAAACTAGTTGAGTAAAACCAGAGCAATCTATACCGAAAGGAGTTTTTCCTCCCCACAGGTATGGAGTATTTAAAAATTGGTATGCTTTCTGAATGAGTTCATGTTTATCTAATTTTTCAGAATACACATTTCCATCATAATAATAGTCTTCAAAGCCCACTATTAGGTGTTGGTTTTTATAAAAAGGAAGTCTAGATCCAATAGCAATTGTACTTAAGTGATTTTTTTTATTGGTTACAAAATCAATTATTTCTGAAGAATAATAATTTGCAGAATCTGCTAACTTATCAAAGGTTTCCTCATCTATTTGTAAATATTGTTTATTGTCTATATATCCCTCATACCCATCAAAACTAAGTCTAATCTTACTCCACTTCTTTTCCTTTTCAAGTATAACAAAGTCTTCTCCAAAAAGAACTTGTGAAACCATTTCTGATGCATCACTAGCTTCAATTCGAAGAGGAACAATACTTAAATTACAAATGCCGTAGAGCATATTTTTTAGTTTAAATTGATTCTATGATCATGGCACTAGCACCTCCGCCACCATTACATATTCCTGCAGCTCCAATTTTAGCGTTATTTTGTTTTAAAACAGATATGAGAGAAATAATTATTCTTGCCCCTGAAACCCCAAGAGGATGACCTAAAGAGACTGCACCACCATTAACATTTACTGAATCATTATTTAAACCCATTATTTTCATATTAGCTAAGCCAACTACAGCAAAAGCCTCATTTAACTCAAAATAATCCACATCGTCAATGGTAATATTAGCTTTACTTAAAGCTTTTGGAATAGCCTTAGAGGGTGCTGTTGTAAACCACTCAGGTTCATGAGCTGCATCTGCAAAACTTTTAATCTTAGCAATAGGGGTAAGTTTTAACTCTAATGCCTTTTCCATAGACATTAAAATTAGAGCTGCACCACCATCATTAATTGTAGAAGCGTTCGCTGCTGTAACCGTTCCCTCATTTGAAAAAGCAGCTCGTAAAGAAGGAATTTTATCCATCTTAACATTTTTATATTCTTCATCTTCTGTCATAAGAATTGGAGCACCTCTTCGTTGAGGTATTTCAACTGGGGTAATTTCATCAGAGAATTTTCCAGATTTCCAAGCCTCAGAAGAACGCTGGTATGACTGTATTGCATAGGCATCTTGATCTTCTCTAGAAAAACCATATTTAGTTGCACATGCATCTGCGCAAACCCCCATAGCTACTTTGTCATAAGCATCTACTAAACCATCTTTTTGCATGCCATCTTCTAAAGTGGTTGGTCCAAACTTAGTTCCTTGCCTACCATGAAGGTAGTGAGGAATTGAACTCATGTTTTCCATTCCGCCAGCAATCACAATTTCTGTATCACCAAGAGAAATACTTTGAGCAGCTAACATTACAGATTTCATACCAGAAGCACATACCTTATTGATTGTTGTACAAGGAATAGTATCTGGAATACCAGCAAAAATTGCTGCTTGTCTAGCAGGGGCCTGACCAATTCCGGCAGAAACGACATTTCCCATGAAAATTTCATCGATAAGATTTGGATTTAAATTAATTTTATCAAGAGCACCTTTAATGGCGATTGCTCCTAGTTTTGGGGCTGGAATCCTAGAAAGACTACCCATAAAACTGCCTATGGGAGTTCTAGCAACAGAAACAATTACAACTTCTTTGGTTTTCATTTTCAATAATTTTACACATGGTTTATCTAACAAAACTAACTATTTTAAATCAAATTTATTGGGAAACTATCGTTTGAATTTTTGACGTCCATTTTTTTAAGTTAAGTTTGTGACTATATGAAATACTTATGAGTAAAACTGTAAACAACTTATACAAGCATAACGCTGCCATTTATAAAGTTATTCTTTTTTTAATTACAGCATTTGCTATTGTATACCTATTTCCAAAAGGAGGGCAATTTAAATATGAGTTTACTAAGGGTAAACCTTGGCAATATGATAATTTATATGCTCCTTTTGATTTTGCAATAGATAAGGCTGAAGATGAGATTAATGAGGAAATAAAATTAATTGAAGTAACCTCCAAGCTCTATTTTCAATACAATAAAGATATTGTTAAAGAAGTAAAGGAGGCCTATCAATTAAGAACTTCATTACTACAGGTTAATGATTCATTAAATGGGTATGATTTAGAGACTATTGTAGCTCAAGGAAGCGCTGTTATTGATTCTATTTACACAAAAGGTTTTATAGAAGCCACCAGTTTAGGAATTGTTTCTGATAAAAATACTCTCATAGCTCTAAAGGTAGATAATTCTGTTCAAGATGTTATTTACAATAATCTACTAGATTCTAAAGGTGTTTTTGAGCTAATCAAAAATAGTTTAGGTGACCAACCCTATAATTATTCTCAAAATATAAATTTAACTATCCTTTCAGAGGTTATTAAGCCAAACGTATCCTATGATAACGAGTTTACACAAAAAGTTATTGATGAATATGTGAGTGAAATTTCTTTAACTAGAGGGAAAGTCTCATTTGGAGAACTTATTATTTTGAAAGGAGATATAGTTGAGGGTAAAAAATTAGCTATTCTATATTCATTAAAAGGCCAGTCAGAATCAATACTTTGGACGAGTGCTAATTACTACTGGATAGTGTTAGGATATACCATATTAGTATCTCTAGCACTATTAATGTTGTTGTTGTTTCTTCATAAATATCGAAAAGAAATTTTTGAGAATAATACCAAAGTGACATTCATATTTTTTAATGTCTCTTTTATGATTTTAATTCAAACAATCGTCATAAAGTTTAATTCTGACTATCTATATGTAGTGCCATTAAGTATTTTACCAATCATTTTAAAAGCTTTTTTTGATGCTAGACTGGGTTTATTTACTCATGTCTTAACTGTATTACTTCTTGGTTTTATAGTGCCAGATAGTTTTGAGTTTATTTATTTACATATTATAGCTGGTATTGTTACAATTTTAACTGTTTCAGAATTACATAAAAGGGCTAATCTATTTATTTCTATAGGTCAAATAACCCTTATTTATATGATTACCTACCTCTCTTTTTCCATTATTAAAGAAGGAAATGCGTCTCAAATTAATTGGGAATATTTAATGATGTTTGGAGCCAATGGTTTGCTGTCTTTTCTTTCTGTATTCTTTATTTATGCTTATGAAAAAATATTTGGATTGGTCTCAGATGTTACCTTGCTAGAACTGTCTAGTACAAATACTAAACTTCTTAAAGAGCTAAACGAAAAAGCACCCGGAACTTTTCAGCATTCTATGCAGGTTGCAAATTTAGCTGAGGCTGCAGCTAGTGAAATTGGTGCTAATTCTATGTTGGTTAGAACAGGAGCTTTATACCATGATATTGGGAAAATATTAAATCCAATGTATTTTATAGAGAACCAGTCTACTGGTGTGAATCCACACAATGATTTATCTCCAACAGATAGTGCAAAAATTATTACTGATCATGTTATTAAAGGGATAGAATTAGCAAAACAAAATAGATTACCAGATAGGATTATAGATTTTATTAGAACACATCATGGCACAAGTTTGGTCTATTATTTTTATGTTAAAGAAAAAGAAAAAAGTCCAGAGGAAGAGGTGGCTATTGAAAAATTTCAATACAGAGGACCTATTCCATTTTCTAAGGAAACAGCTATATTAATGATTTGTGATGCAGCTGAAGCAGCTTCAAAAAGTTTACAACAGCCTACAGCTCAGTCTATAGACAATTTAATAGATAAGATCGTTGAAAAACAAAAGTTAGATAATCAATTTATTAATTCTGATATTACTTTTAGTGAGATTGAAAAAATAAAAAAAGTAATCAAAAGAAAATTAATGAATATCTATCATGTTCGTGTAGAATACCCCGATTAATTTTATTGCAAAAAGTATAAAAAACCTTGCAATATTGTTTTTGGTATGTTACATTTGCACTCGCAATTTTTTACTAACATTGTTAGTTTTACGGAGAGTTGCCAGAGTGGTTAATGGAGCAGTTTGCTAAACTGTCGACGGGTAACTGTCGCGTGGGTTCGAATCCCACACTCTCCGCAACAATTGCTACTCGGGGTGTAGCGTAGCCCGGTCATCGCGCCTCGTTTGGGACGAGGAGGTCGCAGGTTCGAATCCTGCCACCCCGACAAAGTAAAAAGTGGAGTTTTCGTAGAAAGTTTACTTTCTAAAGAAAACATAGGTATTTACTTATTAAAGTAATTTTTAATTTGTGATTAAACCTATCAGGATCAACAGCGTTAATCCTGCCATCTAGAGACTGTTTTCGTAGAAACATAAAAACTACGGGCTCGTAGCTCAGCTGGATAGAGCACCTCCCTTCTAAGGAGGCGGTCATAGGTTCGAATCCTATCGGGCTCACAAATAAATAGTGCAATTAAAAAAACGCCAAGCTTGCTTGAGCGTTTTTTTGTTTGTACTATTTTCAGAGCGTAGCTTTACAGGATCAGTGAAACTAATCCTATCGGGCTCACTTAAAGCTTCACAGAAATGTGAGGCTTTTCTGTTGGTTAAAACTCAGTAGGTGTGGGGTATAGCTTAACAACAACCGGAGTTAGGATTACAGCTTAAACCATTTGCTGTAACACGAACACGTGGCTTTTCTTGTGGGATGCCACATTGGTTGGGAGCTAGGCAAGCCGTTTGAGTATTGATAAGTTGAAATACAGCTCCGTTAAAAGCTAATTTATAACGCCCAATGGTACTTTGTTGGTATTCGACCTCTACTTCTAAATTCGAGTTGCCTAACTGTTTTTCCGCCAATTGCAGTATGTTCAATAAATTAGTAGGCTTTAGACGGTGATCTGTATCAGAAGCCACCCAAAGTTGTAAGTTGAGTTTGTTTTCTTGCCGCTGCACACCTCCACAATCTATAAAGTTACGTGTTATATTTCCTACTTCTGTGATATGAAAATGCGCTGGGACAAACTCACCATTAGGGAGTTGAAACTTTAATTTATCTAATTCACTAAGTGTTTGTTTAAAGTCTGAAATCAACATACTTATTTTTTTTTCAAAGTTATAATAGTTTTACAAAATATTAGTAGCATTTTGAATAGTCTTTTATAAATTATTGATATCTCTTTTTCGGATAGTTTAAACACTATTAAAATTTTGTAAATTGTAAGTATGAAAAAAAGAAAATATATAATCTACACAATTATAATTCTATTTTTATTATATCTATGGGCTGAATTAGGCGTAGGTATTTTTTTTCAAGATAGTTGGGGTGGCGATTAGCAGTTATAATTAAAAGACTTTATTTTTAATACAACAATTACCTTAAAACCATATAATTATGAAAGTGACAGCTGAAAAAAATGAAAAAGTTGGTAATTTGATTTTTTCTGCCATATATCCACTTTACTTGAACAGAATAGAGAAGAATGAGAGAACAAAAGAAGAACTTAACCAACTAATAGAATGGCTAACTGGTTTTGATGAAGAAAAATTACAAACCCTAATTGAAAATAAAGTTACTTTTAAAACATTTTTTAAAAAAGCTAAAATACATTCAAATGCAAAATTAATAAAAGGAGTTGTTTGTGGGTATCGAATTGAAGAAATCGATGATGAGTTTGAAGTGTATAAACGATGTAGACAAATGGAGAAGTTAATTGATGAATTAGCAAAAGGAAGAAAAATGGAAAAAATATTAAGAAAATGAATGATTTATTAATAAAAATTCTAAAGAAAATATTTTATTACTTTTTATTATTTGCTGGGATTATTTTATCAACATCTCACCTAGGGGATAATTATATGGGCATTTCTGATGAAGAGGGCTATCTACTAACCATTGGAATATGTTGTTTTGTTGCATTTATTTTAGAATATTTAATCCCAAAACTTAAACATTAGGCAACTCATCTTCTTTTGATTTAGGGAGTTTGCTCTATTTATCAATTCCTTCTATCTTTACTATAAAATAATTAGAGTATGCCTACACTAGTCTTTGCTAAATTTGCTATTAATGACCCCGCTGGGTATTCACGCTATGTAGATCTTGCTACACCTATATTTATTCGAGAAAAGGTGATCATTCACGCATCTGATGAAAACCCTCAGGCTTTATCTTCTGATATGCATGCCGATAAAGTAGTGCTTCTAGAATTTAGAGACCACTCCCATTTTAAGCACTTCTTCTCACAGAGTGATTATATAGAAGCAGCGAAAATTCGTGATGCAGCTTCAACAATTTCAGCTACAGTTTTTGAACGATTTGAGATGCCAAAGTAATCTTTTTACTATTTCGTTTAAGTTTTAATATTTATTATATTTGATTGTATTAAACAATTAATTTAATAAAAATGAAAAAACTACTCTTACTCTTATCTCTTACAATCTTTGCTTGTGAAAGCCCAACAAAAATTTCTGAAAAAGAAGTTATGGACTCATTTAATTCTTTTTTTGAAGTCTTAGATAATGATTTAGATAACTTTGATTCTATGGTAACTGAAGATTTTTTCATCTTTGAAAATAGCAGGCGCTATTCTAAAGAAGAATTTATTGAATTTGTAAAAACGTTCGATATTGTTACCAGTAAGCGAACATTTGAAGATGTTGTCATAGATACTGATGTTAACTCTGCACATATTTCATTAAAACATTTTGGAGAGTTTATAGTAAATTCTCCTGACGGAAAAACTAAGCTTGAGTTTGAATGGTTAGAAAGTACTTATGCGGTTAAGATCGATAACAAACTGAAGTTTAAATTTTATTTTTCGGAAGCTATAAAAACCAACACTACTAATCTAGAATCAGAAACTACTGAATAAATTTAATGTGGAATAAAATTCTTTATACATGCAATTTAGTAGCTATTTATGGAGTATATCTAGATATTAAAATTAGTCAGAAAAAGTATCTTCGAATTCGTTTTTGGTAACTTGAATTAAAAATAGAGTAGGATCCCTACGCACGTTTAAATACCAAATTATTTATTGCCTAAAAAACTTAAGTAAGCGTCATGCTAACTTTAATTTATTACATTTACTTTTTTCAAATCAACAATTAATTATGACTAATAAATCATACACTATTTTTATAAGTTTTATTGTAGCATTGGGAGGGTTTCTATTTGGTTTCGATGCAGGGATTATTTCTGGTGTCATGTCTTATGCCGGTCCAGAATTTAATTTAAATGAAATAGAATCTGGATGGGTAGTTAGTGCTCCTTCTTTTGCAGCCATGTTTGCGATGTTATTTTCAGGAAGAGTAAGCGATCTTTTTGGAAGAAAAAAAATGTTGATTTTTGTTGCTTTTCTATATGCCATTTCTGCTGTTTTATCCGCCATAGCCATTTCTTATGAAATGTTGTACATAGCAAGAATTATTGGTGGTATTGCTTTTGGTGCAGCATTGGTATTAGCTCCGATGTATATTGCAGAAATTTCAACTGCAGAAAATAGAGGTAAATTAGTTTCTCTTCAGCAATTAAATATTGTTTTTGGTTTTTTTGCTGCCTTTTTAAGTAATTACTTTTTTAATAAATACAACACCTCTGAAAGTACTTTTTTGTCTGACGAGAATGTTTGGAGATGGATGTTGGGAGTAGAGTTTCTTCCAGCAGTAATTTATTTTATGTTACTGTTTTTTGTACCCAAAAGCCCTAGATGGTTGTTTTTAAATAAAAATTATGATGCTGCCAAAAAAGTGTTGATTAAAATTCATGGGAATGAAAGAGGTGAAAAAGAGAATGCGGCAATTGAAAAAAATATACAAGCTGAACAAAACAAAGAATCATTAAAGCTATTAGATCTATTAAAACCCTCTCTTCGTTTTATTTTAGTAGTTGGTCTAGTAGTGGGTGTGCTTCAACAAATTACCGGTATAAATGCAGTGTATTTTTATGCGACCTCTATTTTTGAGCAAACTGGTATTGGAACGGATGCAGCTTTTTCTTCTGGAGTTTTACTAAGTTCTATTTCTGTAATTTTTACTTTTCTAGCCATTTATCTAATAGATAAAATGGGAAGAAGGCCCCTGTTATTAGTTGGTACAGCAGGAATAGCAATTAGTTTATTAGTATGTGCTTACGGTTTTAATCAAGCAACCTATCAGCTAACTTCAGAAAAGATAAATCAGTTAGAATTTAAAGAATCTCAACAGTTACTCCCTTTCATTAATACAGTTTATGATAGTGATATTGCTTTTAAAAACGATTTAAAAGAAGCGCTAGGAAATAAGGTATATAGTAAAAATGATGGAGCTATTTTAGAGGTAGCAACCTCAATTAATGCTTCGTTAATATTAATTGGTATTTTAGGATTTATAGCCTGCTTTGCATTTTCACTTGGTCCAGTAATGTGGGTGTTATTATCAGAATTATATCCATTAAAGTATAGAGGTTTAGCAATTGGTGTTATCGCTTTTGTAAACTCTCTTATTAGTTCTTTAGTTCAATTGGTTTTTCCATGGGAACTAGCTACTTTAGGTAATTCACTTACCTTTTTTATTTTTGGACTTATTGCTCTTATTGGATTTTTTATCATGATAAAAATTGTGCCAGAAACCAGAGGGAAATCGTTGGAAGAACTAGAGGAAGAATTTGTTATAAACTAAAAACTATTTCTATCTATTAAAAGAGTTAGTTAAAAAAAAATTATGTAATTTTTTTTAATGTTGGCTTCCCTTTTATTGAATACAGATGTAATTAAATACATCACTAATTATATTATAATAACAAAATATCTAGCATGAGTTTACAACGTTTTAAAAATTTAAAAGAAACTAAAATTGGGAAATTAAGCTATTTAAAATATGGTCTTGGTGAAATTGTTCTTGT
>Ga0206130_10002447_pt1 | contig 25772 bp, 25 predicted proteins | sample Helgoland_Spring_9_FD_148637 | JGI IMG/M metagenome (GOLD analysis project Ga0206130, IMG submission 148637) | Pelagic subsurface seawater microbial communities from Kabeltonne, Helgoland, North Sea - Helgoland_Spring_Bloom_20160512_1 | ecosystem: Environmental > Aquatic > Marine > Epipelagic ...
GGTCATAGAGGCATAGTAACAGGACAGCCATCTTCCCTATTGTAAGATGATTACGAAATAGCTATTCAGTAGCAACATCAGGAATGGGCTAAGGAAGTTATACTAGAGACTTGGCAGGAGCATTTGGATGGTGTGGGGACAAAGGTTAAGGTGGATTCGCCTTGATCGTTAGCACCCATTACATCACCTGTACCTAATTAGATTCATAAGGAATGAGATTGATGCATATAACAACGTTTACAGTATATTAAAGTTTGGTTAACCTTATTTGTTGTATAGTTTTAATCACAATATCAGCCTCTACTTTCGCCATATCTTTTCCCTGTATGTCTAAAGGGCTGGATCGCGGAGACATTAACTTACCAGCGTTATCTTGGGCTTTGACTTGAGGGTCGATCTGTTTGACTAGGAGATAGAAATATTATGGCATCCACAGAGCCAACTGAAAAACAACTTAGAGAAATCGCTGAAACCGACCAAGAATCATCTTTTGACATGATTAACCTTATTAAATATCGTCCCATCGCAATTTATGAATCAGCGGAAGATAACGCAATTGGGAGGAGCGGGCGAGAGGCTTATCAAGAATATGCTTTGGTGGCTTTTCCTAAGATTATTGGGATGGGCGGTAGCTTGGTCTATAGAGGAACCAGTAATCATCAATTTGTTGGGAATGAGTCGCAGAACTACGATGACCTGATCATAGTTAGATACCCGTCTAGGAGAGCTTATCTTGAGATGTTCAATTCGACAGAATACCAAGAGGCGATAAAACATCGTAAGGCTGGATTAGAGCATAGGGTATTACATGAGGCTACGCCGTTAGCTTAGGCTAGATGGAATCAAAGCCAAATGTCTTAACTGTTTGAAAAGCCTTATGAGCCACCTTGGCGTCTATATTCTAATGCAGCTTGGTATTTTTTATCGTCCCCCGCCCCCTAACTAATACCGACACCACATTGCTCAAAAGTAGCACTATCATTGCCTTCAAAGGACAATTCATACTCAACCTTCACGGCATAGTACCTCTGAACATACTCACAGAACCTTACGATTTCATACTCTAGACCTTTCCCGTCATTGCTTCTGCGCAGGAAGTCCCTTGGTCCAGCTGAGCCTTTAGAGCTGTTCACACGGCCGCAGGACGGTACATGGTTAGACCTGTCGTTGGCGAAAGTTTGCTTTCTAGATGCACTCCACAAGGCTGCACCACTGTCATAGGCGTCTTTTAGGCTTACTACGTGATCTATGTTGGTGAAGTCACAAGATTGGTTGGTGTAGAAGCCTATGGAAGTGTTTGGCTTGTAGCTTTGGTAGAAGAAGCTGTCACGATTATAGCTACCTGCGGCTACAGCTGATGTTATTAAAGACCCAACTCCAAACTGCGCCGATGTCTCACCTTGCTCAGTTAATGCCTCAGTGCCATAAAAGTCAGATGCATTAGCAGATTGCGTAGTCAGCACAGTAGGGCTTATAAGTAATAGGGCTAGTAGTAGTCTTTTTATTCTATGTCCCGCCAAGGTAGTAGCCGCAGACTGCCCACCATTAGGTAGTTAATTAAGCCAAAAAACAACCACGATCCTATACTAACTATTAAAGGAACAGCTATTACAGTATTCGACACGTACGTCACAAAGAACCCGAAACCCATGCTCAGCATACCGAACCAAGCTAAGACATTACTGAGTCTATATCTGAAGCTCTTCTTATCTATGTTCATTAGTTATCCTTACTTTAAAGCTAGCTGGTCTGATTATAAGTAGGGCTAGGAATAGTCTTTTCAACATATCAATCACAGTCTTTGTAGTCTGAATCGCTAAAACACAACCTCAAGACAATATGGGTGGCGATATAGGCTAGTACAGTGATAATGGAACTAAATTGGTGAGTTTTTTGCATCGTGGTCGCACATTTTATCGCTTGCGTAATCAGTTAGTAAAAACGGAAAAAGTCCATGTAGCAATAGTGCAAATGCCATACTCCAAGCATGATATAAATGTTCAAAGTACCCCATATCAATGTCTTTTAAATGATCATTCATATTTTTAACTCTTAGTATCAGGTTGATTTTTGATATCTATTTTTCTTCTTCAGTATGCTTCAAGAGAGGCAGAATCGTCAATGAAGTACCTCTCCAGATACAATAACAATCACAAGACCTCAGCAGCTCCCCCGCCCCCCTGCGGAATAGCCCCAGCGTGACAGGAAATTACTAGATAAGAACTAAAAAGCCCCTGTAGGCGAGTGCTTACAAGGGCTTTGAACAAGAGACTGATGGTATGACTACTAGCAGCTGGGACGCTTTAGTTGCTAAAGAAGGTATTAATGATACTCCTAGCATTGAAGCAACTGAAGAGGATGTTAGTGATGCTGAAGCGTTATAGACTGTGCCGGTGATATAGCGGTATAAAGGTATAGAGGTATAGAGGTATAGAGGTATAGTAACAGCACAGCCATCTTCCCTATTGTAAGATGATTAAGGAATAGCTGTTCAGCAGAAACATCAGGACTGGGCTAGGGAAGTTATGCTAGAGACTTGGCAGGAGCATGTGGGCGGTGTGAAGACTAAGGTGACGATTGATTTTCGTTGAAATGGCGGTTATTAAGTCAATCGTAGCTAACATAGAAAACGAAGGGACAATAATATAAAGCAACAAGATTAATTAGTGTCGAAACCTATGTGTGGTAATAAAAGGTTCATTCTCATAAGTGTAAAAAACCTGATAATATTCTAAGGCTTCAGTAATTTTGACGGCAACCAAACTAAAAATAAAACTAAAGAGGGTAAAACTATGGAATCGGAAATATGGATGTCTTTTCAAGCGTCAAGAGGCGCAAATGCAACATTATTCTTAGGGATTATCATTTCAATCTGGGTGGCTGCGCGGTTCTCAAGCGTCATGGTCGAAAAAGATGCACCTGTCCTTGGGAGAGTTTTAGCGTCAATTTTTGCGTTAACAGTTCTTCTGTTTAGTTGGCAAATGACGACCAACATTGCGAATGAGTGGATTGCACATGCCAATGCTTTAGCCGGACTTGGGGATCAAGCTAGCGATATAGCCAAAGGTTTCGCGGCGCAGTACGGCGGAGATTATGCAACCATGCCCAATCCTATTGGGATAGCATTCTTAGTATCCGGATTTCTAATCGCATTCCTGCCACTTTGGATGAGCAATAAAAAGTAGGTAGACTCTATCCATTAAAACTACTTAAAGAAGCCCTGTTAACGCAGGGCTTCTTTGTGCCTGTCCAAATGCGGCATTATGAAACTACCCCTAAAGTATATCCCCAGAAACAGTAACAACCACGAGCACTCAGTAGCCTCCTCCGCCCCTAACTAATACTGACACCACATCCCTCAAAGGTAACACTGTCATTGCCTTTAAAGGACAATTCATACTCAAGCTTCACGGCATAGTACTTCTGAACATACTCACAGAACCTTACGATCTCATACTCTAGACCTTTCCCGTCATTACTCCTACGCAGGAAGTCCTTTGGCCCAGCTGAGCCTTTAGAGCTGTTCACACGGCCACAGGACGGCACATGGTTAGACCTGTCGTTGGCGAAAGTTCTTTTCTTGTAAGCACTCCAAGAGGCTGCACCGCTGTCATAAGCATCTTTTAGGCTTACCACGTGATCTATGTTGATGAAGTCACAAGATTGGTTGGTGTAGAAGCCTATGGAAGTGTTTGGCTTGTAGCTGCGGTAGTTGAAGTCTTTGCGTTCGTAGCCGTCTGCATAGGCTGCAAAGGCTTGGGATAGTAGAGCTATGTAAAGCAGTAAATTAATCATAGTCTTTGTAGTCTGACTATCTAAAGTCTCTATATGACAGAGCCTAACGCACAGCTAAATTAAAAAGATAACGCAAATTAATCCTACCCACCATAACCAGTGAGCGCTCTTAAGTTCGTTAACTAAATCATTCGCAAGTTTTTTAATCATTTTATAATTCCTAATCCGAAGACCCCAGTAAAGCCACCCCACGCTAGTATATTAATAAGCCTATTCCCAACGCCTTTGTTATCTATGCTCATTAGTTATCTTTACTTTAAAGCTAGCTGGACTGATTAGTAGTAGGGCTAGTAGTAGTTTCTTCAGTATATTAAGCCTTGAGAATGGAGATTGGTTGCAGGACATGGTTACTTGCAAACTTTAGGGCATTCAGCGCCTGTTCCACCAATCCCTGAGTAACAAGGGCCTCCAACTCCTGCGTAGCATGGTCCACCTACACCGTCATAAGCTGGGCCGCCTACACCGTCATAAGCAGGGCCACCGACACCATCATACATGGGGCCGCCAACATCATCATATGCAGGGCCGCCTACACCGTCATACATAGGACCTCCTACACCGTCGTAACAGGCTCCCCCGACTCCAGCGTATGCTGGACCACCAACGCCGTCGTAGGCAGGTCCACCCACACCTGCATAACAGGGGCCACCTACGCCCGCATAGCCTTTACAATTACAAATATCATTTGATGTTGCCGATACACTGGAGATCATTAGCACTGCTATCAGGATAAACTGTTTCATAACTCTCACCCACTTAACTTTTATGTTTGTCATTCATAACTATACTTTACACCCATATTTATACAACTTCGTATAGCTAAGGATGTGACCACTGCTTTTAATATTAGTTTCTAATATATCTCCCCAGATACAATAACAATCACAAGACCTCAGCAGCCTCCCCCCGCCCCCCTGTGGAATAGCCCCCCCTGATCTTTATTTGCGATAAAGTGTACACACAAACGTACACACAAGAGATTGTATTGGCCTTATCTGATTTAGGTTGACATTAAGATCCGCTACATTGATTATAGCTCCGTGTACAGGGGCAGTAGCTCAGCTGGATAGAGTACCCGGCTACGAACCGGGCGGTCGAAGGTTCGAATCCTTCCGAGTGCGCCATATACAAAAATCCCGCCTTTATGGCGGTTTTTTTGTATATGGCGTAAGACGAGGTGAGAACCTTTAAGTCGACTAGTTATCCCCACGGGATAACTTGGATCAAGCCGCAGCGCGGCGTAGCCCCAACGGGGTAATAACAGGTTAAGGCCTCAGACAATAAAATCACTAGTCGCTCTAACACTTGCAGCCTACGCTGTTATCTGGCCTAGCAATTCGCTATCCTAGAGGCCTTGAGAGGGCGTCAATTTGTCATTCAAAAAAATTACTCAGGCGGTGACAGCACTGCAACAGGGTCAGCTCGAAACGGCAGTCAGCCTATTCGACAAGTATATAAAAGAGCTCAGGCAACCACAGCATTTGCACGCCTGTGTTATTGCCTACTACAGAGCTAATCGCTTTGCCGATGCCGAGACTGTGCTTAAAAAGCTTATAGCCCGAGTGCCAATGACACCGCAACTCGCGTCCCTATCGGCAGATATCAAAAAGGCAGCAGGAGATTTAAAAGGCGCGATAGTCTACTACCGCCGTGCCTTAGAGAAGGACGCTCAGGTACCTGAGCTGAATTATAACTTGGCTTTAGCTCTGTTTGAGCTATCTCAAGTAACAGAGGCTGCCAGTCTGCTTACCAAGGCCATTGCTGCGCGCCCAAACTATCTCAAAGCCAAAATTCTCCTGGCCCGATGTCATGCAGGTCATGAACAGTATGAGGATGCCAGGAGGGAGCTCACCCGGGTATCGGAACTAGAACCACAGAACTATGCCGCTCATTATCGAAGGGGAAGATTGCACCTGCATCTGGGACAGAGTGCTGATGCAGCAGTCGCACTAAAGAAAGCCTTGCAGCTTAACCCCTCATTAACAGCTGCCGAGGAACTGCTGATTCTTAATAGTATTCGCGCCGGCGACCGGCCCGAGGCCAAATCTTTAATAGAAACCGCAGTTGCTCGTCTCCCCGACAATGACAACCTGATTGCCCTAGCCACTGACTGGGGAATAGAGACCGGGGTGGACCAGCCGTTTCAACATATCCAAAGCTCTTGGGATAACCAACCCAGACCAACGATTTTTACTGTCTATATGCAAAGACTTTTATCTTTCGGCAATTTGGATGGCGCTGAAACTTTACTGAACAACTATGAACGTCAATTTGGTCTAGATTTGCGCTGGGAATCGGGAAAGCTTCAGCTAATGCTCAAGCGCGAAAACTACAGCGACATGCTAAGCTTGATTGAGAAGTCATCGGATAAAAAAGCCCATCTGGAGCTGCGATGCATGGCTCATTTCGCGCTGGGAAATTATGGCGATTGTTTTGACTGTGCAAAGCAGCTACATCTGGATCAACCCAGTGATCAGTATTATTTAGCTCTCTTAACCACTTCCCTTCGCTGTCTGGGTGATAAGCGTTACACAGAGCTGGTTGACTACAACAGCCTAGTACTGGAAGCTCAGTTACAAACACAACAGCCCTCTACCGAGGCCAACAGGGAACTGATCGACCATTTAAGCAGCCTGCATATAACTACCACAGCACCATTGGAGCAGTCCATTAAATTGGGGACCCAAACACCGGGTAATCTTTTCAGTCAAGATCGGCACCCAAGTGTGACAGCTCTGATAGCTGAGTTGCGAGGCCTGTCTCAACCATTTTTTGACAGTTTGAAATCTGCCGGTTTGGATAAGCTACATCCAGTGAGAGCCAATGCTCCTGGAAAACCTTTTTTCAATGCCAGCTGGTCGATCAAATCCAGGAGCGGCAGTTATCACAGCTCTCATGTTCACTCTAAAGGTTGGTATAGCAGTGCCTGCTATATTGATGTGCCTGAGGTGATTAATGACACATCTGATGCTGGTTATCTATTATTTGGAGAGCCACCATTCAAAACCAGAGACAGATTGGAACCGGACTACAGAGTAAAACCAGTAACCGGAAAACTAGTACTTTTCCCAAGCTACTTCTGGCACTCAACCAAACCCTATACTGGTGAGGGAGATCGCTTGGTGGTGGCCTTTGATACGAGTGGTCCCAACCTTTTTGTCTAAACCAAGCATGACCTAGGCTCCCCCGCCCCCTGTAAATGAGCCGCCTTTTTTAAACCCGAGAAAACAAATTCCAGGCTGTTAAAAGCGGCAAGCTTTTGCCAAAAGACATTTTGTTCGGCCATTGTCCGCCACCTGTTGCCACTTACCTAAAGAACCGATTTTCACTGTCGATCTCGCCTAGCGAGATCGCGGAAATAAGTCCGCCTCTCTGATAACCATTTTTTTGGGATATTGGATTAAGACTTGAAGATAGGCACCAACATAACGGCAAGCATTGCCGCCAACAGCCTCGCTAAGAACGAGCGAGCCATGGCGCAATCTATGCAGCGACTGTCCACAGGGCTGAGAATCAACTCAGCTGCTGATGATGCCGCTGGGCTGGCTATCGCCTCAAGAATGACAAGTCAGGCCAGAGGACTAGATCAGGCTGTCCAGAATGCCAATGATGCGATAGGTATGATTCAGACAGCAGACGGTGCAGTTGCCAGCGTGACAGCTATGTTGCAGAGAATGCGAGAGCTGTCTGTTCAGGCTGCGAATGACACTAATACCAGCAAGGATAGATCATCACTGGATTTAGAGTATCAGGCACTTAAAGCAGAGATAGAAAGAGTCTTTAACAACACCCAGTGGAATGGTGAAAATCTCCTAGACGGCTCCCATTTTGGTAGTACCACATCATTCCAAGTGGGTGCCAATGCCTCACAGACTATTGATTTAACCTTGGGCAGCGCCTCTATCAGTAGCCTGGGGGGCACCGCCAACTACGGAACTCACCCTTCTGCTGCACCAGCACTGACTCAGGTAAGTGCGCCAGTGACTGATGTCTCGCTGAATGCAACGGGAACCTGGACTCAACGCGGTACGGACTTAGACGGCGAAAGCGCCGGTGATCACCATGGATTTTCAGTTTCTCTAAGCCACGATGGCAATATTTTAGCCGTTGGTGCTCTAAACAATGACGACAATGGCACAGACTCAGGTCAAGCCAGAGTCTATTCATGGAACGGATCAGCTTGGCAGCAAATGGGTTCGGATATAGATGGCCTGTCCAGCTATAACTACGACGGCTATTCGGTGAATCTGAGTGATGATGGCCTGACTCTGGCTGTGGGTGCGATACAACCGGGGGGTGCAGCGGGTAGCACGCGGGTGTTCACATGGGATGCATCTAACTCTCAGTGGATCGCAAAGGGCGCAACCATAAGTGGGGAAGGAATTGGGGATAGAAGTGGCAACAATGTAATCCTTAGCGCCGATGGCAATATACTTGCAATCGCAGCCAACCTTGGTGAGGGTACCGCGGGCGCAGACAGTGGCTACGTCAGAATATTTAGCTGGGATGGTACGGCCTGGGTTCAACTAGGGCTTAATATAAATGGAGAGGCTACTAATGATCGCAGCGGGTCTAGCATTAGTCTGAGCGAGGATGGCAGCATTGTGGCCATAGGAGCTGCATATAATGATGGCAATGGCTCTGACTCTGGTCATGTCCGAGTTTATAAATGGAATGGCACCTCATGGAACAAGCTTGGCAATGATATAGATGGCGAATCAGCTTACGATTATTCATATTTTGTTAGTCTTAGTCTCGATGGAGAAACCTTGGCTATAGGTGCACCATTAGCCAAAGATGGAAGTGGTACTGCTACTGGGCACACTAGAGTCGTTAAATGGGATGGATCGGATTGGGTGCAGCTGGGCTCTGATATCGATGGAGATGCCGCCAATGACTCCAGCGGCTGGCAGGTAAGCTTAAATGATGACGGCACCATTGTTACTGCCGTAGCTCCCTCACATGATAACAGCACCGGTCATGCCAAAGTCTATAAGTGGGACGGAACAAATTGGGTGCAGCTGGGTAATGACATAGATGGTGAGGCTGTCGGCGATTCAACCAGATCTGTCAGCACCAATGCCTATGGCAATACCATTGCACTTGGCAGCCGCTACAATGATGGTAGCGCTGATGACGCTGGACATGTGAGGGTCTACGATTGGCCTTCTACCACTGCCTATACCGCTGGAGTGAGCCAGCTAGACTTTAATGATTTGGATCTGGTCTTAGGCGACCGGGTTATTATCAATATCACTGGTGGCTCTCAGGTAGAGGCATTTATGGAATCTAGCGGCTTGGATGGGCTGCTATCTAATATCAGCGCTCAAATTGCAGCGCAGACCAATCTGTATAGCGGAGCAAGTGCGACCGCTGGGGTGATCAGCATTACAGGGCTTGCGGATGGCAATGCTGTATCGGGCTTAAGTGTCAGCCTTGAGCGAAGTGGTTACAGCACCAGTGACGCTATAGAATCGACTGAGCTCAGTTCTGTTGCATCAGCCTCAACTTCTCTGGCCACAATAGACCGGGCTATTACTCAAATCAGCGGGCAAAGAGCAGGCTTCGGTGCAATTATGAATCGCATTGAATATGCCATTGATAGCCTCTCGACCATGTCTACCCAATCCAAAGCATCTCTCAGTAGAATTCAAGATGCCGATTATGCAAGAGAGACCACTGAATTGGCACGCACTCAGATTATCCAGCAGGCGGCGACTGCTATGCTGGCACAGGCCAACCAGCAGTCTAAAGTTGTTATGGATATCCTTAACTGGGATAACTAAATAACCCTCACAGCTTGCAGAAAAGCAGCTGTCCCATCAGGGCCGACATGGAGAAACCAGAGTGCCCAGCTAATGTATGTGCAGCCTAAGACGCGTCCATCCACCGCAGACTAATAAATGATCCAATCAAAATCAGCTGCCGTACGCACTATTAAGACACACCAATAAAAAATAGATTGAATTAACTCAACAGAACAAAAAAAGGGTGATCAAATGAAAACTAAACTAGCATTTTTATGGTTTTACGACTGTTACAACGCCGTTATGGACCACAACAAAAACCCCCTGCGCAATATTCCCGATCCCGTGTCACGCATGTGGATAATGACTGTGCTTGCCTGGATGTGGTCGGTGGTATTTGGCGCCTACCTGGGAAGCGTTATCTATATGGGTATTAGCATTGCGTCCCACTTTATACTGATATTTATGGTCGCTTTCACCGCCGCTGTCTTCTACGACGCTGAAAAGCGCCATGATAGCTGGCTTCTGCAGTTGCGCGCCGCCCAACAGGGGTAAATGCTCCATATTATGCCGCAACCCCATGAGCGCACTGAGCTCGAAGCCGCAACATTTCGGCGGCTTCTCCAGCATCTTGATGAACACAAAGAGGTGCAAAATATTGACCTGATGACTCTCGCCGACTTTTGCCGCAACTGCCTGGGCAAATGGTATGGAAAGGCTGCTGAGGATTTGGGGATAGAGATAGGCGCTGAGGAGGCGCGGGAGGCTATCTACGGCATGCCCTACAGTGAATGGAAGCAAAAACACCAACTTCCAGCCACTGCAGACCAGTTGCAGGCCCTAGCCAATCGGCGGAAAGGTTAATCGAGTAAGTGGAAGCCCGGCGTGGAATGGGAGAGAGCTACCTCCTGTTCATCCATGCCCTCGGCAACATCTTCAAATAGAGGCGAGGATAGGTAGCGCTCTCCGGTATCTGGCAGCATACAGAGAATCACTGTGCCCGGCTGCGCATTTCTGGCTATATCTAGGGCCACAGCGAAGGTAGAGCCACCGGATATACCGGTAAAGATGCCCTCTTTTTGCGCCAACATCTTTGAAGCCTCAATGCCATCCTGACCTCCAATGGGCACCAGTAGATCAAAGCGATTATTATCTATAGATTCCTGAAGTACCGCTGGAATAAAGTCTGGTGTCCAGCCCTGAATCATATGGGGTTCAAAGGCCGGATGACTGCCCACAGGAGAGCCATTAGTGCTGCGCTCCTGACTGATGCCACTATCGATTAATTGGGCATTGGCTGGCTCGCTGAGCACAATCTTAGTCTCTGGCCGCCGCTCCCTGAGCACCTTGGCCACACCGGAAAAGGTGCCTCCCGTGCCGTAGCCTGTCACCCAATAGTCCAGTCGATCGCCCTCAAAGTCGGCGAGAATCTCTTGAGCCGTGGTATTTTGGTGAATTTTGGCATTGGCATCGGTCTCAAACTGGCGAGCCAGAAACCAACCATTGGCCTCAGCCAGCTCTACCGCCTTGAGATAACAACCCATAGCCTTATCTTCTTTAGGGGTTAGAATCACCTTGGCGCCGAGAAAGCGCATCAGCTTGCGACGCTCTATGGACACACTAGTGGGCATGGTGGCCACAAAGGGGTAGCCTTTTGCCGCACAGACCATAGCCAGACCCACGCCTGTATTGCCGCTGGTTGCTTCAACCACTGTCTGCCCTGGCAGCAACTGACCGCTGCGTTCAGCCTCTTCAATAATGCTGATAGCCAGGCGATCCTTGACCGAACCCCCAGGGTTAAAAAACTCTGCTTTGACATAGAGCCGCACAGCCTCTGGCACTGAACTTTTGACCTGTACACAGGGTGTATCGCCAATGGTATCCAAAATACTATCGTACAACCTGCCGCGTCCCACTGTGGTTCTTGACTGATCCATAATTGCCTGCCCTTGTTTTATTTCATATCAGAGAGTTGTCTAACCAACTTACTTTCAGGGGGAATCTTAAAACAAAGGGCTCAGTTGTAAAAGCCAATCTCGGCAACATCAATTTCGGCGCTATGATCTCTACCATAGGCCAGCACACCTATGCTGCGAATACTGCCGGGCACTAGGGACTTGCGCAGCCAGGAGCCGGAACCCTTGAAATCCGCAAGGGGCAACCGGACTATCTGCCAGTCGCCAGAGGTCTCAAAGCCAGCCTGATAGTACTGCCAGGGTAACACCGTGCCCGAGGTGCGCAGGTGAATAAAATATTGCTGTGAATTGCCGCGAACTTTTAAATAAACACCGGTTGCGGAGCTTACAGAACCCTTGGCTATAGAGCGGCGAATCTGTATAAAACCACCGTTATTGTCAGTGGATACCTCACCCGTCATATGCGCGTAGCTCTCGCCGTCTCGGTCTATATAGTCCACAGTGCCAACAGAAACACCACCCATCACCTGGTCGCTAAAATAGGCCCATGCCTGCCGGGATTGTGCATCAAAATTATCAATCATTAGCTTATCTGCGCTCAGTGTGGATACAGGGGCAATTAGTAACAGCGAGAGAATAGACGCTTTGAATTTGTTCATAACAGGCTCCGAGGAAGGCTTAGCGTTTATATTGAGTAGGACAATAGCCCCTGCTCACATCTGGCGAGCGCAGAGACTGGTGTTTTGTTTTTCGACTGGTAACCCGCTTGCGCCACAGACGAAAAGAACGGGCTTTCACCTGCTGACGCATCAGACTGATTACCGCAGACTCATTGAGTCCAAAATTAAACTCAATGGCCTCAAATGGTGTGCGGTCCTCCCAGGCCATCTCGACGATGCGCGACAGCTCCGAGGGACTAAAATCTCTCACCAGGGGGTTTTTAACTGCAGATTCTGGCATAACTAGACTGGCCTGAGCTGATATTGTTTCAATTTTACGCACTGGGGATAGCTTTGTATCAGGCTCTATATAAGAAAGCCCGCCATCAGCAGATGACGGGCCATTAACCAATAGGTTTCATGGTGCTCAAGAGCTCATAAGACCAAACTTCTTGAGTAATGAGAGATCGCGCTTTACCCCCTCTTCTATATGGGATTCGATCAAATTGACACGCTGCTTGGTAAAGCTGTCTGGCACCACTTTTACGGCAACCAGTTTTTTGGGTTTCTCGCTGCTAGCTTTTTGCTCCTCAGTCCCGCTTTTCTTTTTAGCTAATGACATTCTAATCTCCTTTCAATAGCCTCAGGCTGTGTTCTAACCCCAGTCGCAAGCCGAATTGATCATACAACCACTTGTAATAATCCTCTCGACCTGCAGTAAAATAATTAACCTTACTTGCCTTGATACACAATACGTAGGGATAACTTCTCGACGGCCTATGGTAACTAGGATAGCAGAGAACTGAGCCCTTCTCGCTTTCCTCAAACATATGGTAGTGCTGGTCGACAGTTTTTTCTGCTTCTTTTTGAATATCTGGGATCACCACCACAGATTTGGTTGCCACGCAGTGCCTCAACGCGCTATCAGGGCAGTCGAGCTCAGAGATATCATGCCTTGGAGGCTCTCCCCCATGGGTATACCAACTCAACAGCTCCCCCTCGGGCCCAATCTCTGCGAGACGCACATCAAAACCGACATTGCCGGAGATTTTCTCCAGAAATTTCCAAATAGTATTCACAGTAAAATAGATCTGCTGGTCCGGCTGATTAATTGATTTAAACAGCTGTCCCGGGTCGCTGTTATCACCTTTGCTTAAAAATGTCTCACATTCACCGCCAATACGGTCAGATTTGATACCCACAATATCTTCGAAAGCCTCTTTTAAAATGAGCGCATCTTCCAATTTTAAAATGCCACTTTTTTTAGCTATGGCATTGGCGATCTTGGGCAAAAAATTATAGACAGCTAAAAACAGTACCGCGCCTAAAAAAAGTCCTAGGCTGTAACTTGAAAGCCATTGAACAACTGAGACTGAGAGATTCTGATTTAAGACGGCAGCAACCGGCTCTCTGGTAAAATATAAGAACAGTAAAATCGGCAGGACATTGAGCACCGCCATTAGGATCACAACCCAGGGGCGATCTATGTAATCGACAAAAGAAAGGAAACGCTGGGTCCATCTTCCGTTTATTTTATGACTGATATTGCTCAAGCAATTTCCCTGTCATCTATAGCAGCGTTTGCCTAAGTATATTCAAGGAAATGGCAGTCTGCAGATTATTTTTCGCTGCCATACAGTCCAAGGACAAAATGGCCCGTCAGATCCAGGAGCTGAGTCCCAAAATCAGCCGCCCTACACCCCCGTAAACCAGAATATTATTTTGCAAAAAAAACCATTATAGTCTCAGTACAAAAATAAAAATCCTTTCCGCCAAGGCCCCAAGCCATGGGCTCATAAAAATAAGCGGATCAATGGAGGCACAGAATGGCCACTTACTCAATTGAAGATGCCCAGAAAGGGCTTATTAGCTATAACGACAAAAAACGCTACCTGTGGCTTATCTCTGTGTTTATGCCGGTCTTTCCGCTAATGGGCGTGTTTATTTTTTATCGGACCGGTGTTGAATGGACGCTCTGCCTGCCACTGCTGCTGAATTATACGCTGATGCCACTGCTCGACTGGCTGATTGGCAGTGACAGCAACAACCCTCCTGAGGAGCTGGTGCCCCAGCTGGAAGCCGACAAATACTACCGCTACCTAACCTACTTAACCGTGCCACTGCACTTTGTAACCCTATGTATCTTCGCCTATGTGGTGGGTACCAATGATCTCAGCTGGTGGTCAATTTTAGTCACCGCTATCATTGCTGGCGGTTACAGTGGGCTGGGTATTAATACAGCCCATGAACTGGGACACAAGCAAACTGGAATTGAGAAGTTACTGGCTAAAATTACTCTGGCTGTGCCCGCTTATGGGCATTTTTGCGTGGAGCACAACCGCGGGCATCATGTGCTGGTGGCCACCCCTGATGATCCTGCTAGTTCGCGCTTGGGTGAGTCAATCTATGCCTTTACCCTGCGCGAGATTCCCGGCACCTTTAAGCGCGGCTGGGAGCTTGAAAAGTCGCGCCTGCAAAAACAGGGCAAACAGGCCTGGTCGATCGACAATGAAATTCTCCAATCCTACGCTATAAGTGCAGTTCTGCAGGGTGCCCTGGTCTATGCCTTTGGCTGGATCATGGTGCCGTTTTTAGCCGTGCACAATGTCTGGGCCTGGTATCAGCTGACATCCGCTAACTATATCGAGCACTATGGTCTGCTGCGCGAGAAAAAAGACAATGGCCGCTATGAGCGCTGTCAGCCCCACCATTCTTGGAACGCCAACTATATTATGAGCAATCTGGCGCTGTTTCATTTAGAGCGGCATTCAGATCATCATGCCAACCCTATTCGTCGCTATCAGAGTCTGCGCAACTTTGAAGACATACCAGAACTGCCCAATGGTTACTATGGAATGTACTTACTGGCCTATATTCCCTGGCTTTGGTTTAAGGTGATGGATCACCGGGTTCTTGAGCTGCCCCATATTCAGGGCGACCTATCCAAGGTGAATATCTGCCCCAGCAAACGGGAGTCCATTTTCGCCAAATACGGCTCCAATTAAGCCCCTGCCCTCCCAGTTGCCAACCCACCCATTAACTGCCACCTTGGGCAGTCTTGGGCGCTGGGTGGCAATTTTGACCATTTCTCTTGATGTCTATAAGGCATAGTTCGTCCGAATTTACAGTCTGACAGGTAAAAACCACTCTAATTTTGCTTTATTTTGCACATAGGGGTTGATACTGATGGCTGTGGTCAATAGAGTGTCGCGCTGCCGCCTGAAACACCATATCTAGGGGCTTCAAGGCGGCACCCAACTTTAAAAAAATCCGACGCAAGTCGGAATTATCTTCTACTTGAGGGAAAAATATGAACACCAAGCAATATAAATTATTGCGTCTGGCTGCTGTGGTTGCCGGCGTGGTTTCAACCGGATTGGCGCAAGCTGCAATTGATGAAATTGTGGTTACAGCCAATAAGCGAGAGCAATCTCTGCAGGATGTGCCCGTCAGCGTATCGGTTACCAGCGGTGAAACAATTCAGCGCGCCGCTATTGTTGATATTATTGATCTACAAACATCAGTGCCATCTCTGCGGGTCAACCAGCTGCAAAGCTCCGCACAAACCAACTTTACGATACGCGGTTACGGTAATGGTGCTAACAACCCAGGTATTGAGCCTGCGGTAGCTGTCTATATAGATGGTGTACCCAGATCTCGCTCTGCGTCTGCGCTTGCAGATCTTCCCTCCGTCGAGCGCATTGAGGTACTCAGTGGTCCTCAATCAACTCTTTTCGGTAAAAATGCCTCTGCTGGTGTTATCAGCGTCTCCACGCTGATGCCCAACGATAGCTTTGGCGGTATGATCGAAGCCACTGGCGGCAACTATGGTGCAGGCATTGTCAAAGGTACAGTCACTGGCCCATTGAGCGATACTCTGTCCTACAGACTCTCTGCAAGCGACAACTCATCTGATGGATACGGCACGAATATCACAACAGGCACAGGCGTCAATGAGCGCAACCGCAGCGCAGTTCGCGGCCAACTGCTCTTCGAACCTTCAGATGATTTAGCCATACGTGTGATCGCTGACTATAACGAGATAGATGAAATCTGTTGTGCAGCTAGTGGATTAGTCTATGGAGGTGCAACTCAGGTGGCCGCAGGAATCGCTCTGCAACAGGGCAATGCCACTGCACCCATAGACCCATGGGCACGAAATTCAAACATGAACATTACCCCGTCCAATAAGCTAGAGGGCAAAGGTATTTCCATCCAGATTGATAAAGACCTGGATTATGCAACTCTGACGTCTATTACCTCCTCGCGTCGCCAGTCGTTGGATTCTGACTTCGATGCAGACTTTTCTCCAGCAGATCTTCTGGGCGAAAATAGAGTGGACTATGACATCAAAACCTTCACCCAAGAGCTTAGGCTGACCTCAACTACTGATGGTGACCTGCAATGGATGGTAGGTTTATTCCACACTGATGAAGAAGTTGATAGTGAGCGAACGTTGAAATACGGCACTGATATTTTCCCATTCGCCGATTTCTTAATTGGCACGGCACTGCCCGGCGGACTCACCACAGTGGGCACATTGCTTACTCTAAGCGGCGCTATTCAGGCCGAGATAGCAGCAACCGGCAATACCGCACTTGCGGCTCTACTGGCCCCTACTGCAAACCCTGCTGATCAATTAGCCTATCTCGTTGGAGGAAACGCGATGGGAGTTAACTTGGCTGCTGGAATTCCTGCCCTGGTTAGCTCTTGGTATGTACCAGGTTCAGGTCTACTAGATGAATCCTTTCTGATGGAAGGGGTTGCCACATCTGTGTTTACTCAGCTGGACTACAATCTGGGAGATAAAACAACAGTAACCCTGGGCTTAAACTACACAGAAGACAAGAAAACAGTTGTGTCTGCGGTAGTGATTGACGATCCATTTGCCGCGCTTCCACTGGCTGGTGGACCTCTAGATGCCCTAACTGGATTGCAACTAGTTCCTCCATTCCCGGCATATGGTGGCGACGCAGACGAAAGTGGCGTTTTCAAATCAGACGATTTGACCCATACATTGCGCATTGCCTACGACATGAACGACTTTGTAACTGTATATGCCAGTCATTCCACAGGGTTCAAAGCTTCCTCAGTAAATTTGTCTGTTGATGGCCGCACTCCGGGTAACCGCGCTGCTGACCCAGAAGAAGCGACCAATGTTGAGGCTGGAATAAAGACCTCCTTCGACAATGGCTATTTAAATATCGCTTATTTTGAGCAGACAATTGAAGGGTTCCAGTCAAATGTCTTTGGCGGAACAGGGTTCAACCTTACCAATGCGGGTGAAGAAACTCACAAAGGTTTCGAGCTGGATAGTATGTTCGCACTGTCAGAGAATCTTGCGATAGGCGTCTCTGCTATGTATATAGATGCTATTTATGATTCGTTCTTAAATGGTACCTGTGATACCACGGGCCTAGCCGAGCCAGAGTACGCTTGCCCAGCCGGCCAGCGCACGCTTGACCTCAGTGGTCGCTCTCCCGCAGGTATTCATCAGCTGAGCTATAACATCAATGCAACTTACAACTTTGCAGTTTCGGCTGGAGTAGATGGTTTCGTTCGTGTTGAATATCTCCACGAAAAAGATGTCCGATTAGCCGACCTGATTCCATTCAGTATCGCTAACCGCGGCTCTGACAACCTCAATGCTAGCCTGGGCTTTAGCAGCGATAATGGCGGCTGGGATGCCATGCTATGGGGTCGCAACCTCACCGACCACAAGAGCCTGATCTCTGCCTTTCCAACGCCGGCACAGCCTGGTAGCTTCAGTGGTTATCCCAATGCACCACGCACCTATGGTTTGACTCTGCGCAAGAATTTCTAAGCAGCGCTACCAGAGGCAAAACTAAAAGGGGCGGCTCAAACGAGCCGCCCCTTTTTTATTTAGATTGTCTATCTGCCCTATTAACCCGACTTTAAACCGCCAGCAGTTTTTTAACTCGGGCAAATCCCTCCAGGGCGAACTCTAGATCCTCTCGGCTAAGAGCCGCCGACATCTGGGTGCGAATCCTGGCTTTACCCTGGGCAACCACAGGGTAAGAAAAGGCCACAACATAGACACCCTGATTCAGCATTTCTGCGGCAAACCTTGTGGCCAGAGCTGCATCGCCGAGCATAATCGGCACTATGGGGTGCTCACCAGGCAATAGCGTAAAGCCCAGTTGCTCAAGACCATGTCTGAAGAACCTAGTGTTTTCCTGCAGCCGCTCTATTAACTCAGCTGAATTAGCCGCTATCTCCAGCGCCTTAATCGCCCCCGCAACCACTGGCGGTGCCACAGTATTTGAAAATAGGTAGGGCCGCGAGCGCTGACGCAATAGCGCCACTATGTCGCTGCTGGCGCAAGTAAAGCCACCGCTGCCTCCACCCAGTGCCTTGCCCAATGTACCTGTAATAATATCTACCCTGTCCATGCAGTTGCGATATTCATGGGTGCCGCGACCCTTGGCGCCAATAAATCCCGTGGCATGACAGTCATCAAAATGCACCAGCCCACCATACTTTTCAGCTAGATCACAGATCTTATCCAGATGGGCAATGCTGCCGTCCATAGAGAATACGCCGTCGGTAGTGATCAGTTTAAATCTGGCACCTGCAGCCTCTGCCGCCTGGAGCTGAGTCTCAAGATCAGCCATATCATTGTTGCGATAGCGATAGCGGCTGGCCTTGCAAAGACGCACACCGTCAATAATGCTGGCATGGTTCAGCTCATCGCTGATTACTGCATCCTCCGGTCCCAGGAGGGTTTCAAACAGACCACCATTGGCATCAAAACAGGAGGGATAGAGTATGGTATCAGGCATAGCTAAAAACTGGCTTAGCTGTTGCTCTAGCTGTTTATGCAGGGTCTGAGTACCACAGATAAAGCGCACTGAGGCCATACCATAGCCCCATTCCTCCAGACCTGCTGCCGCCGCGGCATTAACCTGCGGGTGCTGAGCCAGGCCCAGGTAGTTATTAGCACAGAGATTTAGTAGCTGTTCCCCAGAGCCAACTCGCACATGGGACCCCTGGGGACTGGTGATCAATCGCTCCGATTTATATAAACCAGCCTCTTCAATGTCTCTCAACTGATCACTGATATGTTGCTGAAATTCGTTATACATCCCCTGCCCTCCGAGTTACTGCCAATTTAAAATCACCTTACTTGCCTCGCCAGAGTTCATTGCATCGAAGCCAACTTGAAAGTCCTCAAACCCGAGACGATGGGTAATCACCGCGGAGATATCCAACCCTGACTCTACCATTACTGACATCTTGTACCAGGTCTCATACATTTCACGGCCATAGATGCCTTTGATCGTCAGCATATTAAAAATCACCTGACTCCAGTCAATGGCTATTTCCTCACTGGGAATACCCAGCATGGCCACTTTGCCGCCGCGACACATATTGGCCAGCAGGTCTTTAAAGCCTGAGGGGTTGCCCGACATTTCCAGGCCTATATCGAAGCCCTCAGACATGCCCAGTTGATGCTGTACATCTGCCAGATTCTCAGTGCGCACATCCACCGTATGAGTAGCTCCCAACGATTTTGCCAGGGCTAGTCGCTGAGGGTTTATATCTGTAATTACCACATGCCTGGCACCGGCATGTCTGCATACAGCAGCAGCCATGGCCCCTATGGGCCCGGCCCCGGTAATCAGCACATCTTCGCCGAGCAGGTCGTACTGCAGAGCTGTGTGAACCGCATTGCCAAGTGGGTCAAATAATGCGGCTACATCCAGATCTATGCCAGGCCGGTGCTCCCATACATTAGACATGGGAAGAGCTAGGTATTGAGCAAATGCGCCCGATCTATCCACTCCCACACCACTGGTGAAAGCGCAGAGATGGCGCCGTCCAGCTAGGCAGTTTCGGCAGCGGCCACAGACCAGGTGGCCCTCTCCCGAGACAATCTGTCCCGCTCTAAAGTCATTGACATTAGAGCCCACATCCACAATCTCGCCAACAAACTCATGTCCTACTACCATAGGCACAGGAATGGTGGCTTGAGCCCAGCTATCCCAGTTATAAATATGCATATCTGTGCCACAGATAGCAGTGCGATTAATCTTAACCAGCACATCATTGATACCGACTTCCGGCTCAGCAACATCCTCAAGCCAAAGTCCCTTCTCGGATTCTCTTTTTACTAGCGCTTTCATCTTGGCATCAGCCCTGACATTGTTTAATATAAAGGAAATTATCTATTATCGTAGACAGTTGCTTTCCTCTATGCAAGATTAATTTCCCTTATAAAAGATACTTGGCACAGGTAAATTTAACCATGACCGATAACAGCACAGGACAGGCTCTGGGCAGCAAAGTGATAGAGCTGCGCAAAAAGCATAAGCTGACACTGGATCAGCTGGCCGCCACCTCTGGCGTCAGCCGCTCAATGCTCAGTCAAATCGAGCGAGGACAGGCCAATCCAACACTGACTGTAACCTTTCGCATTGCCCAGGCTTTTCATATGAGTATCGGCGAGCTGGTTGATCAGCCCTGGGCATCCTCGACCATTGAGGTGGTCCACGGCGAAGATAAGAGCAATCTCTTCCGATCAGACAAAGAGTGCCAAATCCGCACCCTGTCTCCGCTGCATATTGAGAAGAATATTGAGTTCTATGAGCTGACGATTGCACCAAACTCAAGCCTAACTAGCGCCCCCCACTACGAGGGCACTAAGGAGCTGTTAACCATTGCCAGTGGCCGCGCAACCCTAGTCTCTGGAGATAACAGTACTGAGTTGTCTGAGGGTGATTCGGCCCATTACCGGGGTGACCTTAAACACAGCATTATCAATGCCGGCGATACAGAGCTGGTATGCTATTTAGTGGTCACAGGATAAAAACAGAGACTATTACTCTAATAACAACAATAAAGGGAGTATAGAAATGGAGCCTAAAAGCATCGCCTTCAACTCTGGGCCAGCGGGCAGCCACCATTATCATCAGTGGTCAGCGCAAAAACCCAAAGCCTGGCTGCATATCATGCACGGTATGGCTGAACACAGCGCGCGCTACGCTGATATAGCAGCCTTTTTAAACCAGCAGGGTATTGTGGTGACCGCCGGCGACCATCGCGGTCATGGGCGCACAGGAGATGGCATGGACAGCCTCTATCATATGGGTGACAGCAATAGCTGGAACCAGATGGTAGAGGATCAATGGCAACTTATTAACCATATTGCCGCAGAACATGAACTGCCATTAATTATTATGGGCCACAGTATGGGGTCCTTTATGGCGACTCGATTCTGTCAGCAACAGGGACACAGGCTTCAACAACAGCTTAATAGTAGACTGATAGGTCTAGTTCTTTCTGGCTCAAACTATGACGCCCCTGCTGCTTTTAAGTTAGCTGCAGCTGTGGCCTGGGTCGAGCGCCTTAGATGCGGCAAGCGGAATAGCAGTAATCTTCTAGAGCAACTTTCCTTTGGCTCATTCAACAGATCATTTGCGCCAACTCGCACAGAGAAGGACTGGCTGTCCTCTGACCAAAAGGTGGTGGATGCCTATATCGCCGACCCCTGGTGCGGCGGTGCCATAAGTAGCCAATCCTGGTATGACTTTCTCAAAGGCTTGGCACAGCTATCTCAGCCGGAGGCCATGGCCCAGCTAGATTCAGCACTGCCGACCTATCTTTTTGCCGGAGATCTGGATCCGGTAGGCGGCAACGGCAAAGGCGTAGAAAAATTGCGCCAGGCCCTTATAACCGCGGGCGTTGCTCAGGTAGATATGAAGCTTTATAAGCAGGGTCGCCATGAAATGCTCAACGAACATAATAAACAGCAGGTATACGAGGATTTGCTGCACTGGGTCAAAGACAGATTGCAGCCATAGCTACTTGGTAATGGTAAAGCGCTCCATGGCCCCGGACTTATCCCCTAGGCGCTCTCTCTTAACCGTGATTTTGTCACCATAGTAGGCGGCGCAGCCCTGGATCAGCCCCTCGGCTACATCGCCCAGGCAGCGGGGCGACTGATAAAGCAGCTCGAGAACATTGTCACTCACTTTGGTGCATTCAAATTTCGGCGGACGGGCGCCCGGATAGAGGGTTTTCACTTCTTGATGGATAAAGCTATCCACTTTTTCTAGCAGGGCAAAGGAGGAATCTAAGCCTTTAAACAGCTGGGGGTAAGCGGCGATAAACTCGGCAAAATGGTACATGCCAAAACTTTTGGTTAAATTGGTCAGGGAAGCGCCGCTGTGTTTACTCAATGCCATTACCAGCGCAACCAATTCGGTATGGTCGTAGTCCCCAGCCGATGTATAGATGCCACCATTCTCAGGGGCCACTTCAACCAGAATAGCGTCCAGGGTGTCCTGATCGTATTGGCTCTCCACCAGATCCAAGAACGAAATAAACAGCATGCCTTTCATATACCACTCCAATGCAAAACCCACTGGGCCTGGTATTTAACTTAGTCTACAAACATTGAGCAGTCTGCCTATATCAGCAGAATATTCACTATTGAATCAGCAGGAGTTTATTGAATATCAGCGGGCTTATAAAGAACTAACCTCTTTCCATACGCTGTCTGCAGTGTATTCCAAGGAAACCACAAATTCATGGGCAGACCAGTCTTCGATCATACTGAGTAGATACTTACCATCAGCCTTTCTATACAGCTGGTATCTCTGGCCTACCCGAGGAACAAAGTTATATGACGCACTGTAGGCGAGCTCATTGAGTTCAGCGAGCCTGCGTATAGCATCATATTCCCGGTTTAACAGATCAACGGCATTTTCAAAATAATTCTTGGTGAGAGACCCACGCTCAGAGAGAAATAGCGCTGTGTCCGGTAAAACTATGGCCGGAGCACTGGAGCTGGTGCCGAAGGGTAACAGGGCTTTGTTCGAGGTGGACATTATTCTGGCCTTGGGAATTAGTGATATATTGGCTTTTACGCAGAAATACGGAGGGTTAGACCAGTTTTAAGCAGCTTTTCTTCCCACTGAGTGTCACTTCAGCGCAACAGCTCAAACATGAGAAAACCCTGAAATATAGACAGAGGATCCGCATAGATCAGCGCCTGAGACACTAGCCCTAGCCACTGATCCTGCAAATCATACAGGCGATTAATTTAAGGCCAACTGCAATTTTTCTGCCGCTTAGCCTGCTATATTGCGTCCAACTTTAGGGCGTTAATTGGAACACTCGCACATAATCAACCAGCATACCACGAGGGAACTGTGTCGAAGAAACTGGCGCGCCCGGCCAATTGCCACCTACGGCAACGTTCAGGATCAAGAAAAAGTCGTTTCTAAATGCCTCTGCACGATCAGAACCGTCGGCAATGGATACCGAGTGAGTCTGAACATCATCCACATACCAAACAATCTCGTCTGCCGACCACTCAATACTAAACACGTGGAAGCTATCAGAGTAAGTTTGACCACTCGAAAGTTGATGATTTGTCCCTGCAGACACTGGATTGTAGCTGGCGCTCAAACCGCCCCCATTCCAGTAGACATTGTGCACTGCAGTGTCTTCATTGCCCGGACCACCGATGGTATCTACAATATCTATCTCTCCGCTGTACGGCCAGCTAATGTCAGCGAAACTCTGCCCCAGCATCCAGACTGCAGACCACAGGCCTTTACCCTCTGCAACCACAGCACGAACATCTACCCTACCGTAGGTAAACGCAAAGTTGTCCTCGGTTTTAATACGAGAGGACGTATAGGCTCTGCCACCAAAAGTTTCCTTGCGGGCTTCGATGACCAGCAAACCATTTTCAACTGAGGTATTTTCTTCCCGATAGTACTCCAGCTCATTGTTGCCCCAGCCATTACTGCCAGTGCCAATATCAAAGCGCCACACATCAGTATTTAGCTCCGTGCCATCAAACTCATCAGAGAATACTTTGGTATAGCCGGCATAGGATTCTGCTGACTGGTAACCAATACTAGGGTCGGTCTTAACCCATTCAGAGAGAGTACCGCCAGTATTGCCTGAACTTGCACTTGGACCGCTAGGATTGGCGACCCAGCGTACATTATCTACCTGAAACACTGTAGAGTCATGGTCTGTGGCCCAGATTGCAAAGCCAATATCTACGGCTGATAGATTAAGTCCCTGATCAACAAGCTCATTTACATCGACCGATAATGCAACCCAATCTGAGCCGTCCACAGCGCCAAGGCCAAAGTCGCCCGATCCGCAGGGGTAAGTACATTCCGATTTCATGGTTAGCTTGTTATCACCACTTATAATCTTGACGTCAAACTCTATGGTTCCGCCAGCATAAGTAGACAGGTCGTAGGGGGTTGATGTCTGGACAATAACAAAGCCGAGCTGTGCGTCAGCCCCATGATTAATTTGCAACACATCGCCGCGCTCAGAGTCGCTTACCACTGACCAGCTAGTGCTTGGGCAGGTTTCATCAACACCGGTCTCACATCGGCCCCAACTTTTGGCCTCATCAACAATAATCAGCCCAGTATCCCATTCTGCTGAGGCTGCGCCTTCTTGAATAATAGGCAGATCATCGGCAACAACAGCGCTCGAGGTGGCATCTTCGACAGTGACTGTTCTAATTTCACTGGCTGTATTGCCAGCTGCGTCAGTTGCTGTATAGGTGAGCGTATAAACGCCCGCAGTGCCGTTGTCGACCACACCCGCACGGGTTACAGCGACTTCGCCATCAACGGTATCCACGGCTGTAGCACCGGCGTCAGACCAGGCATCACCTACGTTAATAGAAACTGCCTGGTCACCAGCCAAAGTAATAGCCGGTAAACTGGTATCAGCGACGGTGACTGTTCTGGTTTCGGATGCAATATTGCCCGCACTGTCGGTGGCGGAATAGGTCAAAGTATAGGTACCAGCTTCCGCAGAATTCACCTCCCCTGTTACGCTAATGCTCAGATTTGAATCTACATTATCGGTAACAGAGGCTCCGGGATCTATAAATTCTGTGCCCTGCTCATGGGACATTGATGATGACCCACTCAGAGTAATCACCGGTGCCCGGGTGTCAGCCACTGGGGAGCTAGCTGGAGATTCACTGCCACCTCCACCGCCACATGCCGTAAGTACAGCGGCGGTAATGCCAACGATAAGAGTTTTACTGGCGTGGTGTAACAGGTAATCTGAAAACATGAGACCCTCTAAAGTTATTATTTTGTTAATCAGTGCTAGCAAGGTAATTTTTTGTGGTCGCCATTGTGCAAGCTCGCGAAGTTGCCCTCCACAAAAATAAGACAAACAGGGATAGAGCTGAGATAAGAGGCTATTAATACCCCTTCGGGGCTGCATCGCTTTGCGACTTGTCCAGATTGCGCCGCAGGCTCAATCTGTGAACCTGGCGCTTTACGCTCGAATCCGCCGTTCCGGCGGTTAAATAAAAAAGGCCACCTTTTGCGGACGATTTGGAAGATCGAGGTACCGTTGGTGGGGCAGGATTTGATAGTAATAGCCTTGCGGGGCTGCGTCGCTTTGTGACTTGTCCAGATTGCGCCGCAGGCTCAATCTGTGAACCTGGCGCTTTACGCTCAAATCCGCCGTTCCGGCAGTTAAATAAAAAAGGCCACCTAAAAGGTGGCCTTTTTTATTTAATTGGTCGGGACGGCACCGCCCGAATTAATTAGATAAGCTATTGTTATATAACAATTTAATTATTTGTATTTCTATATATACCGTAAAATATACAGTGATAAAATTTTGTA
>Ga0206130_10002458_pt1 | contig 25730 bp, 26 predicted proteins | sample Helgoland_Spring_9_FD_148637 | JGI IMG/M metagenome (GOLD analysis project Ga0206130, IMG submission 148637) | Pelagic subsurface seawater microbial communities from Kabeltonne, Helgoland, North Sea - Helgoland_Spring_Bloom_20160512_1 | ecosystem: Environmental > Aquatic > Marine > Epipelagic ...
CATTGGCTGTAAAGAAGGTTGTTGGTTTCCCAGAATAAACTTCCATTGCTCTTGATCTGGCTTTGCTTTTAAAAACTCTTCTTTTCTATCTTGAAGAAGTAAGTCAAATATAAAGGTTCTGTATTCCAAAACCGTTACTTCTGTTGTTTGCATATGGAATGCTTGCACCGAAATGGACTCTCCTTTGAAAGTGAAGGTTCCGCTTGGAATATAAGCGTATTTCTTTTTATCCAGTTTATTCAGTTGTTTCAGCATTTGTTTTTTCTGCTTATGATTATTTTCAATTTGTTCTTCAGTAAGTTTAGGAAAACGATAAACACTGTCTTGCCTCCTATTAAAAAGCGGTATATTCTCCAATATATAAACAGGTCGATTGGTATCTTTAATAGATTTTTTACTTACGACAATCGAATCCGTAATTTCATCTTGGTAAACAGAAGTGGTAGTCTGAATAAACTCATCTTCAATGGTTATAGACTCTACAACAAAATCTTCATTTTGTGTAATTATATTTTCAATAGGACTACTAACAATTTCATCTTCCATTGACACGATTATTTCTTCTTTCTCAACTGGTGTATTGGAATTAAAATAGATTACAGTTGATATTGCAGCAACACTTACAAATGATAACATAATTAAGTATTTAAAGTTAAATGACTTGGCTATTCCTTGAGTTAAACTACTGATTTTTACAGCTTCTAAATCGTTTAGGAATTGCCCTGATGTTTCTTCAAAAGAAGATTCAGGTTGCTGATTTCTTGCTTTATCAAACAAGTGGTCTATATGGTTCTGCTTCTTATTCATAGTTCACCTCCCCTGTTTTGTGTTCAGATTCGAATGTTAAAATCTCAGTAAGTTTCTCTCTTCCTCTTTTTAGCCGCTGCTTTACTGCTGATATTGAAGCAGCTTGTAACCCTGCAACTTCCTTTATGCTAAACCCTGATATTTCAAATAATATCAATGCTTCACGTTGCCCATCTGGTAATAATGCCAATGCTTTATGCAATAAATATACTTCTGCATCTAGATCTGTATTAGCATTAACATCCGAATAAGCGTTTAACTTATCTTGAGATTGTTTCGAATCTGCCTTCATCTTTCTATGGCTATTTGCCATTATGCGAACACTAATACTGAATAAGAAGGATAAGAATGCTTTCTCTGACTTTAAAGTATCTAGTTTTTCGTAGGCTACTAATAAAGTTTCATTCATTAAATCGCTAAACTCCATATCTCCATATACTCTTGCTCTGCAGAAGCGCTCAAACCTATCATGAATCGGCTTGTAGAGTTTTAGAAAATGATCATGTTTAGATTCCTTCATACCCAAATATAACTGGTGTTCATTTAGTAAGTGTCTTTATAACCCATTAAGTTACATTTCTCAAAAATATAATAAAAACAATACGTAATTAATACATACTTTTGAGACTTAGAAGAATATTTAGAAGTGACAGAAAACATTGAAATAATACATGAAGATGATTCTATTTTAGCAGTCAACAAACCAAATAACATTCTGGTTTATGCATCATATTTTGCTCGAAATATTAAAGACGATGATTTGGTCACTTTGCTAAAGAAGCAAACGGAACTTGATTTATACCCAATCCATAGACTAGACAGAAAAACATCTGGAATTTTACTTTTAGCTAAGGATAAAGAATTCGTTAAAGACTATCAGCAACAATTTGAAAACAACAAGGTCCAGAAACATTATTACGCAATTGTTCGCGGATATTGCCATTCTACAGGAATTATTGACACTCCCACAAAAAATGCTGAAACAGGAATGTACAAAGAGGCGCTTACTGAATACGAAACACTTGAAACAATTGAATTGGATATTCCCGTTCACCCATATGATAAGTCGAGATACAGTTTGGTGAAATTTACGCCGAAAACCGGCAGAATGCACCAACTTCGGATTCACGCAAATAAGATAAGCCACCCTATTGTAGGGGATTATCAGTATGGAGATCGATTTCATAATCGAATGTTTGAAAATGCATTCAATTGGAATAATATGTTTTTACATGCGAGTGAACTAACTATTAAACAACCAAATAGCGGAGATTCATTAATTATAAAAAGTAGTTTCCCTGCTGATTGGGATAAATTATTTGAAAATTTTAATTGGCAAAAACCCAAATAAATTTCATCTCTATTTTTCTTACGATTATATTTACCCTATAAAAATAAGTTATGGATTATAAATTATTAGGTAAGACAGGAATCAAGGTATCAGAACTGTGTTTAGGTACTATGACTTTTGGAACAGACTGGAACTTTGGTTCTGACAAAGAAGAATCACAACGCGTTTTTGATGCATTCTGCAATGCTGGTGGAAATTTCTTTGACACTGCAAACATTTATACAACAGGAACTTCAGAAAAGTATCTAGGTGAATTCATGCAATCAGAAAGAGACAACTTGGTAATTGCTTCCAAATATTCTTTAACAGAATCTAATAAAATTAACCTTTCGGGTAATAGTCGTAAAAACATGACGCAAAGCATTGAAGGGTCTTTAAGGAGACTTGGAACCGACTATATTGACCTATATTACGTTCACGCTTGGGATTTTCTTGTTGCTCCTGAAGAGTTAATGAGAAATTTAGAGTACTTGTTAGCTTCTGGAAAAATACTATCTATTGGTATTTCCGATACACCAGCATATATTACTAGCCGTTGTAATACTTTGGCTGAATTAAGAGGATGGAACCAATTTGCAGCATACCAAGTTGAATATTGTTTAACTGAAAGGACTGCAGACAGAGAGATTATTCCACTATGCGAGCATGATAACATGTTGTTTTGTGGTTTTGGCCCCTTAGCTGCGGGGTTACTTTCAGGGAAATACCTAGAAGAAAACAGTAATCCAAAGCGAATGAAAAAAGGTGTTTCTGCTAGGCTTAGCGATAGAAACTTAGCAATGTCTGCTGAAATTAAAACGCTTAGTAAAGAAATTGAGCATACACCTTCGCAGGTTGCTATTCGTTGGGCAATGCAAATGGTAAAAAAGTCCTCTCCTATTTTTGGTGCACGTTCGTTAAAGCAATGTGAAGAAAATCTTAAAGCTTTAGACTTCTCATTATCGAATGACCAAATGAATAAGTTGAATTCTATCAGTAAAATTGGCCCAAACAACCCTAATGACTTTCTAAATCTGCCAAGACTTGAGGAAATATTATATGCTGGACAAAAAGAAAAAATCAAAAAGTAGGTAAAAAAAGAAAGCTCAACATATGTTGAGCTTTCCAAACCTAAAACCTAAGAGCTTATTTTCTCAGATAGAATTGAGTAACCAGCTCAATTTAAATCAAACATACAGTCTTTAATCGGTTTAAAAAAATAGTTTGTCGTTTTTTATTATGGATACATCGAAAAATATGATAAAAACACCTTGTTTACTGTTGATTTCTATGAGAATCAAAAAATATCGGCAATTAATATGATAAATAGAAGTCCATCATTTCTAAATCGATAAGATGAGCTTGCGTATAATAAAACAAGAGAACATCTAAAAAACCATACCCTAAATCACACATGTTCATTGCACCTTCTTGAGACAATCCTACACCATGTCCAAATCCTTTTCCATACAAGTGAACCTCACCTCCTTTGACTTTCACATCAAAATAGGTGCTTTTTAATTTCCAATCTTTTCTTATATCTGTAAGCAATATATGGTATTTCCAATCTACATAATATTTTCTTCTTGACTCTTGTTTAAAAGTTAGTGCTTTCTCAATGTCATCTTTGTTTTCAATTGGATAATTATGCTCCTTATCTAAATAAGAGATCCATTTATCCTTGCTAATTATTTTTGTCCAATTCGAATTATTTTTACCATATGAATAGGGGTCTTTAACACTTCTTAAGTAAGAAAGAGGCTTACTCCATACATCTTCACTGTTTACCGTTTGACCACCGCTATTCGAATAGTATGCAGCAGTAATATAATTCATATCACTATCTACTAATACGAAATTCTCAGTCTCCTTTACTGCATCGATTATTTTTTGATTTTTATACATTTTCCCTTTATAAACCTGACAATTTGTTAAATCTGTTAGCATAAAACCTTCCTTCATAAACTTACTTTTATGCTTCAAAGCGTAAGTTCTACTAATTACAGCCTGTACTTTGTAATATTCTTTAGATTCGTTATTCCCAGACTCGGACTCTAAAACACCTACTAGGTATTCATCTAGCGGAACTTGATTAATAATTTTTAAGTACTGGCCTTCCGCTAGTATTTTTAAATTTCCTTGGTATTTTCTTTCTCTGGATGAAGGACTCAGGCATTTAATTTTAAAAGCTCCACCTTCATGACTCCTTTTAATATATACTTTTTTGTAAGTACCAATTTCAACTTCGCCTTGTTTAATTCGAATTTCACCATTTTTGTTTTGAATTCTTACAGACTCTCCTTTGTTTAAAGTAAAGAAAGCGCCTGATTCTGAATGAAAAGAATAACTATCATCCAAATAGTTGAACAATATATGGGATGTTTTTACATTTCTAAAAACGCCAATATCCATTATTTCCTTATCAGCAAAAATTGGCTGGCTAATGAACACAAATAATAATATGGTTACAATAATTTTCACAGTAAGCAAAAATAAGTTCTTTAGGATCTGCTTCTATTGAGTTCTTTCAGAGTTTTCAACATCCCATTCGCAGTATTGAAGGATGCTCCCGTGCCTCCGCATTTATCTTCAAGTAATTTATACTCCTTTAACATATTTTCTCGCCCTTCGTTAGAAACAATAATTCCTAGTTCTTTCATTAAGTTGATTTCTGTTAATTTATTCTGAATAAGCTCTTTAACAATTTCTTTGCCAGCTATTAAATTTACCAATGAAATGAATTTAATTCTTTTTCCTATCAATAACTTTGCAATTCTATAAGAGAAAGCGCTCGACTTATAACAAACTACTTGAGGCACTTTAAACAAAGCCGTTTCGAGCGTTGCAGTTCCCGAAGTAACTAAAGCAGTATGAGAGTTATTCAACAAATTATACGTATCATTTACCACTACGTGTACATTTTCCTTTGCTAAAAATGGAGTATAATACTCCTTGGATCTCGCGGGTGCGCCTGCAATAACAAATTGATACTCTTTGTATTTTGAAACTACGGATAACATTATTGGTAATTTCTTTTCAATTTCCTGACTCCTACTTCCCGGAAGCAAAGCAATGATTGGCTTTTCATTCAGTCCATACTTTTCGCAAAACGCCTGTTTTGCTATTGCCTTATCTTTAAATTGCTCAATAGCATCAATTAAAGGATGTCCAACAAAATCAACATCATAGTCGAATTTTTTATAGAAAGCTTTTTCAAATGGAAGAATGACATACATTTTGTCAATAATTACTTTGATCTTCTTAACTCTAGACGACTTCCATGCCCATACTTGCGGTGACACATAATAAAGCGTGGGGATTTTATTTTGATGAACGAATTCTGCAATCCGTAAATTAAAGCCAGGATAATCAATGAAAATTACTGCATCTGGCTTGTAATCAAGGATATCTTTTTTACAAAACTTCATATTACCCAGAATAGTTCGAATATTCCTAATAACCTCCAAAAACCCCATAAAAGCAAGGTCTCTATAATGCTTAACCAGGTCTGCGCCCTCCTCTTCCATGAGGTCTCCACCCCAACACCTGAACGCTGCGGTCGAATCCAACTTCTTAATTTCTTTAATTAAGTTAGCTCCATGCAAATCTCCAGAAGCCTCTCCTGCTATGATGTAGTATTTACTCAATGGAAATATTTAAAATAAAAACAAGAACGAAAACCCAGCAACAAAAAGTGTAACCCCCACCAACCCTTTAGCAGCTGAATCCATCTTAAACAAAAAGAATAAAAAGTAAAACGCAAGCATGCTTGGTAATAAACTAAAAATTAGAATTTCCTTATTAATTTCTAGTGAAGAGTCTAAAAACAATTCCCAGTAATTCTTGTAACTACTACTTGGGCTTTTTACATACTTCGACAGCAAAAATCCCAAAGGAGGTAAAACAACACCCAAAGTTATGCCAATCCAAGCAAGATCATATTTCTTTTTCCATCCAGTTAACATCATAATTTCCATTCATTTAAGTGATCAATTGCATGGTGAGCAGTCATGTCAAACTGCGTAGGAACAATAGAAACATAGTTGTTCTCTAATGCTGACATATCTGTGTCTTCACCTTTATCGTGGTCGTAAAACTCGCCTGTAAGCCAATAATATTTTTTTCCTAGAGGATCTGTTCGTTCCTCAAAAGTATCATCCCAAAAGGCTCGAGCTTGCCGACATATTTTGACGCCTTTTATTTTTGACAAAGGCAGCTTAGGAATGTTTACGTTTAAACATATTCCCTTTTCTATTTTCTTTTCCAATGCTTCTTTTACAATTTTCTTTACAAAGTGCATTGACGGTTCAAAATCTGCATCGACATCATAATCCAATAGCGAAAAACCGATACTTGGAACACCTTCTAAAGCCCCTTCCACAGCGGCTGACATCGTTCCTGAGTACAATACATTTGTAGAAGCATTAGAACCATGATTAATACCAGAGACAATTAAGTCAGGTAATTTACCTTTTGATTTGTAAACCCCCATTTTTATGCAATCTACGGGGGTTCCCGAACAGATGTACATTTTATGTCCTTTAAAATAATCAGACAATGAAACCCTTAGAGGCTCATTTACAGTAATTGCATGCCCCATTCCAGACTGTGGCTTATCTGGAGCCACAATCAGTAAGTCTCCAAATTCCGAAACAGCATTTATTAATGACTTAATACCCTTTGCAGTAAAGCCATCATCATTTGTAACTAATATTAAAGGTCTTTCCATTTCTAACTATTGAATAACTTCTATTGTTTGTGCAAAACTAATAAATTGTAGTTCCTTATATGGTTGGGATTGATTTACTTTTACACATACAATTAATTTTTTTTGAAATGGCACAGAAACTTAGCTTTATTATCCCATTATTTTTATGTTTAACAATTTTCGGGCAACAAAATCAAATCCAAACAGAATCTAAAATTACCGGTGTTACTGTTTTTTTAAGCGGAGCTCAAGTAACGCGGGAGGCAAGCGTTTCATTACCTGCAGGATCAAGAACAATAGTTTTTGAGAATCTTACCCAATATATCAATAAAAGTAGTCTGCAGATAAAAGCCAACAACGATGCGATTACCATCCTCTCTGTTGGTCATAAAGTCAATTATTTAAAAAGCCACGAGAATGACCAAAGAATTGCTGTTTTGAAAGATAGTCTAGAAAAAATACGTTTTAAGCTAGACATAAGAAATAGCCACGAAATAGTATATAAGGAAGAAAAAAATATGCTGCTAGCAAATAAGTCTATAGCAGGAGAACAGAATGGTGTTGACATTGAAGACCTGATGGAAATGGCAGACTTTTACAGAGAAAGACTGCAGGAAATTGAAACAAAACTTTTAGATATTAAAACAAGTAAAGGAAATTTAAATAAAATAGTTTCTCGTTTAAACAAAGAATTGAAAAATGCCAATTCTCCGCAAGGTAGGTACACTAGCGATGTAATTGTTAAGGTGGCTGCAAAAGTAAAGTCTACAACCAAATTTGAATTGAGTTATATAACGAATAACGCTTCATGGTCGCCCAAGTATGACATAAGAACAAAAGATATTAATGAACCAATTGCATTGACATATAAAGCTGAAATAGCTCAAAACACAGGCTTCGACTGGAAAAAAGTAAACATAAAACTATCTACTGGAAATCCCTCAATTAAAAATACACAGCCGGTAGTTAGCCCTTGGCACTTAGCTTACTATAATGACTACAAAGCGAAAAAGAACCGTGCTAAGGGAAGAACGCAAAATGCGCAAGCTTATGCAGAAGCATCAGATGATTATAGTAATCAAGGGTCTAGTCTTGAAGACTATGATAAGATGTTCTATTCAGAAGGTTTATCTTCTGCTGATTTCACTTCTGTGACTCAAAGTAATGTTAACACCACATTTAAAATAGCGCTTCCTTACACTATAAAAAGTAATGGCGAGTCTGAATTAATCGAAATTCAGAATTATGATCTTCCAGTAGGTTATCAATATTTTTCGGCTCCTAAAACTGATAAAGATGCATTTTTATTAGCTAACATTATTGAATGGGGAGATTACTATTTACTTCCTGGCTATGCAAATGTTTATTTCGAAGGAACATACATCGGAGAATCTTATTTAAACACAAACACTACAGATGATACATTAGCTGTGTCTATGGGGCGGGACAAAGGCATTGTTATTACCCGAGAAAAGATTAAAGATTTTTGTAAAAACGCAAGGTTTGCAGGGAAGAAAAAATCTACACGAGGTTATGAAATAAAAGTCAGAAACAACAAGCCCAAAGCGATTGAAATTGAGGTAGTTGATCAAATACCGTTGTCCAAAATAAAAGAAATTGAAGTGGAGGTATTAGAAAACAGTTCGGCAGAATATGACGAAACAACTGGTAAATTAATATGGAAACTTACTATTCAGCCTGGAGAGATAGCTGAAGTGTCATTTAAATTCCAAGTCAAATACCCGAAGGATAAGAATTTGAGCAATTTGTAGAACAAAATTATTTGGTCAAATATTTTTCCAAAAGAACATTAACAGATTGAGCCATTGAGGCAGCGCTTATTTTTTCTAATACTTCAGCAGTAAGCATCTTTACAACTTTAGCTTCAACCATCAACAACGGCTTTTCATCTGGCGGTTCTGGAAAAAGGTTTTGTTCTTCAAACAACCGTCTTGTAACAACCGCAACTTCATGAGCTCCTTTGTAATTACCTTTTTGTTCCAATAAATAAGCTAATGCTATCAATCCATAAGCATCTTCAGATGTAGAATCAGCCTCTTTTCTTAATGCGTAATATTTTGCAATCAAACGATTGGCTTCGGCATAATCTCCAGTTGCTGTAGAAACGAACGATTTATTAAAATGATCTATTGTAAACATCCCTTTTGCACCGATTGAAGAACTAATCCGCATACTTTCATTGTAGAAAGCCTCTGCCCTTTCCATGTTTCCAATTAATCGCCACATTTCTGCATTCATATGTGCTCGCTTCATCATCCATTTCTGATCTCCAGAGGAAATTGACAACTGCTCTAACTCCTTACTTAACTCTGCTAATCTTACTGTATCTAGAGTTCTTTGGGCGTTCCGACATAAGCTAGACAATGCCCCACCAATCAGCGTATCATTATTTGTTTCTCTACCAATATCCAAAACCTTATTTGCGATTGCAATTGACTCATCATCTTTGCCTTCCTTGAACTGCTGATAAGCATCATTCAACATTTTATGTGGGTTAACAATTTCTACAGTGCTTTGTGTTTCTATAGCACTACTTGCTAAAGGTTCAGTATCTTTCGGTTGCTCCTCAACGCAAGAGGTAATTATTGTTGCTGTCAGAATAATTTGGAAGAAAAGTATTTTAGTCATCGCGTATTTTTCTGTAAAAGTAACAACTTAAATTTAATTCTTGAAAACAGGCTATTTACATTATTTTTACATTTCCCTTTATCATTATTGCTCATTTAATAGTATTTTACAAGTATACACTTGAGATATGAATAAAATTACAATAACTTCAATTTTACTAATTATAGTGATTGCTATTGCAGCATTTAGTTATAGCAATGAAAAGTCCGTTGCAGTAGCAGAAAAAACTATCATAGGTGACACAACAGATACTTTAAAACAACTTATTGATTTGAACTTCATCAACTTTGATTTAGGTAAAGTTGAAAAAAATTTATTTTTTAATATCAGAGGAAGGTATAACGGAACAACTACAAAAAGTAGATTATCAGAGTCTAAATTAATTAAAGACTTCGTCTCAGGATACCCTGCAGACTGGGTATCTGATTATGTTTCTATAGAAATGATTTTCAATAAGAATGATGATGAATATATACTACATAGTGCAAATGACACTTTAACACCGGAACAAAGAGAATTAATTAATTCTCTTGATATTAACGATAATGTTAGTATCAGAATTGCTTACAAGAGTAAAAATGCAGCAACCAACGAAACAGAGTATAGAAATATGAAAGATATTTCTTTAATAGTTGTTCCTGAATTTTCGGCAATGCCCGTTTTTGGTTATGATATATTAATTCAATATTTAGAAGAAAATAGCTTGAGTGAAATCCCTACATCTCTTCAAAAGAAGATGGAACAATTAATAATACATTTCAGTATTAATGAACTTGGGGAAATAAACAACGTCATCGTAAAGCAATCTTCTGGTTTTATTGAAGTTGATGAGCTAATACTTGACTTAACAAATAGCTTAAGAAATTGGATTCCAGCAAAAGACAATAATGGAAATGCTGTTCTACAAGACTTTATATTAACATTTGGAAATATACAATTCGGTTGTTAGAATAGCGAAGGAAACAACACAGCCCTGTATTTAACAATAGTCCGTAAAGCAAAAAAGCTAGCCCCGACAATAGCAACAAATTTGACAGCATCTTTAATTTTGTCTTTTTTTAAATTGTCTTTTGGATTGTATGTATATTTTATTCCAAATAAAACACCATTCAGATCGTCTTTATTAATTTTGATAACTACATCCTTAATTGAAAGCATTTTTTTCTTTTTCTTCTTAATACTAAAGATTCTATGATTTGCTTTTATTTGTATTTGAGAGCCACTTATATCTGTTAATTTTAAATTATCGACTACAAACAAATAACCTGGCTTATCCATGCATTCAAAATGATAGCCATTTGTTTTCAGACGAATAGAATAAGTCTCTTGTGTAAATGCTTTTTTATCCGTTATATTTAACTGGTTTTTAAACTGAATAACCGAGTCATTTATAACGATTTTCAATACTTGTTCCTTAGAGTTCAACAGAACATCTCGTTCCTTGTTAATGTTAAAAATAGAGTCATTCAAAGTATTAACCTCAAAATAGGTATTACTACCATAAAAATCCCTACTATCCTGTGCAGTAAGCGATTGTATTGCAAAAAATAAATATGATAAAAACAACAATCTCATCTATAACCCTAATATGTTTTTGTTCTAAAGTACTTTTTCAAATGCCAGTCTTTCATCTCCACTCTCTAAAAGAATTATGCCACAATAGACATATCCAAGATCCTTTAATAGGTATTGCATGCCTTGATTTGCTTCATGTGTATCAATCCGAAGACTCCCTATATTCTGTGTTTTCAATCTTTTATGGCATTCTTTAAATACAAAGCGGGCAAGGCCCAACTTACGATACTTTTCTCCTACTGCAAGTCTATGAATAACTCCATATACTGCATCGTCATTGGTTAACCACCTTCCTTGAATTGACTTATACGCCCGTTCCTTTTTTGTAGTAAAAACAGTTGTCCCAATAATTGTTTCGGTATCATCTACAACTAAATAGCTGTCGTTGTTATTAATGTCCAATTCAATTTTTCCTTCATCTGGGTAACCATCTTGCCATTGGTCTATTTTCAAACTTGCCAAATATAATTGAGCGTCATGAATAAAACCCATTATTATTGGAACGTCAGATAAAGTGGAACGAACTAATTTCATTGATCGTAAAGTTATTTTATTATGATTTTCTTAGTAGCTCTAATACTATTTTCGTTTAGAAATGAAACTAAATAGATTCCCTTTTCAAAGTTTAAATCAATCACCTTACTATTTGAATTGAACTCTAACTGTTTAGTATAAACTATCTTCCCTGTTATCGAATAAATATTTACGCTTTTAACATTCATGTAATCTAAATAAAGTCTATTTGATTTATCTAGATATGCTTTGAAGCTTTCCAAATGAGTTTCTTCTTCGTTACCCAAAGCTGAACCTACATAAAGAACTCCCTTCATGCCCATAGCCGCATGCGGATTACAATTAAAATAATATTTGCCTGGTTGGTTGACGATAAACCAATCATCAAATGTAGGTGCACCTAAACCAACCCAGAAACCACCATTATCAGTAGCTAAATCATTTACCCAATCTATAGAATCTAACTCTGTAATACTATGATACCCCAAACTTACAAATCTAACCGTGTCGCCAACATTCACGTATGCAGTATCTGGACTAAAATAATTATCGTAGCCAGTAATAATTTGTGTTTGTTGAGCCGAAATATTCAGTCCAAAAATTAAAATTAGTAATCCGTAAATGTATTTCATAGCTAATATATTTTAAGCAAATGTAAAAATAGTAATAGTTGCAAGAAAATACATGATATTTTACTACTTTTACTTAGTATATTATAATACTAACTATGGAAAATTTAAATGTTTTTGGACAGCCTTTAATTGCATGTAGTACAAACCCTATAACAGGTTTTTTTAGGGATGGGTGCTGTAATACCAATGAAGAAGATTTTGGGGTTCATACAGTTTGTATTGTTGCTACAACTGAATTTTTAGCGTTTTCTAAACAAGTTGGCAATGACTTATCTACACCATTGCCGCAATGGGGTTTTCAAGGTTTAAAGGAAGGAGATAAATGGTGTTTGTGCGCTGCGAGGTTTAAAGAAGCCTACGATAATGGAAAAGCTCCAAAAGTTTTATTGGAGGCTACAAACGAAAAAACATTGGAAATTGTTTCTATGGAGGTTTTATTGGAAAATATTTATTACGCTGATAAGGTTTAATACCTCTCGCTTTTTATTCTAGCATTGGTTTTTACCCCCCCATCAATTTTACGGTTTGACACTGATAAAAGTAAGGCCAATTTTGTTCATCTGCATCTTTTCTTTGGTTGGCATTAATAAGTTAAATTCGCTGCGTGAAAAATCCTCAAGTAAATATACCAACAATCCCAATTCTTGCAATTCTAGGGTGTTGCTTAATTTGGGGAACTACTTTCACTGTCGTAAAAGATGTTTCAAATTCTATCGACCCCTTTCTATTGTCTGGTTTTAGAAACTTGATTGCAACTTCGGCGCTATTCGTCTACTTTATAATTACTAAAAAAAGCAAAATTCTATTGGATAAAAACTCATTGAGGTCAGGATTAGTATTAGGCGTTTTATTAGGAACTATTTATATATCTCAAACAATTGGAATAACCTTTACGAGCGCTAATCACAGCGCATTTATCACTTGTTCGGCAGTAATTATGGTTCCCGTAATTTTGTTTTTATTTGGTTGGGAAAAATTTAACAAGAAACAAATTCTATCTATTTTAATGGTAGCAATTGGGCTCATATTACTTACTCTAAAATCAGGATTATCAGGATTTAACCTAGGAGATTTGATAACCTTAGTAGCTGCAGTTATTTGCGCAATGCACATTGTATTTTCAGGTCTATATGTGCGGAAATACAACTTTTTGTCATTAATCTTTTACCAATTCTTTTTTGCCGGTTTGGTTTCTTTTTGTGGTCTTTTCTCGAAGCAAGCTTTCTACAACTTCCCTCCTATCCTTTTCGAAAATGATGCAATATACAACGTACTTTATTTAGGCCTGCTGGGAACTTTGTTTTGCTATTTCGTCACCGTTTGGGGTCAAAAGCACGTCAGCACAACCTATATTGCTTTGATATTCTCTTTAGAACCATTGTTTGCTTCTGTTACCAATTACCTTGTCTTAAACGAAGTATTCACAACAAAGGAGTTTATTGGAGCAGTAATTATTTTTGGAGGAATACTCCTATATTCTATTCCTAAAAAATGGTTTTCTATTTTCAGGAATAATCTAGTCTAGCTTTTATATCCTATGATTAAAACTAAATAATTTGAGATATCATTCTTATATAACTACTTTATGATTAATTTTGAAGAATATGAAATAATATATTGAATATGGAAACAATTGACAACCGCGCTAGTCTGACTGAACTAGACGAAATATATAAATATAAAAATCTAATTGAACTATCTGACAAAGATGTAATTAGGAAGATTATCTTTAAAGGAGACCTGAGGTCTAAGGGACTCTATTCCGATTTCATCAAGTTGGTTGCTGACGAAGTTGATCACCAATTAAATAAAGCAGAATTTGCTGAAGAAAAGAAAAAGTTAATCGGTAAAATGAAGGCTTATCTTGAGCGTATATAACCTACAGAACGTCAATTAATGTTACATCAAATATCAGTACAGAGTTTGCTGGTATTCCACTTGTAGCTTGACTACCATAACCCAACGCTGAAGGAATTAGCAATATTCCTGACCCACCTTCTTTAAAATAGGGAATTCCTTCCTGCCACCCTTGGATTACGCTGTTCAATGAAAAAGAAATCCCGGCACTAGCCGATTCATCGAATACTGAACCATTTGTTAAATAACCTTTATAAGCAACTCTAACCGTAGATTGACTATTTGGCTGTGCACCAGCACCAGGTGAATCAATAACATAATAAAGTCCAGTTCCTGTAGCAGTCGCAGTTAAATTATTATCTGTTATGTACTGTGCAATTATATCCTCATCTATTTGGGTATAATCTACTTCTTCCTTCTTACACGAATTAAACATTACTAGTAAAAGAAATAATATAAATAGCTTACTCATATAATTATGAAATATAATGTTTTAAAATTTCCTTAAGAAGTATTAGGTCGTTTTCCTTATTTCGAGAAAGGTTTTGTTCTGTATCACAATCAAAACGGGCATAGTCAACTTCAATTAGGTTAATATCATTTGCTTTTAAAACACCTTGTTTTCTTTTGCGGTATATATCTCTTTGTTCAGCTCGTGTTACACCACTTATTGTCATCTTATCTCGATTAACAGATTCTGAATTACTTTTATCTAAAAATTCAATTACTAAGTTTTGGTCTGAATAATAAGCATCTAAAGGAAGTTCAGTTCTTGTTTTGCCGTTTTTGTGATAATCACCCAAAAGGAAATCAAATGTGTGTTGATGAGAAGCCCTTGTGTCTAGTAATTCATTTACCAATCCAATCAAATAATATTCATCACTGCTTTCTCTTCTTCTAATTGCTTTTTGCTTATTTGTAACTTCGTTTGTTGGTTCTTTTGGAGTGTAGCTACCTCCTTCTCTAACAAAGTACCAATAGATTGCGTTCTCATTCCGTTCCGCATGCAACAAAGGTATCGAATCAACTGCATTGTCCTGGTCCAATGAACGCAAAACTTTTCTAAGCGGCAAGCCTCTCTTTACATCCTTTATGAAAACACCTTCTTTAATTAAATTGGGCATAATTGCTTTCGCAGGAATCCATTCTGTTTTTGGGTTTTCCGTAAAATATGCAGCTACTACTTCATTGATTTTTGTCACTATATCTTTACCCATTGTGTAATTTTTAATAAAGTGCAAAACTAATAAATATTAAGTTACCAGAATTTTTTAAAGAACTCCCACATTAAAATATTTGCGTTAATCACTATTGATGGATCGTCTGATTTCCCTCTAGATTTTACTCCCATTGGCCATTGATGACCACCATCATGAGTTATATATAGTTCCATTTCAACCCCGTTGGAACAGTTTGACCAAGTCCACCGGTCATAATCGGTGCCATCGTAAACTAATGTCTTAGTGGTCGTACAGTTATTTAAAGAATTCCAAACAGTAAACACAGAGTCCAATGGTGCTTTATGGCTCTTGGATGGTCCATCTCCGACTCCTCCTTGATATGGCACATTACTATCATTGTAAGAATGAAAATGTATTATTGGAGTACTTTCTGTTGGATTACAATATTTAGCAGCCATTGTAGCAGATACTGGTGCTATTCCAGCAATTTTATTTGGAATCTCGCATGCTAAACGATAACACATAAAGCCACCATTGGACATTCCAGTAACATACACACGATTAGGATCAATATCGTAATTTGCCAACAGTTCATCAATTAAGTAAGAGATGAACCCTACATCGTCTCGATCCTTTTTAACTGCTTTACCGCAACACTCTCCTGCGTTCCATGTTTTATTTAATCCTTGCGGATAACAAACAATAAACCCCTCACTGTCTGATGTTTGACTTAACCCTGATTGCTCTTCTACATTTCTAGGCGATCCTAATCCGCCATGTAAAGCGATAATCAAACTTTTGGTGCCCTTTGTATTAAAGTTTTCAGGAATATGTAATAAATAGCAACGCTTTTCACCGGCAAACTTTATTTTAAAAAGTTCTGAATCAAATTTACTTTTTCTACAGCTCAACGAGTTTAATGAGATTATTACTATTAAAATAAGAGATAAACATTTCATGGATTTATTAAATTAAGAACTACAAGATAACATAGAGCAGCCAACTTTTGTCCTTGCCCATTCTGGTCTTTTAGCAAACCATTTTTCCTGATCTATTTGCTCATCATAAGGCTTTTTCAAAAGACAATATAATTCATCAATTACAGTGTAATCATTGTTATCAGCAGCTTCGATAGCCATTTGCGCCATGTAATTTCGTAAAACGTATTTAGGGTTCACTAAATTCATTTTCTGTTTTCGGTCAATATCAGAAAGTTCTTCCTTCTGCAGCCTTTCAACATATTGACCAATCCAATCTTTCCAAAACAAAAGTATTTCTCCTTTGACTTCATCTATTTTATAAAAGGCATTTTTTACTGAATCTAAAAAGGTTAAGTCATCTTTTTCTGGAACAACTAAATTTTTAGATAAGTTAGCTAATCCTCTAAAAAAGATTGTCATATCAGTTTCCGTTAGGGATAAATTTAGTTCGAGTTGTTCAATTAATTTTAAATCTTTTTCAGCATCCAATTCTAAACCTATCTTTGACTTCATCATCTCAAAGTACTTGACAGAATACATTTTCTTGTAATTAGTAATTATTTCTTCTAAAGGTTCAGCATCTTCAACTAAAGGATATAAAGCGTTCGCTAGTTTTAATAGGTTCCAAAGCGTAATATCTCCTTGCTGGCCGTATTGGTAGCGCTTGTGTTGAATGTCAGTAGTGTTTGGGGTCCACTTTTTATCATATCCTTCTAACCATCCATAAGGTCCGTAATCAATCGTTAAACCAAGTATGGACATGTTGTCGGTATTCATTACTCCGTGAACAAAACCTACACGCTGCCAATGAATTACCATTTCTAAGGTACGTTCACTAACCGCTTTAAAAAGCGCTATATAACCTTTTTTTGTTCCTTGTTCTAATTCTGGATAGAAATGCTTTAAAGTATAGTCGGCTAATTTCTTTAAAGTTACGTTATCTCTTTTGGAAGCAAATATTTCAAAACTTCCAAATCGAATAAATGAAGGCGCAACTCTACATACTACCGCTCCTTTTTCGTATTCAGGGTTTCCGTCATACAAAACATCTCGAAGCACTTTATTTCCGGTAAGAGATAATGATAATGAACGAGTTGTTGGAACTCCAAGATGAAACATAGATTCACTGCATAAATGCTCGCGAATCGAAGAACGCAATACAGCAAGGCCATCAGCAGATCTAGAATAAGGAGTTTCGCCTGCTCCTTTCAATTGCAGTGACCAACGTTTAGTATTGTGCTCAACTTCTGCCAAATTAATAGCTCTTCCATCACCTAATTGTCCTGCCCAATGCCCAAATTGATGGCCTCCATAACACATCGCGTATGGCTTTGAGTTTTCGATAATTTCATTTCCAGTAAATATTTTTAAAAACTGCTGAGATTGACAATCAGATTCAGACAACCCAAGAAATTGAGCAACTTCTTTTGAATAATGAACAAGCTCTGGAGAGTCTGTTTTTGTTGGCTTTACAAAAGAATAACAAGCCTCATTCACTACTCTTCGTGTATTCTCTGTTTCTTGATCTCCTGGAAGATTCGCAATGAATGTATTTTTTATGTTAAAATTCATATAAAAAATTACTTTGGTAATTGGTTAACTTATACAACAAGACTCTATTACCATCTCAAGACAATACCTTCAATTGAGAATCGAACACATTACTATATTGTAACAAACACTCAAGGTATTCACGTCCATATTTTACGTAATTAGGAATAAAGCTCTCTTGTCTTTCTATCAATGAATCATTTGGTAAAACAGCCTCCCTAAATTTTGCTATTTTATTGACAGAAACTTCTTGTTTACTCTTTTGAGCTTTAATAATTCTAGACTCCAATTTTTGGAAAAGTTTATTCATTTTTGTCATCTCCGCATGAATCATGCCCGACAAAGAATTATCTATCCCTTCCACTTTTTTCAGTAACGCATCCTTCAGTTCCTTGAGTATGATTTCTTCTTTTTCAAAATCCATGTCTCCTTTTGAATTTATCCGCAAAAACTCTTTTATCAATAAGTGTTCATCTTTGAATATATCTTCTAATTCAAAACCCAAGTCTACAAAACTAGAAACTTGTTTAGCATTTAATACAAGGAAGGAATCACGAACAATCAACAATGGAAATTCTATTTTTAATCTATTAAAATTTAATTTTAATTGCAGCCAATATGCAATTTCCCCGGGGCCGCCAATATATGCAAGATTAGGAAGAATTGCCTCTTCATAAACAGGCCTCATTACCGCATTTGGACTAAACCTATCGGGATTAGACTCCAAAAGCTCAAAGATTTCAAGTTCAGAAAACGATAATTCAGTATTTAATACTGAATATTTATTCTTCTCAAATACAATTCTCTCTCGAATATTATTTTCTATATAGAAAAGGTTAATTTCTCGAGGTGTAACTTGAGCAGTATACCCCAGTTCTTTTAATTGACTTGAAGTTTTTAGAATAGCATCAATACTTTTTCTATTTACTAGTTCATCTTTTATAATGGGTGAAAAACTTCTTTTCAACTCAATATCATCGCCATCCAAAATGACCAGTCCAAAATCCTTAAACAGTTCATTTACCCAAGTGCTCATGGCTTTAGACAATGAGCCACTCTTGTAAGCTCGTGTAAATAAATCCTTTATTTCCGTTTCATTTTTTGAATCGCCAAAAATTTCATTTAACTCTTGTACAACACTTGAAAATATATTTGCATTCAATCTACCTACTGGACCGGTATAGTGGGCATCTATTTTCAAATTCTTTTTGAAAAACTTTACATCATTTATTTCTTCAAAATCATGATCCTCACTTGCAAGCCAAAAAACTGGAACAAAATTTTTCTCAGGAAATGCTTCTTTCAATTGCATTGACAACTTGATTGTCGAAATAATTTTATGTATAAAATATTGTGGACCACCCAACAAACAAAGCTGATGTCCCGTAGTTACAGTATAAGTATTCTCATTTATAAGAAGCGACACATTACTGGGAAGCTCAATACCTGCAAACTTATATTGAACAATTAATTGCTGCACTAATAATTCTCTTTGCTTCTTTGAGAACTTCTTTTCTGTTAATTTCTTTTTAAAATTTTCCAAAGTCACTTTTTCTGCAATAAATTCTGAAAGCTCAGCAGGGTTATTTACATAATCCAAAATAAGCTTGGAAAATTTACCGGTTTTATCCAATGGTATTCTAGTCATTTGCATGTTGTAAATTTAACCCATTCATTTCATCTTTTTTGTCGTATTAGCGATTATCTTATTTTTGTTTGAAATGAATAAGAAAAATCTTTTAAAAGCTTTAGGTCCAGGAATTCTGTTTGCATCAACTGCAATTGGTGTCTCTCACCTTGTTCAATCCACCCAAGCTGGAGAGAAATTTGGTTTTGGATTACTGTGGGCTGTTATTATTGCAAATTTCTTGAAATACCCTTTCTTTGAATATGGTTCAAGATATGCAAATGCAACAGGCACTAGCATTATAGATGGTTATAAAAAATTAGGAAAACCGGTCCTTTGGATTTATTTTACGATTACGATAGTTTCAATGTTCATGGTAGCTTCAGCTGTTGGTTTTGTTACATCAGGTTTTATGCAAAACTTGTTTGGAATTAAATCTTCTGGAGCAACAACCCTCCTGCTATTTTTTGTTTGCGGTGGGATTTTAATCTCAGGCAAATTCAGTGTTTTAGATAAATTAATTAAGATAATAGGTATTGTATTACTCATCTCCACCCTTATAGCATTTGTGATGACCATAATAAATGGGCCAATGGGTTCAAAACCACTATTCGAAGGCAATATATTCCCAGAATCAGGTGATGGGATTTTATTTTTATTGGGATTAATGGGCTGGATGCCAACTGCGCTCGACCTAAGTACATGGAATAGCTTATGGACCATTGAAAGAATTAAACAAACGGGATATAAACCAACAATGAAAGAAACCTTATTCGACTTCAACTTTGGATACCTTGTTTCTGCATTACTTTCTCTTTGTTTTATAACTATGGGCGCTTATTTACTTTATGGCACTTCAGAAACAATACCTAATGATCCGGCTGGATTTGCCAATGGCATAGTTAATTTATACACCAAAACGATGGGGAATTGGTCATATATACTTATCGCAGCAGCGGCATTTTCAATAATGTTTGGAACCTGTATAGCTGTTTTTGATGGCTATGGGAGGGCTATACAACGTACTACAGAGTTGATTTTTAATCCTAAAAAATCAACTTCTAGAAAACAAAATACCAAAATGTACGCAACAACAATTCTTATTATTGTATTTGGGAGTTTCAGTATTATTGAACTTGTAAAAACAACCGATTTCGGAATCAAAGGCTTGGTAAACATGGCAACAACACTTTCATTCATAATTGCTCCAATAATTGCTGTTTTTAATGTAATACTTGTTCAAAAAAAACACGTTGGAGAGCATACACCACCAATTTGGATAAAAATTACTAGCTACCTAGGTATTGTTTTTCTGACAGTATTTAGCATATACTTTCTTGTTCATAAACTTGGTGGATAATTGATTATTTTGTCCAAATAACAAGAAACGCATTTGCTAACGCCACCATACTTTTAATTTAAGAGTATGAAAAAACTAATTGATCTCTTTGTCTAAGTAATTTTAAAGCCGCACAAAACCAGAAACAGTTCAAAATATCGTATCTAAAGTAGAAACCGTTGGTTGTGTTAACTCTTTATCCAACAAACAGTGCAATGGAGTTGCTAAGCCAGAAAAACAGGATTGAAAAAAATTAACTTATTACTATACAACACATGGATTTATCGATCATTCCTTATTATATTCACAACAGTTGCCAGTAATAACAAATGCAGTAATTTTAGTCATTTTAATCCTTATTTATAGCCATTACCAAACTCTTCAAATTTACTAAAGCTAGCACGTCTTTTGATTTTTCTGCATCCAATTGATTATTTGCTTCAACAGAAATTAACAATCTATTCCCAATACCTAAAACAACATTTGCCTTTTTATTGATTTTTTCAAACGATTCCCAACCTTTTACATCATTGTTGAAGCTAAATGACTTAGCATACTCATCATCTGAGTCAATCGTTATACCCTTTCCCCACATTGCAGTTTGCGTTTTATATACACTAGGCGCAGCATTATAATCAAGTATAGAAATACGAATATAATCCTCATGAGCTTTTGTGTATTCTGCTGTTGCGCTCATAACAGAAAATCCTTGCATATTTAATGAAGTTCCCTCTGGATTTTCCATGTCATATCCATCAATTGCTGTAGGAAGATACTTTTCCAAATCTTTATAATGAATTGGCTTGGAACCTTCCGCAGGCTTCAGTCCATTCGTGCTATTTTCAACACCCGGAATAGTTGACTCCAAAGATTCATTTCCGTCTTCTTTTGCGCTGCAAGAACTAAGACCAAGAACAACAAAGAACAAAACAATTAAATTATATACTTTTTTCATTTATGCTTATTTGAACACAAAATACTAAGAATTTCGCACAACAAGAAATGTGCGCTTCAAAAACTTATTAAAAGATATTATAATTCTTAAATTGCACTAAAATACAATCACAACTTATGAAAAATTACATGGTTCATTTTCGCAGAAATGCTTACACTCAAATCTCCCCAGATATAATAAAAAAAGAGCAAATAAGAATGGGAGAGTTAATGACAAAAAACATAATACAACAAGTTTACATGAATAAAAACATGGATAATCTTTGGATGGTTTTTAAAATTGATAACGAAGAAATATTAAGAGATATAATACAAACTTTACCAATGTGCAAAGACTTGTATTTTGAAACAAATGAATTAATGGGCTAAATTGGATCCACATCAATTTTAACACGTACAGATTTGTACCCATCAATTTGCTTAAGATTCGCAAGATTATTTAACAAGTACCCCTTTACTTTAGCAACAGATGCACTTCGCTCAAATTTAATCGTTACTATTTTATTGTAAACATTCTTAATCCTAGGGATAGATGCATACTCGGGACCTAATATCCTATTACCCAGTTTTATTTGAAGCATTTTTGCCAGTTCTGCACTAGCTGAATCGGTAATTTCTTTTTCTTTATGGCGCACCGTCAACCTTATTAATCTATAAAATGGCGGATATTGATAATTTTTTCTTTCATAAAGTTCTTGGTCATACATTCCATCATAATCATTTTGCATTACTTTCTGGATAATCCAATGTTCTGGAGTATGCGTTTGAACAATAACTTTACCTCTGTGTTTTTTCCTTCCTGCTCGACCACTTACCTGAGTCATTAATTGATAAGCTCGCTCAAAAGCTCTGAAATCCGGGTAATAAAGCATATCATCTGCATTTAAGACGCCTACAAGTGATACATTATCAAAGTCAAGACCTTTGGTAACCATTTGTGTGCCAACCAAGATATCTATTTCTCGATTCTCAAAATCATTAATAATGTTCTGATAAGCAAATTTAGAACGCGTTGTATCCAAATCCATTCTTTGAATTTTAACGTCACTTGATAAGTGAATGGATATCTCTTCTTCAATTTTTTCCGTTCCAAAACCTAACATTTTAATTTCCGAACTACCACAAGCATCGCATTTATTAGGAGGACTTATTGTATATCCACAATAATGACAGTTTAGTTTATGGGTGTATTTATGATAGGTTAAGCTTACATCGCATCGAGTGCACATCGGAACCCACCCACAAACTTCACAAGTCCATCTAGGAGCATATCCTCTCCTATTTTGGAAAAGTATAATTTGTTCTTTTCGCTCTAGAACGTCTTTCATTTCTGTAATAAGAAACTCCGAGAATATCCCATGCATTTTTTTCTTTTTCTTATGCTCACCTATATCTGCACATAGAATTTCGGGTAATTGCACATTCCCAAAACGCTTCTTCATTTCAACCAAGCCTATCTTACCTTCTTTTGCGCTATACATGGTTTCAATGGAGGGCGTGGCAGACCCAAGTAATACTTTTGCGCCATGCATTTTCGCCAGAACATAAGCCGTATCTCTCGCGTTATAACGTGGAGCCGGATCATGTTGCTTAAAAGATGTTTCGTGCTCTTCATCAACTATAATTAGTCCCAAATTATCAAATGGCAAAAAGACAGCGCTTCTAGCCCCTAAAAGGACATCATATTTATGTAATTTATTTTTTAAAACGGCATTCCAAACTTCAACTCTTTCGTTGGGAGAAAATTTTGAATGATAGATCCCGATTTTATCTCCAAAATATTTACGCAAACGATTTATCATTTGGGTTGTAAGTGCAATTTCGGGTAACAAGTATAAAACTTGCTCGCCTTTTGCAATGTGCTTGTTTATGAGTTCGACATATACTTCCGTTTTACCACTTCCTGTAACACCATGTAACAAACAAATATTCTTTTCTTCAAAAGATTTTTCAACACTCGATAAAGCTAATTTTTGAATATCAGACAACTCTTTCGTATCATTTCTTGCTCCTTCATATTCTTTAAAACGGCCTATTTCTAAGGCATATTCAGTTAAGACCCCTTTTTCATACAATCCTTTTAATACCGCAGGTGAGCTAGAAGCCTTATTTAGTAACTCCGTTTTTTTTACCTCCACTTTATTCGCGAAGTAGTTACTCATTTGTAAATACAACATAAGCAACTCCTGTTGCTTTACAGCTCTTTTTAATTCATCAAAAAGAGCTTCAATCTTCTCTTCATTTTGATATTCCGCTGCTAATTCAACATACTTTTCTTTTTTAGGACGATAACTTTCTTTTAATTCTTCTTCCGCTACCACAACACCTTTATCGATGAGCCTCTTAACAATCGGATATACCGTTTTTATGTCCAGTATTTCTCCTATCTCGGCTAAACTCAAAACAGATCTTAATTCTAAAGCATCCTTAATCAGATATTCCTGGTCGCTAAGGGTAGACAAATCCCCTTCAAAACGATCGTTAATAAGCACCTTGGTTTCGCTTGCTAACTTCAAACTACTTGGTAAAGCAGCCAGCATAACCTCCCCAATGTGACACATGTAATGTTCAGAAATCCAATCCCAAAGTTTTAGCTGAATCGCAGTTACTATAGGCTGCTCATCTAAAATAAACTCGATATATTTAGTGGTGTATTGCGGTGGTGTATTATGAATCTTCTTGACAATCGCTGTATACAATTTGCTTCGGCCAAACGGAATAACTACGCGCTGACCTAAGCAAACAAACCCATTCAATTCGTATGGAATACGGTAGGTATATAGATTCGGCACCGATAAAGGCAGAATCACATCTATAAATATTGTTTCACGCTCCATTTGTAATATAAAATCAAAAAAAACCTTAAAGTGCTAGAATTTCAGCCAACGAAAGTAATTGTTTATTTAATTCTTTATGGTGTTTAACTGCCTTTTCAAAAGGGGTAAATACTAGCTCCTTGTTAACCAACCCAATCATCTCCCCTTTACGCCCCTCTAATAAAGCATCTACAGCACCTGCACCCAGCCTACTCGCTAAGACTCTATCAAATGCTGATGGATTACCCCCTCTTTGAATATGACCTAAAATTGAAACACGAATATCGAAATGGTCGTATTTTTTCTTAACAGCATCTGCAACTTTATAAGCACCACCGTAACCATCTCCTTCCGCTACTATAATAATACTTCCTGATTTACTTTTTCTTCTTTCCCCACCTAGCTTATTTAACAAATGCTCTATATAAGTATGGGTTTCCGGAACTAGAACAGCCTCCGCACCGACTGCAACGCCGCTCCTCAGGGCAATAAATCCAGCATCCTTACCCATTACTTCAACAATAAATAAGCGATCATGACTATTTGCTGTATCCCTTATTTTATCGACTGCATCCACTATTGTATTCAAAGCAGTATCATATCCAATTGAGTCGTCCGTTCCATATAAATCATTGTCGATAGTTCCTGGAACACCAATTATTGGAACTCCAAATTCACTTGCAAAAATAGCGGCACCTGAAAAAGTACCATCTCCTCCTATAGCAACGATAGCATCAATATTATTTTTCTGAATATTCTCAAAGGCTTGCTTCCTCCCTTTAACTGTAATAAAATCGATGCTTCGCGCAGCTTTTAAAATGGTACCTCCCTTTTGAATTATGTTTCCTACGGAAGACTTATCCAATTGAATAAAATTATTATTTATAAAACCTTCATATCCCCGTAAAGCCCCGACTAACTCAATATTACTGTGCATTGCTTTCCGAACAATCGCTCTTATGCAAGCATTCATTCCAGGAGCATCTCCTCCTGAAGTAAAAATAGCAATTTTGTTAACCATACTCATAGCACCATTTTTATCAACAATTTTTCAATCAAAATACTTCCTGAAAATATCGATTTTTGACAATGTACGAAAAACAAAATATATTTTAACAAACTTAATTAAACCAATAAACATAAATTCATTATTTTATTGTAATAAATTATTGATAAACAGTGATTTAATAAGTCTTACCTATACTATAAAT
>Ga0206130_10002460_pt1 | contig 25714 bp, 23 predicted proteins | sample Helgoland_Spring_9_FD_148637 | JGI IMG/M metagenome (GOLD analysis project Ga0206130, IMG submission 148637) | Pelagic subsurface seawater microbial communities from Kabeltonne, Helgoland, North Sea - Helgoland_Spring_Bloom_20160512_1 | ecosystem: Environmental > Aquatic > Marine > Epipelagic ...
CCCACTTTATGCGCCACACGCCCGGACTCACCGAGGCGCACAAGCTTAACTTTACCAAAGCCTATTTCCAAACAGACACTTTCTCCGCGAACCAAAAACGTATTATTCATAAAATGCGTGGTGGCCCCTCCATTTGAAGGAGCGTGGGCGGGTCGCCCACAAGCGTCACCCTCGCCTTTCTTACAATATGCAAACGTGGGCGACCCGCCCACAAGCGCCACCCTCGCCTTTCTTACAATATGCAAACGTGGGCGGGTCGCCCACACTCCTGTATTTAACATCCTCACAGGAACTATTAAAACGCGACCAAGTCATCGATTTGAGAACTTGCGCTCCGCCCAGAAGCAACCTAACACAAGACCATGAATATTTTAGGACTCGGAGGTGCCGTAGGGCACGACCCCGCAACCGCACTCTTTATCGACGGCGAGCTCGTCGCTGCAGTCGAAGAAGAACGCCTCATCCGCGATAAGCACGCCAAAGGCAAGACCGGCATCGAGGCGACCAAGTATTGCCTCGAGCAATCGGGCCTCAAACCGACCGACATCGACGTCGTCGCCTATCCATTCGCGCCCATGCCGTTCTTCTACCCAGGCCGTTGGGCATACGCCAAACGTTACTGGTATGCGCCCGACCGTGCCCTCACGGCGATTTTCAACGGCAACCGCCGCTTCAACCGCAATAAGAAGAACGCACTCGCGATGCTCGAAGACCTCGGCTTCGACATGACTAAGACCAAGTTCCAACCGGTCGAGCATCACCTCGCTCACGCCAGCAGTGCCTACCATCTCAGTGGTTTCACGGAAAAGACCGCGATCCTCGGCATCGACGGCAAAGGCGAATACGCCACCACTTTTTTTGGCTACGCCGAAAACGGAAAAATCCATAAGATCAAAGAATTCTACGACCCCGACTCGCTCGGCGGCGTGTACGGCGCACTCACCGAGTTCCTCGGCTTTGATATGCTCGACGGCGAGTTCAAGGTCATGGGCATGGCGCCCTACGGCGACCCCAAGAAATACGATTTCTCTCGTTTGATCAAATACGGCAACGGCGACTTCAAGGTAAACACTGACCTCGTCAACGTCATCGGCAACCGCCGCTACAAGGAAAATGGCAAAGGCTATTACTTTAGCCCCAAGCTGATCGAATGGCTCGGCCCCAAGCGCCACGGCGACGAGATCGATGATCCTTACATCGACTACGCCGCCTCCATCCAGCAACTGCTCGAAGACGTGGCGCTACACTTGATCGACTTCTACCTCGGCGACATTCTCAAAGAAAACGGCGGTAAGCTCGCCTTCGCCGGCGGCGTTGCGCTCAACGTCAAGCTGAACCAACGCATCATGGCGCTGGACGACGTCAAAGAACTGTTCGTGCAACCCGCAGCCAGCGATGCCGGCACCGCCATCGGCGCAGCCTCCTTCGCTGCCGTTGAAGCTGGCGAGACCATTCAGCCGCAGAAGCACGCCTATCTCGGGCCCGCTTATACAACTGAAGAGTGCATCGAAGCCTGCAAACAACATGCCGAAAAACCAACTTGGGAGATCCTCGACGATCCTGCTAAGACTGGTGCGCAGATCATGGCCGCCGGCAACCCGCTCTCATGGCTGCAGGGCCGCCTTGAGTTCGGGCCGCGCTCACTCGGCAACCGTAGTATACTCGGAGATCCGAGCTACCCAGGCGTCGCCGACCGCATCAACGAGCAGATCAAATACCGCGAACGCTGGCGTCCCTTCTGCCCCAGTATGCTCGACACGATCGCGGCTGACCTATTGCAGTCAGATCATCCAGCGCCTTACATGACCTTCACCTTCGACATGGCGGAACACTGGAAGCCACGCGTCCCGGAAGTCGTCCACGAAGACGGCACCGCCCGCGCACAGATCGTGACAGAGGACACCAACCCCCGCTACTACGCGCTCCTCAAAGAGCTCGAAAGCCTGCGCGGGCACGGCGTCTGCCTCAACACATCGCTCAACCGCCGCGGCGAACCCATGGTCTGCTCACCCACCGACGCACTCAACATGCTCTACGGCTCCGACTTACAATTCCTTATCATGGAGAACGTTCTAGTCAAAAAGACGGATGCGCCCGAGTTCGCAAAGCCTTGAGCGAACCTATGACTCAATTTAAACTGCGACTAGAATAACCGAAAGCATTTCCAGAGCACATTAGCACCACCATGCCAAAACACTACCTCATCACCGGCGGAGCCGGATTCATCGGATCACATCTCACTGAGCGCATGCTCAAAGATGGGCATCGCGTCACTATCATTGATGATTTCAACACCTATTACGACCCTGAGATCAAGTGGCAGAACATCGCCAAAGTGCGCAAGGTCATCACTCTGGTCGAAGGAGACATTCGTGATGCCATTCTAGTCGAACGCACTTTTGCGAAGGGACAATTCGACCACATTATCCATATTGCGGCGCGCGCCGGAGTGCGTCCCTCCATCAAAGATCCTAAACTCTATTTCACGACAAACATAGACGGCACCTTCAACTTGCTTGATGCCTGCCGCTACCACGGAGTTAAGAACTTCACTTTTGCCTCTTCTTCGTCCGTATATGGAGTGAACAAGAAAGTACCGTTTGCAGAAACAGACGCTCTTTATCGAACCATTTCCCCCTATGCCGCGACGAAACTGGCAGGCGAACAGATTTGCTCGAACTACGCTCATTTGTTCGGCATTCATTGCCAGTGCCTGCGTTTCTTCACCGTCTATGGCCCGCGCCAGCGGCCCGACCTCGCGATCTCCAAATTCACCAAACGCATCCTAGCCGGTGAGCCGATACAACAATACGGAGACGGCAGTTCTGCCCGCGATTACACCTATATCGAAGATATTATCAACGGCATTTCGGCCGCAGCGAATTACACGGGGAGCGATTTCGAGATTTTCAACCTGGGTGGTTCAGCCACGACAAGCCTGAGCGAGCTAATCAAACTGATCGAAAAGGCAGTCGGCAAAAAAGCGATCATTGAACAGCTACCGGATCAGCAGGGAGACGTGCCTCTTACTTATGCAGACGTATCCAAAGCGGAAAAATCACTCTCGTATGTCCCACAAACGCCGATTGATCAGGGCATCCGTAGATATGTGGATTGGTTGGCCTCAACTGCCGACTAGACGTGCGCTCCCAGCTCGGTGCTCCGAAAATGCTCCACCGCAGCCGACAACATCCTCACCATCTATACATGAAAATTGCGTTCGTCATTCGACTATTTAATCCAGAGATCGGTGGAGTTGAAGGCGTCGCGAGATCACTCGCGTCGGGACTGGCTGCGAAAGGACATGAAGTTCATGTTTTCACCTCCGAGCGTGCTGAATGCGGGATCGAAGGGGTCACCATCCATCGGGTGACCGGCTGGCAGTTTTCTTCCATCGCGAAAACACTGTCCTTCCCCTACTTTGCAAAGAAGGCAATCCGGCAACAGGGCGGTTTCGATATCGTTCACGCCTTCAGCCGCATGGCAGGCGCCGACATCTATCGACTCGCCGATCCGCCACAAGCAGCGCACCTCAATCGCAACTATCAGGGATTCAAGCGTGTGTTTGCCAAGCTCAGCTTACGTAATCGCACCATCTTAGGCCTCGAACGTAAGACCTATCAAAATTACCAGACAACACTGGTAACCAATTCCTACCGAACCAGGCGCGACCTAGAGCGCTTTTGCGCCGTCGAAGGATCGAGAGTCTCTGTCATCCGAAATGGCGTAAACACCGAGCGTTTTCACCTAGGACTTCGCGAAACACACCGCGAAACCATACTTAGTGAGCTAGGCATTCCCAATGATGCACACGTGCTGCTGTTCATGGGCAACGACTTCCGCCGTAAGGGTCTCGCGCAAACCGTGCAAGTTTTAGAGACCCTACAACAGCGGATGCCAGACAAGCCCCTGCACCTCATCGTGGTAGGACTGGAACGCAGCCCCCAATTTCGCAAAGACGTCGAAGATCGCGGTCTTAGCTCGACTGTGCACTTCATGGGGCGCTGTAAAAACTCGGAACGATTCTATGGTGCGGCGGATGTATTCATCTTACCCACCCGCGAAGACCCTTTTGCCAATACGATTCTGGAAAGCCTGGCATGTGGCGTCCCCGTGATCACCACACGAACCAACGGAGCCGGAGAAATTCTCGAATCAGAACTTGAAGGTCGCGTAGTAGCCTCCGCAGACGACTGCGATGCAATGGTCGCTGCTGCTCGAGATCTATTCAATCTGCCTGACTTGGCAAAAGTTCGAGACGCCTGCCGAAATAGAGCGACTCAGTATTCATGGGATCAAGCAGTGGCACGCTATGAAGTGCTCTACGCGGAGCATCTCCAACAGCCGACTGTAACGCCGCCAACCAACCTGAAGGACGTTCATTATCTAGACCCAGCACTCAACGCCACCTTCACTAAGAGTGAATCCGTATTTTCTGCGATTATGGACTTGGCTGGAGATAGTAAGCGATCGATCGACAGACGAGAGACCCTGCGCTTGGAAATCGACGGACAAGCTTACTTTCTAAAGAAGCATCGTGGAGTCGGCTGGAACGAGATCATCAAAAATCTGGGTTCTCTCAAACGCCCAATCGTCAGCGCGCGCACAGAATGGGTTGGCATTCAACAGCTTGAGGCGCTAGGCATCTCGACTCTGTCCCCGGTCGGCTTTGGCGAACGCGGGTGCAACCCAGCAGAGATCCACTCCTTTCTGATGACTCGAGAGCTAGAGGGCATGGTCAAGCTCTCGGTCATACACGAGCAAATCGATCAGCTCCCAGCTGCTCAAACCACACTCATTCGCCGCTCACTGATCATCGCAGTCGCTAAACTGGCAAAGCGCTTCCACGAAGCAGGCTGTGCGCACTCTGATTTTTACCTGTGCCACTTTATGGTTAAGGATCGCGATTGGAGTCTCTTTAAAGAAGGCGACACGCTCGACCTCCACCTGATCGACCTACACCGGATGCAGCTCTATCGAAGCCTACCCTTGTCCAAACAAATAAAGGAAATCGGCGCGCTCTTTTTCTCCGCCACTCATCTGCAACTCACAAAAGCCGAGCAAGACTTGTTTATCGAAAACTACTCCAGTCCAACCACCGCCCCACAACTCTGGGACAAAGTCTGCAAGCGAATCACTCACCTAGTCGCCTCCAAGAAACGCCTCCTCAAGAAACGCCCTGCGTAGAGCCAGAAATAGAACTGCTGAAAATCATATAGAGCATGATATTTAATTCACTGGAATTCGCGATCTTCCTACCTTTAGTATTTCTCATCTATTGGCTGCTTCTAGGCCGTATGAGAAAGGCGCAGAACACGTTTCTGGTGTTTGCGAGTTATGTCTTCTACGGCTGGTGGGATTGGAGGTTTCTATTTCTTATCTTTGCTAGCTCACTAGTGGATTATCTAGTGGGGCTCTGCTTGGAAAAAGCCCCCGATGAAAAGACGCGGCTGCGAAAAACACTACTAGGTATCAGCCTTGTTGCCAATCTGGGGATGTTAGGTGTCTTTAAATACTACAACTTCTTCGTAGAAAGCCTAGCAGACGCGGTCACATTGTTCGGCCAGCAACTCGATGTGGCCACGCTGTCCTGGGTACTTCCCGTCGGAATCAGCTTCTACACCTTCCAGACGCTCAGCTACTCGATTGATGTTTATCGCAGAAAGATGCAGCCCGTCCACGACCCCGTAGCATTTTTCGCTTATGTCAGCTTTTTCCCTCAATTGGTAGCTGGCCCGATTGAGAGAGCCAGCCATCTGGTGCCGCAGTTCATGAAGCCTCGCGTGTTCAGCGAAGCCCATGCTACTGATGGCCTACGGCAAATCCTTTGGGGCTTGTTCAAGAAAATGGTGATTGCAGATAACTGCGCCGTGTTAGTGAACCAGATATTTGACTCCCCCGAGAGTTATCCGGGCTCGATATTGGCACTAGGTGCGGTCTTATTTGCTTTCCAAATCTATGGAGATTTTTCCGGTTACTCCGACATCGCCATCGGCACGGCTCGACTCTTCGGATTCGATATCATGCGGAATTTCGCCTACCCTTATTTCTCGCGCGACATCGCAGAGTTTTGGAGAAGATGGCATATCTCCCTATCATCGTGGTTCAAAGACTATCTCTATATTCCACTGGGAGGGAGCCGAGGCAACAAATGGGAGGTCTATCGCAATGTAACGATAATTTTCTTAGTCAGTGGCTTCTGGCATGGTGCCAACTGGACATTCATCGTTTGGGGTGCCCTACATGCATTATTTTTCTTTCGGCTATTGATGACAAAACGGCACCGAACCCATACCTTACCCATCGCCGAAGACAGACGCCTTCCGACAGTTCGCGAATTGTCACAGATGCTCATCACATTCAGTATGGTATGTGTCGCGTGGGTGTTTTTTAGGGCGGATTCACTGTCCGGCGCGCTGGACTATTTGTGGCGGGTCGTGACCACAGCGCATACTGGATGGCCGACCTTTGTTTCCTATATATCGCATGAAGCATTTGAGCCACTAATAATGATCATCGTGCTACTCATGATCGAGTGGGTTCAAAGGCAAAAGCAACACGGACTGGACCTACGAATGGTCAACTGGGCACCCGCCAGATACGCGATCTATTACGGCATGATTTTTATCATCTACCAATATGGAGCCGAACAGCAGGACTTCATTTACTTCCAATTCTAAGTATTCCGATGAGACGATTTTTAATAAAGTGCGGGGTATTTTCCATACCGCTTTGGGTAATTTTCGCACCCGCATTGATTCACTTGGAAACGTATCGTGAGTTGGAGTCTATTGAAGTGATGGCCAGCCAGAATCAGCACAATGACGTATTGATCGGGCTAGCATATACAGACCCGATGCACCTAGTTAAGCAAGCAGTCCTGAAGAACCGTCAGCCTGAAGTAATCGCACTAGGGACATCTCGTGTGCTTCAATTCAGAGACTTTGTTTTTTCAAAACCTGATTCCTTCTATAATTGCGGGCGCGCAATTGGAAAAATACAAGACCTCAGGGCCTTCCTCTCTGCCTACCCTCACAAGAAGCCCAAAGCAATCATTCTAGGCTTAGATCAGGATCTGTTTAATGTAGACGAAGAGGATCTATCAAAGGAGCCGAGGTCATATCAGATAAAGGACAGCTCTTACGGAACAAGATTAACAAAAGGGACTAAGGCATTTTGGGAAGCATGGTCTGATGGCGATGTGGTCACCGGCACAAACCTCCCGGGAACAACGAACTTTATCGGCAGAAACGCGCGTCTAGAAAACGAGGGTTACCGGGCGGATGGTAGCTATATCTACGGACGACTGCTACGTAATGCCGAGACCGCAGATGAATATGAGTTTGGAGGGACGATTCGCCGTATTAATAAAGGGAAAGGGAGGTTTGCGACCGCGACAGAAATCAATCCGAGCGCGATTCAGCAAATCGCGGATTTCCTGGAAAACTGTAGGGAACTGGACATCCACGTCGTCGGGTTTATTCCACCCTATGCTGGCAAGGTTTATGATCGCTTGAAGCAAGACTCCGAGAACTACCCTCATGTATTCGAACTCTATGAGTCTTTGAAACCAATCTTCGACGCAGAAGATCGGTTACTGATGGATTTTTCTGACATCCGATCGCTCGGATCCAACGACTTTGAAACCACCGACGGATTTCACGGATCTGAAGTTAGCTACTTAAAGCTCTTAAGAGAATTGTCTAACCGCGACAAAATATTGGCCTCAAGTGTAAACGTATCTGCCTTGAATCACGGTATCGCCCATACTTTCAGCGCAAGGCAGATCATCGAGGAGCGACCCGAAGCACAACCCAGATCCCCACAAAGTTCTACGTCAAGAATTCAGTCGATTGAGTAGAAGAATCCTATTTCCCTTGAGCCTGCTTCAAATGCCCCATTTAGCCGACAACCGCCATTCTTCCTCAATTAAGAATTAATCCACAAGGAAGCGATCGCATCGCACAACAGCTCCAAAATATTAAGATATTTTCTTTATTATCTTAGCTGGCACACCGCCAGCGACGCACCCCGACTGAATATCCTTCGTGACCACAGCACCCGCTGCCACCACTGCATTTGCCCCGACTGTCACTCCAGCTAGGATAGTAACATTGGCACCTATCCAGCTACCTTTGCAAATCTTCACATCTGCAGCGGTGTAACCTTGTTCCGATATCGGCTTGTCCGGGTTATCAAAACGGTGATCGTTAGCATATACGTGTGTATTCATACCAATCAGCACATCATCCTCAATCGTAATTGTAGCCACTGGATCAGCCCCCAACACAGTACCGGGCCGAATAACGACCCTCGCTCCAAGCGTAATATTTTCAGTATAGAACGCGTATGAGCCAGCTCGAAAATCTGCACCTTCTGAGAAGGATCTAAATTTCCTCTCGCAAATCCACTTCATTGCTGAAGGAAAATGCAACATCCAGTGCGTGCAAATCATGTCTGGCCCAAGCCTGTTAGCCCTCCAAGAAAATCTAATTTTCCTGATGAAATCGATCGGTAATTTAAAAATCCACATCATACGACTCAGTCAGCATCCTATAATCCCCCCCAATTCGCAAGGTTTCCATTTTGAGCGAGAATTTCAGTCCTCGCCTTTGGCAAACCATTCCCGACAAAATTAAACAGGTTGGCAGTCGCGACAGCATCCACATTATCCAAGGCCAGCCCTTCAATTAAATGTTTTTGATTTCCAGCTCCTCCAGCAATGATGAGAGGAACGTTTATTACGGAGTTTAAGCGGTTGATACTTTCGATATCATAACCGAATCCAGTTCCATCTTGATCGATCGAATTAAGGTAGATCTCCCCCGCCCCCCTCTTTTGTGCGTTAAGCAAATGCTCTTCGATACTACAGCCCAATCTTTTCGTTCCATTCTCAATATAGACCACAGCCTTACCGTCTTCTTTCTTAAAATCGACAGAAACGACAACACTTTGATCACCATATTTTGAAGCCAGAGACTCCAACACGGCTGGATCATTATACGCCAACGAGTTAACGACAATTTTATCAGCCCCGCTATCAAAGAGTAATTTCGCATCATCCTGGCAAGTAATTCCACCACCTGCCGTGATGGGTATGAAGACATCATCTACTAGCTTAGATAGTGTTTTAGAAAATTTCACCTTGTCTTTACCTCCGCGAGTAGCGTCCATCACGATCAGCTCATCGAGAGACCATGCGATTTGTTGGAATTTGTAATTCTTCTCTAACCAACGAATATCACCAACTCTCTGGAGTCTGAAATTTCGACTCTGAGTGAACTTTTCACTATCATAGATCAACGAAAATATGATTCGTTTACGTAACATCAGAATTTCTCTATGTAGTTTTTTAGCAATTTAAGCCCGTTTTTCTGGCTTAGCTCCGGATGAAACTGAACACCTGCTATGTTGTTTTTTTCAAAACTGGCGATGAATTTTTTTCCATAGTTGCAATGGCACGGGTTAATCGCGTCATCACTCTCCAAACTGTAGCTATGCGTAAAATAGAAATCTACGTCCTCCTCATTGAACCCAGAATATAGTCTGAGACCATTGTTAATGGACACTTGATCAAAACCAACATGTGGCACCTTGATCGCACCAGAAGGAAGCTTCGTGAGAGCTCCTTTCACAAAGGACAAACCTCGGGTGTATTCACCTTCCATACTGCTTTCGGCTAGCAACTGCATACCTAAACAAATACCGAGCACGGGTTTCTCATCTTGGGTAATCAACTCTTCTAAAATTTTGTCTATTTCAGACTTTTTGATTTTCGCCATCGCATCGGTGTATGCTCCAACCCCAGGCAGAATAATTTTAGAGGCGCGTTTTAAATCCTCATATGCGGACGTGACTATAACATCTGATACACCAAGATATTTAAACGCACTAACAAGGGACTTAATATTCCCCATCCCATAATCAACAATTGCGAGGGTCATACTATACGTTCTGATCAATCACAAATTTGGGTTCCCAGAACCCATCTACTTTTTCAAAAAGCTCTTGGTTTGCATATTTATCCAGGACCGCGTCGAATTCGCTCTTGGTCATGCTATAGTAGTTTAGGTAATCATCAATATGCTCATGTGGATAAGAATTATCGTAGAGATTCACCAGATTCACTGCTTGCTCTCTGGTCATTGATCCACGCCTTATCTCGATTCCAGCATCTTGAGTTGCTCGCCCGAATCCGAATTTCAGATACATCATGTAGGCGTGCAAAGAATAGAGCGATTGATCGTTTTGGGAAAAATTGGTAAATGTTCCCGCATTCGTTTCTTCTTGCTCGACTAACCCACAGTGCTCTTTAGCCACCACATAATTCCTGTAGGAATCCCACCCTTCAAAGTATGACATATGAGCAAATGAGAGTTTAGCCTTAGCTACTTCTTCATCGGTAGGAAACTTGAACCAAGACAACTCATTTTCAGAAATATCATCATCTTCCAATGCCATATTGAATACTTTCTCATGCCCTCCCTCCAGAAAGATCCTCTTCATGTATTCAATATCGTAGGAGCACCTGTTCATCGTTTCGGTGGAACCCCCATACTCGATTTCCCCGTTTTCACTGTAGAAAATCATCGGGATATTAAATTTTACAGCCACTTGAATCACCCCCGTCATGATGGCTATCAACCAACCGTAATAGGGAAATCCTTTTTCAATAAATCCATATTTATTGAGTCTATCCATCACCTTTGAATTAGGACTGACATGGACATGATCGTAGCCGGATTGGATGAAGTTAAATAAGTTTTGGTCACCGATATCCAAGGCCAAGGCTGGACGAACCGTCACGGTCAGGGGATTTAAGCCATACTTATGCTTGAGCGTGTATGCCACATAGCTCCCATCTTTCCCTCCGCTCACAGGAACAATACAGTCGAAGTTCGAATCCGTATCCTTACAGGATTGAACTAGTTCCCCGAGTTCTTCCTGCCTAGGAGCCCAATCAAGTGTCTTCTTGGTCTCGGACCACTGACAGGCATTGCACCAGCCACGCTCGTCGAATGTGATTCGAGGACGAGTGGACATATTCAAGCAGTTTGTGCACCAGAAAATTTTCTTATCGGACATGATTGTTGTAAAAAGTTGAGGCGACGGGAGGCAAGAACTGCCTGCCGATATAACCTGCTGTAATTAAACAGCTAGGCTTCATAATTATGTCGATAGATGAAGTATTGCCTTCTAAAACACCAGAACATTATTTGCGCCAAAACACAATTATGCCTTCTTCATCTGGAGAACTTTGACAAAGCTTGTGCTTACTCTTCGCCTCTAGCTTGGGCTAACTGATGGGGTTGGCCAACATCAATCCATTCATCAATATGGAAACAGGCCACCTTTTCTTCTTTTTTCAAAGCACCTTCAATCAGCCTCGTAATAGGGTAAAATTCATTTGGAACACGCTGAATCAATTCAGGGGAGATTGCGTAAATACCTGTATTAATCAATTCTTCCAGAACTGGTTTTTCTCGTAACTCAGTCACCAAGTCGCCATCCTCGCTGATACAGCCAAAGGGAACACCATGAGTGTATTTTCTCACCCCAACAGTAATCGAAGCATTGCGCCTTTCATGCGTTCTCAGCAATCCGCGCAAACTAAATTCTGTGACCAAATCTCCATTCATCACGATCACTGGATCTTTGGGTTCCATAGGCAAAAGTGATAATGCCCCTCCTGATCCTAGCGGTTCAGTCTCACGCAAATATTCAATCTGACAGCCAAAATCTGATCCATCTCCAAAATGATCTTCTATCAAATGAGACAGATAGTTCACTGCTAGGTATATTTTGCGTATTCCCGCCCCAACAAGCTGTAGCACAATGCGTTCAAGAATTGGGCGCCCTGCAACCTTGATCATCGGCTTAGGGATGGTGTCCGTCAACGCACCTAAACGAGACCCACGACCACCGGCCATGATCACAGCCCAATTAGGCTTTTCATCAATGACCACCAGCTCTGACAGCAAGTGCAACCCGTGCAGTCTTCCCTCATCATCCACAATCGGCAAATGCTCAATGCGGTTTGCCGCCATTAAAGACAAAGCCGCCTCACGACTGTAACTGACTCCAACCGATTTAAATTTTTTCGTATAAAATCCATCTAATGGGGAATCCATCGAGTATCCTGATATAAGCGCCCGCCTTATATCTCCATCCGTTACAATACCTAGCAACCGCCCATCTTCATCCAGTACAATTGCAATCTGCTCGGCGCCAACATCAATAATTTTCAACACATTCAACAACGAGTCACTGGGACTCACTCTTAACTCCTGCATGGTAGTTCTATTCATCATCCTTGTTACAATTTAATTTTGATCTACCAAACACCCCAACCACCATCTACGGCGATGTTCTGGCCAGTTACGTAGGCAGAAAGGTCACTCGCCAAAAAAGAGACCACACCCTTAAAATCTTCTTCCCGAGCCATGCGCTTCAGTGGCGTCTTTTCGATATACCGTTCGACGAAGCTCCCGTCCTGATTCCTGAAGACGCCTCCCGGAGTAATTGCATTGACCCTTATTTCTGGAGCAAGGACGGTGGCGCACCACCGTGTAAATTGAAGCAAGCCACCCTTGCTGGCAGCATAGGCCGCTGGATTATTCATTCCTGTGCCTTGATACAACCTCAAGTCCGGACCGTGCACGCCATAAATACTGGAGATATTAATAATGCTCCCATGTCCCTTGGATTTAAGCAACGGCGCCGCCGCTTGGGTTAGTGCAAAGACCGCAGTCAAGTTCACCTCCATCGCACGTCTCCAGGTATCCACGGACTGGCTCTCAAATGGCACGCTCCAACCTTCCAGCCCACTGGTGCCGACGAAAGCGGCACAGTTGACCAAAATGTCCAATCCTCCCAGCGCCTCAGCGACCCGACCGGGAAGAGCAATCACCGCAGCTTCATCCTCTAGATCTGCCACAAAAGGAAGCACAGGAGCAGGATGTCGCTGCGTCAACCATTCAACAGCTGACCCACAACTTTCTTCCGTTCGGTCGACAATCGCAATCGAAGCACCGAGCTCTGACAGAGCATCTGCCATCGCACGGCCCAAATGACCCGCCCCGCCGGTAATGAGCACCACGCGACCACTCAAATCCATCAGATTATTAACGGTTCTCATCCAAGCTCCTTTTTCTTCATTAAAAATTCAGTAAATTCGAAATCCAGCAGCGTGTCGATATCAACCGCATGCGCCTCGGGTATCTCGACGACCCCAGTCCGCCCATTCCAAAAAGAGTCTTCAAGCAGGACGAAAGCCGGTGAAGTCACATAGAACGCCGTCGTGATATCGTATAAAGGCGGGCAATCTTGTCTTCGAGTCACCTTTGCCTCCAGCGGCGCCGCCAGTTCAGCCAATCCATCATCCCCGATGCGAACGACATTGAAAGACGGATGACGATTGGTCGGACAAATCGAAAGCACCGTATCACACTCGCCGGAATTGAATCTCTCAATTCCGCGATCAACCTCTTCAGTCGTTCGCAGCGGCGCTGTCGGCGGTAGACTGACCATAACTTCCATCTCTGGCAGCCCGGAACCTTTAACCCACTCAATTGCATGCCGCCAGGCCAGACGCTCGGGCGCACGACTGGATGCTAGTCCCGCAGGTCGAACAAATGGCACTTCGGCGCCATATCTGCGGGCAACCTCAGCAATCGCTGCATCGTCGGTGGAAACAAATACCTTATCGATGTATTTCGATTCCAAAGCGGTTTGGATCGCATAGGCGATCAACGGCTTGCCGTTCAATATTTTGATATTTTTGCCGGGCAGCCCTTCGGAGCCCCCCCTTGCAAAAATCCATGCGTAGACTATTGGTTTATTCTGCATACCCAAGTGTGTTCATTGCTGGATCGTTCTGCCGCTTCAATCAATGTCAATGTGTCCATGCCTTCATCTAACGTGCAACCCTCTTTTGATTCTTGGTCAAGAGCCGATAGATGCATGGCACGGAATAAATCATTTCGCTCCACTTGAAACAGCTTCTCTGTTCCGTTGAGAATCAACCGGTTGCCGATAAAATCCAGATGCAATGTCCCTCCCGCATATTGGATCGAACAGTCACGCCGAAGGTTCCGATCCAAATAGTTCACTTGGCAATTGATCACGGGGCAATGCTCCGTCTCAAACAAAAGTCCGAAGGCATCATCGGAATTGATCTCCAATTCACTGAAGTGTCCGCCCAGAGCTGCAACTTTGCGCCACGTGCCCGCCAGTGCCTGAAGATAGTCCAATTCATGGCTCAGGTCACGTAGCACCCCGCCACCCTGCTCCTTGTGGGATGAATAAGACCTACGATAATCCGCATCCGGACGCCAATCGGGAAGATACTGTCCCGCATATGCATGAATTGAGTAGATAGACTGCCCCTGCAGCACATCAGCTGCAGCAATGAACAGAGGATGAAAACGTAGCACATATCCCACCCGTAGTCTAAAGCTGTAATCTGAAAAAGATTTCGGGCATTCGCCAGACAAGGGCTTCTCAACAAGGCAAGGTCCACTAAAGCCCGCCACCTCAAGCCGATCCAATGTTTCCATATGCTCCGATGTGCGATTCGCAATGACAACGTAATCAGGTTGAAAGTGCTCGAGCCCAGCTTCCAGCGACCGGTAAGCCACTTCGGCATGAGCGCTGACAATCGCAGTCTCCGAACCGAGTTGATTCAAGACCGTTTCGTGCCGCCGCCCGATCGAACCATACCCGATGATCAAACTCTTCAATCGTTTATCCTCCATCATTCGGTTTGATGTCAAAAAAAGACTTCTTGATGATCCCCTGCAACTCAACCTTCGCTAACGATCCCACAATACTTAAAGCCGTATCCGCTTTTTCAAAAGGGCTGCAAGAACCCTTCAAGCTTTGAATGAACTCCTGCGTTAGCGCTCGATTAATCCCACTCTGAATACTCAACCGATCAGGCTCACAATCCAGAACGCTCTGCGCACGCACGCGGCCTTTCTGTCGATCACCTATATTCACCGTAGGCACATGAAAGCTGGGAGCCTCAAGAATACCACTTGAACTATTCCCAACAACCGCAGCGCATAACTTCATCGCAGACAAATATCGAATCAACCCGAGCGAGGCGACAGCCATGCACCGATCAGGAAACTCTGCCACGTAGGAATCAATCCTAGCATTAATCACCTCACCATCAGTATCCGCGTTGGCTTTTGTAAAGATCACGCGGTGACCAGAATACTGATTCAACGCTGCAAATAATTCATCGATCTGCTCACCCGCAGTCGCCTGTTCCAATGTAACCGGATGAAATGTCACAAGAAAGAATGGTTGATCCAGAGGAAAACCAAGCGATGCCTCAAGCGCCTCTCGATCCATCAATGAAATCTTTCGAATATTCTCTACACCTAAAGCCCCCACATCAAAAACGCGATCAGGTTGCTCTCCCAGTTGAATCACTCGTTGGCGATACACTTCACAAGCAGGAAAATGGATCTGAGACATCTTTGTAATCGAGTGCCTGAAAGATTCGTCCACTGCCCCTTCAGTTGTTTCACCACCATGAATATGGGCTAAAGGAATTTGCAAAACATGAGCTGCGACTGCGACACAAAGAGTCTCATAACGGTCCCCCAGCACCACAACCAAATCAGGCCTCATCTCAACAAGCGCATCACTATAGCCAGGCAATGCGACGCCCATCGTCCGACAGACCCCTTGAGCGGAATCATCATATTTGAGAACATCCACTCGTGTCGTAACATCGAAACCAGCATCTTCTATTTCCGAAACGGTCATCCCATATTTCGAAGATAAATGGCTACCACTGACCAGTAATTGCAATTCAAGATCGTCATGCCCACGAATCTCTTCCGCGACACCGCGTAACAATCCCCAATCCGCTCGAGTCGATGTAAATATACAAATTTTACGCATCAATCACCTCATCTTCATTATACGCGCGCGGAGCCTTCGTCCCGATCAACTGATCCCACAACATCGGGCTCATCCCTGTTCCAGGACGCTTCACGGTTAAGTTTTCTGCGGTAAATTCAGCACCGGCAGCGATGTTCTTTGCTGCCACAATACTTTTACGAGCGATCTGACGATTCTTAGATTCCGACTCTGTCGGCTCTTTCAAACCATCCCCCAACGCGGCTTCGACATTACGAATAGCATACACCATCGCCTTCAGATCGTCGGGTTCGAGGCTCGCCCGATGGTCAGGTCCAGGCAGCGTCCGGTCCAAGGTAAAGTGCTTCTCAATAACAACCGCCCCCATGGCGACAGCAGCAACGGGCACTTCAATTCCAAGCGTATGATCCGAATAACCAATCCCCTTCAGGCCGGGAAACGCCGACTGAAGCGTCTGCATCGCACGAAGATTCACATCATGCATCGGCGTTGGGTATTCTGTATTACAATGCAGTAGTGTTAGCTGCTCGCGTGGCGCCCCGGAAGATTCCAAAACTGATACCGCTGCAGAAACTTCATCCAGATCCGACATTCCAGTCGATAGAATCACCTCCTGCTTCAATCCGCCGATTTTCCTCAGATACAACAGATTGGTTAATTCACCCGACGGAAGCTTCCATTTATTCACTCCCAAATCCACAAGCATATCAATGGTCACTAGATCAAACGGTGTTGAGATAAAGTCCACCTTCCGTTCTTCACAGCGAACTTTCAACTCTTCGAAGTCGCTCAAAGAGAGCTCTAACTTCTTCAACATTTCAAACTGACTCTCAGCTGCATCCGTGGCTTGTTGCTGATAATCCGCTTTCGCGGCTGTCCGTGTGACTAAGCTCTCAGCAACAAAAGTCTGAAACTTCACAGCATCGACTCCAGCGGAAGCCGCCACATCGATCATTTCTTTCGCACGCTCAAGCGAGCCATTATGGTTCACCCCCGCTTCCGCGATAATATAGACAGCACTCATTATTTTCCGCGCTCCAAATGACCGGCTCTTATAAAACTCCCCGCCGGAATTGAGATCTCCTGCACACTGACAGCATTGCTTCCAACAAAAGTGCCCGCTCCAACATCAACACCTCCGTTGATAATCGCGCCGGTAGAAATATGACAATCCAAGCCAATCTGCACATCATGCTCGATCAATGCCTTACTATTAATAATGCAGTTTTCACCAACACTCGCGCCAGCATTCACCAAAGCATGATGCATGACGATCGTCCCGGCACCGACTTGCGCATGACTCGACACATATGCATGAGGTGAGACAACCGTGGGCAGTTCAAACCCCAGCGCCTGCAAAACATCGAAGAGACGCCGACGAACCGTAGAGCTTCGAACTTGCCCCACCGTCACCAGTGCAAATGCATACTGCTTGCGCAACTCAGGCAGGTCGTCATCCGTCCCGATAATAGGATAATCTAGGATCGAAGCAGAATCTGCTGCTTCAACTCGATCAACAATTCCAGCGATAGAAAAACGCCCCTCGGCCTCAATCACATCAATGCATGAGCGGCAATGCCCCCCTGCACCTAGTAATATAATTTCTGGTTTTTTATCCATCGATTCGCACACTGCTTGGGATATTAACAAGGCGACTTTCCAACCATTCTGCAACGCTTAGGTCACCTCGTTGAGCATTCGCATACAAGTCCAAGTGATGCATCAGCTTCCACACCGGTCGCGTCATTACACCCTGGCTGTTTGTTTCTTGTAGAAATTGATCTCTTTGTTCGCGATCCTCGAAGACCAGCGCATTCAGCCAATAATTGGAATGCGCCTGCGTGGGCTCTTGAACAAACGAAACACCGATACTCTCGAAAAATGCCGCATACTCTTTCGCCAATGCGCGCTTGCTCTCCAATACCACCTCAATCTGCTCCAACTGGGCACAAGCCAGCGCGGCATTCAGATTCGGCATACGATAATTAAACCCCACACAATCGTGCGCATATTCCCATTGGTGCGGCACTTTTGCAGTTGTGGTGATATGCTTGGCCCGGCGTGCCAAGACCTCATCGTCGGTCACGATGGCACCGCCGCCGCCGCAAGTAATGGTCTTGTTTCCGTTAAAACTAAACACACCCATTTGACCGAAGGTGCCAGTGTGCTGCCCCTGGTATCGGCTCCCGAGCGATTCTGCGGCGTCTTCAACCACGACAAGTTGATACTCCTCGCAGATCGCAACAATCTCATCCATCCGCGCCGGATGTCCAAATGTATGCATCGCCACGACGGCACGAATCACTCGCCCTGTCGCCCGATTTTTGCAGAGCCCATCTTCCAACACTGCCGACTCTTCAAGAAAGCTACGTAGCGCATCCGGACTCAGCCCCATGGTGTCGCGATCCACATCGACAAAACACGGATCCGCACCGCAATACTTGATCGCATTGACTGTCGCGATAAAGGTTAAGGGCTGGGTAATCACTTCGTCCCCCGCCGTCACCCCGGCTAACACTAACGCTGCGTGCAAAGCCGCAGTTCCATTGACTGTGGCAATCGCATACTTAGCTCCGGTATAGGCGGCAAGGTCCTGTTCAAATCGATCGACGTATTTGCCCACACTTGAAACGAAAGTCGAATCGATACAGTCGTTTAGGTACTCTTTCTCACGTCCGAAGAAACAGGGTTCGTGGAGGTAGATCGATTCTGCGGAATCAAATCTGGATCGGATAAAATCTATCGCCTGCTCAAACATTGTAGATGTCCGTTTTATACTTCGCCAGATTCTCAGGCTTCAAGAACCACTCGATCGTAAGTTTTAAACCCTCATCAATTGAATACTTCGGCTCGAAACCAGTTAGCTCACGGATTTTGGTATTATCACACCACAAGCGGAACACTTCCGATTTCTCAGGACGCAAGCGTTGATCATCCACAACAAATTCGACGTCACTGTTCATCAGACCTTTGATCTTATTCAGCGTATCCCCCACCGAGATTTCGAAATTTGAGCCGATATTCACAGTCTCACCATATGATGCCTCACTCTCAGCCAAAGCAATAAAGCCACGGCAGGTATCCATCACATAATTAAAGTCACGTGTAGGCGTCACATCACCGAGCTGAATCGATTTAGACCCGTTCGCAATCTGCCCGATAATCGTAGGAATCACAGCCCGACTGGACTGTCGGGGACCGTAAGTATTGAAAGGTCGTGCAATCGTAAGCGGAAGTTTGAATGCATTGTAAAAGCTCATCGCCATCGCATCCGCCCCAATTTTACTCGCACTGTAAGGTGACTGCGCCTGCAAAGGATGCTTCTCATCAATCGGCACATACTGAGCCGTGCCATACACTTCACTGGTCGAAGTATGAATCACCCGTTGACAGCCATTATCGCGCGCCGCCTGACAAATATTAAGTGTCCCCACCACATTGGTGCTCACATAGCTATCGGGCGCGACATAAGAGTAAGGAATCGCGATGAGTGCTGCCAAATGGTAGACGATATCGATATTTTTAGTGATTTCCCGGCAAAAGTTAGGATCTCGAACGTCACCACACACGATTTCAATCTGATCACGACACTCGACATCTTCCAGCCAGCCCCAGTAATTAAATGAATTATACTGCGATAAAGCCCGAACCTTAAAACCTTTATTCACAAGCATCTCGGTCAAATGAGAACCGATAAAACCGTCTGCACCAGTGACTAGAACTCTTTTACTCGCTACCATATTCTTAATCTATAAATTACTAAATCCTACACGAAACGTTGCATAAGAACAACACACCTGCGGATCAACGCAACAAGAAGATTAGATAGAGATCATTCTTCCCATTGCTGTCGAATCGGTCTCTCGATTTCCACATCGTTCAAATACCGTCAACCGAGATGGGCTTGCAAAAACTACTGGAAGAGCCACAAATGCACCAAATGCCAAATAAAAAGAAAACTGCCCTTTTTAGTATCGAGATTGCAGCGCGAGAACTCGTGCCCAAATGCCTACTCGCTCTAGAAACCGCAAAATCCGGCATGCGTGTTTACATCGGCTCCTTCCGAGCAATGAAACAGCTTGAAGGAAAAGTCGATGAATGCGTCTTTTTCCACAAAAGCACTTGGACGAACAACGCCGCCCGAATAAGGCAGACCCTCGGCGCTCAATTTGTATTTCTTGATGAGGAGATGGGCTTGGCCATCCCCCACTCTGAACTCGAGGTTTTCCTGAGCGCCCGTCACAAAAGCGTGTCTGCTGAAAATTATAAACATGTTTTTGCCATTGGAGAATTACACAAAACATGCATGGACTCGCTCGACGTGTTCAAAGGAGTCAATGTGCACGCGCTTGGTTGGCCGCGAATCGACCTATGGCGAGCACCCTTCCACCAACTATTTAAAACACAGGTAGAGGAAATCCAGAAAGAACACGGCGACTACTATTTGTTGGTCACCAGCTTTGGTGCAATCTCAGAAGCTACTTTCAAAGATTACAAAGACTTGATGCAATCCCATTTAAAAAATGAGCATGACGCCCACACATTTGTTGAGTCTAAGTATGATGAGTTTAAAGCATGCATCAGGTTACTGGAAGACATATCACCAAAGCTTAAACGGAGTGAAAAAATCATACTACGCCCACACCCTTGTGAGAGCTTGGATGTATGGAGTAAACTACTAGAACCATTCCCAAACGTTTTCCTTCACCACGAAGGAGACGCGACTCCTTGGTTACTTGCCTCTAAAGGCACTATCCAATTCGGCTCCACCGTTGCTGTGCAAGCAGCTTTTATGGGTATCCCCTCAATTCAAGTAAACGATGGACGCCACCTGCCCGGCCTAACAGACATAGCCATATATCAAGTACTGGACAAAACAACCTCCGCAGATGAAGTGCTCGACTATTTGCGCAACAACGACCCAGAGGTGCTACAAGCGCGCCAGAAAAGTATGATTCAGCGACTCGAAGGACAAGTCGGCTGCCTAGAAGGCGCCATGGCATCCACAGAAATCGCCAAGATGCTAGAGCAAATCGAAGTCGCGCCACAACCCCCGATACGCTTCGGTTGGCCACGCCGATTCATGCTGTGGTTCAAAGAGCAAGTCAACTACCTGAACTACCTAAAGAAAAAGAAATTTGGAGACGAATCTGGGCGTGTTAAACGTTCGAAATTCGAAAAGATCCCCAATGGGCTGACTGCACAGGAAATCGGCGATCATCTGGAGAAATTGGCTCATATACTAGGAGACGATCCTAAGCGAATACATTGCCGACAAGTTGCCCACAACCTAGTGGAAATCGAATATAATTAATCACATTGCTTAATGTCGTTAATCAATCGGAGACGAATGCACATGGAAGGAATGAGCGCCACGAGTTAACATGAGAACTCTCGGAGTAGCGCTCTTCCATTTCGGACGCCTTCGACTGCAATTCCCCATCGTCTAGCTTATTTAAAATAAGCCCCAGTTTGTCTGCCAACTCGATTGGATCTCTCGCTGACAATACATGATCGCGTGCATTCGAACCATACACTTCGTCCACACCACTAACTTTAGTGCTCAGTGATGGCACCTGTGCCAAGCCAGCTTCAATCAAGACACGAGGCAATCCCTCACTATGGCTCGTCAAAAGAAATGCAGCGGCCCGATCTAGAGCTGAACCAATACCAGATACCTGCCCAGCAAATGCAACCCGATCCTCTAATCCATGCGCCTGCACCTCTCGCCTTAACTGCTCCTCATAGCCACTGCCATCGCTACCCCCGACAAAGAGTAAACCCGTATCCTCATCACTGCGCCGAGCGAGCTCTGCAAGCCCTTGCACCGCGAGGATCGGGTCTTTACGGGGACAAATTGTTCCTGCTGATAAAATCCAGCGCTTCACTTTCGGATAACCACCGCACAATACATCTAACTGGGCGGTGACGGCGGCATCCGATTCGGGACGACCGACGATATTATAAATCGTGCGTGTGCGATCGAACAGTTTAGCATCGCCTTGCAGTTGCGCCTTTAGATCCCCAGACACCGCGATGATTTGATCGAGTTCTTGAAAGTTGTATTGATATGACTTTTCAAGATCAGCGATTTCATCACGAATGATTGCTGCCGAACGTGCGCCACAGTATTTAGCTAGTGCGGCTGCATGCGGAGCCCACCACATTTCGTTACTCACGATCCAATCCGCGCCTACAATCGACTTCGCGAATTTGCGCATGGTCCGATTAAAGAACAGTCGATCCACCGCATTCCTCCAGCGAGGGAATGGCGCTATTAGCACCGGAATTGAAAGCGACTCAGCAAATGCCGTCAACGGCCCGGGAGCCGCCGCCAGTAGTTCGACTTCCATATCAGGCTGTTCGGAAAGCACTCGCAGTGTATTACGTAGGCTCGCCTTCGAACCACCTTGCGCGTCCGTGGTCTTCTGTAGAAAAACAACTTTCATCGAAATTAAAGTGCGGATTAACGTGCTTTGCTCTTTTGAAAGGCCAACACGGTCCGAGAGAATCCCACGACTTCAAAACCCTCATTTACAACCGCTTGCACGGTCTGGCCAGCGACATCCTCTCCATTGATTTCCGGATGAAACTCTACAATCAAGAGGTCCACAGATTCTGGAAATTTAGGCGCATGCTCACACCATACCGTTTCCGCACCCTCAATATCTACGATTAAAACATTCGGCTCCAGCGAGCTTTCACGGCAGATCTCAAGTGCAGTTTTCCACGGTGCAGAATCTACGCCACTTTCAGCACTGCCACTCTCCGCTCGTCCTGATAAGGAGTGCCCCTGATTGGAAAAGCTTTTCGATTTCCATTCGTCTGGCACCACATCTGCCCAGATCGGACAACCCAATGCGCAGACACAATCAACCTTCAAACCGTTGAGTTGCATCTGATAATCAAACGCAGGGCGCAAACTACTATCTGGCTCCACAGAGACCACTCGCCCAGCGGACCCAACACGTTTCGCTAAAATCGAACTCACGACGCCCAATGAACCACCAAACTCAAGAATACGATCGCCCTCTTTAACAAACTTAGCGACCAAGCGGCGTTCAGCCGTCTCGTAACCGCCACGTAAAATTCGTCGCTTAGTCTTTCGGTCGAGCGGCATCTGCCTTAACGGCAAGACGGCACCATCCACTTCAAACTGCTCGGGAAATCGATTTAAAAGGCTCATCAGCATAAGCTAGGAATTCATTAGAATATAAGTCTAGTCAACTATCTAGACTCTATCGGAATCGGATGAGACGGGCTCACGTTGCTTCATCTTCCTAGCAGGGTTCCCCACGTAGACTCCATATGGCTCAGTCGATTTGGTGACGACCGAACCAGCACCGATCACTGAGCCATTGGCAATATTGACACCGTCTAAGACTATCACACGAGCACCGAGCCAGACATCATTGCCAATCGTAACGCCTTGGCAACTCTCGCCCTGCTCTCGAATCAAGCGGCCAGCATCTTCAAAATTGTGATTCGCAGGCACAATCGTGACACCTGCAGCAATACGCACATCATTGCCAATACGTAGCCCGCCATGGCCATAAAGTATGGAATTGGGATTGATCGAGCAATTATCACCGATCTGAATCTCCCCACCATAAGCTAGCAATTGAGCCCCGCGATGCACCTCACAAAACTCCCCGAGCGTAATCCGCCCCTGCTTGAGTTCGAGAACTGCCTTCGGATGTATCCACGTTTTTCTGCCGATCTGCGCTCCTGAAAGCACAGCCTTCAAGCGTGTCTGAAATTTCCTTAACCAAGTTCGCATTGTAGATAGATTACTGATCAAAAATTGCAGAAAGACGATTCTTTAATATCCGCCGAACTCGGGATCCATCAGGCCAATTACTAAGGAACCGTTTAAAGTCTGATTGGAATTTCAGAGTAAACCGACGGCGATTCACTAAAAACCTCGAGCCGTCGGTATCGATCAGCCTTAAGCCAGATTCATTGATCAATATATTCTTCGCCTTAAAATCACCATGCACGACTCTAAACTGCCGTAACCGAGCAAACAATCGAGACAAACCGCTCACGGCACGCTCAAACTCAACTTCATCATTCTCTTTCTGGTTCAAGTAATCAGAAATGCTTTCCCCCTCAAAGTGCTCCATTAAAAAGTAAGCGCGTTCCAATAAACCACAATTAGACTCTTCCACCACTGCAAGCGGCACAACAGTTGGAACATCGAGTTGATTCATAACGATACCATTACTCCAACTTCGCATCGCTCGGCTCATATGAAGGATGTGCCGAATACGATAAAAGATCGGCTTTGGGTTATAACGCTTCACCACAATCGCCCTGCCTGCCCACTCGATCTGCTGCACGGTGCAGGTATTGCCGCTTTTCAAACGCTGCCCCATCTCCATCAATTCATCGGGAGCATGCTTTAGTTTTTCAATTAAATCAGGCTCCAAGTCCCGCTGGCAGACCAACATGCGGAAGCCGTGCTGTTCCTTCATATACTGCGAACAATCGCGACGGCTCTTCTGCCAGATGCGGCGCAGGTTCTTGGCTTCTTGCTCCTCGATACGACTAGCGAAATTCGGACTTTCGATTCGCGCTAAGAGTTCTGACTCACCTTGCCCAGCACAACTCTCAACAAATGCTTGGATCAGATCACAGCGGAAAGACTCAAGATAACCGCCCAACATCTTTTCTAATATCGTAGTTTTCTTAGTGAGTGCCAGAGCCCCCTCGCTAAAGTGAATCGACCCGACATCAATGGTATAAATAAACTGCCCATTCCAAAGAAAATTCCTCAAATGCGCATCGGTTTGGTGCACGCCCAATTGCCAGTGCATGATCAATGCGTTGACAAACTGCTGAGTCGCAGCTTTTAACACGGCAGGATTTGTACAATGCAACACAATTTCAGAAAGCTCAGTTGAGTTTCCGATAAACTCTGTAACCACCCACAAACCACCGTTTTTGTCGTTCGCTGTGAACATTAATTTCGGACATAGAATACCTCGTTTAGTGAGTTGCTTGATTCCACTCACCTCGCAGTTGTATTCACGGTCTTGCTTATCACCCGGATGAAAACGTTTAGCGATCAACGTGCCACTTCCACTCTGACTACGCGCAAGCCACACATCTCGGCGACCTTTCAGATGTCGCAACATCTTCTCCAGCTTCAAAGTAACTGTTCCCTCCCATTCAGGAACGTAGGCATCAACAATCTGCACTTTCACCTCTGATACTTCAGCCATACTTAGAATGCTTGGGGAGCCACTCATTTTGTTAATATTTTCTTACGCAGCTTACGTTTGATCCGTTTAAGCGAAGCTTTGAAGGCATAGAGCTTAAAGGTTAATTTTTGAAAGCCTGTGAAATGCGCGTTCTCTTTCTCGAGGTAGGCACCCATGAAATACGCTTGCCGCTCGGGGTCGAGTTTAAGAACCAAACGTTTCAAATCGGCGATGCGTTTGCTGCGGCTAAAGCGCTGATTGGCGAAACGGGCTCTGGCCGTGTCGATCAGTGAGAAGACCAAGCGGTTATCCCCCTCAATACGTATCAATACATTACCGCCGGAAAGATCACGAAAGTAGACCCCCTTCCAATGCACGGCGCGGATGAACTCGACTAATTGCTCGGAGAAGGCTTCAAAGGTGAAACCTTCGGCAGTCTTCTCGCCTCTGGCGTAGGCACTGAAGAAACCGCGCACGCTCAGTCGCGTATTGGCATGTTCGCAGATGAACCAGTTATCCAACTGCTGAGTCGAATCCTGATGCTCAAAATACGCGACGACCTTGGGCGTTTCGATGCCGCGACGCATCAACTCGCTGGTGCCGTTCCAACT
>Ga0206130_10002461_pt1 | contig 25708 bp, 27 predicted proteins | sample Helgoland_Spring_9_FD_148637 | JGI IMG/M metagenome (GOLD analysis project Ga0206130, IMG submission 148637) | Pelagic subsurface seawater microbial communities from Kabeltonne, Helgoland, North Sea - Helgoland_Spring_Bloom_20160512_1 | ecosystem: Environmental > Aquatic > Marine > Epipelagic ...
CATTTTATCTTTTAAAATTTTTTAAAAAAACTTTATAACCGAACTCTTTCGCGTATCCTCTATGAACAAGTTTCCCTGGTTTTCCAAGATATTTCCTTAAAGATTTTATATCATTCTTATTAATATATTTTTTATCAATTATATCTCGTATTGATGCGAATATTTTTTTTTTAAATATTTTCCTTGCTTCTGTAATAGAAGATCTTTCTTTATGACCGAATTCATTTAACCACGTATTTAATTGTAAAAGATATTCATCAAATAGTTTTTCTAATTTATTTCTTCTCTTTTCAAAGGTTTTAGAAGACCAATTATTTTTATCAGAATATTCTTCTAATTCTACGAGCATATCTTGTAAATTATCACTTTTAAAATCGTATTTCAGTATGAAATCATTAATGGTCTTAGGATTTTTAATCATATATAATATTAATTTATCTCTTATCCTTTATATTTTAATATTTAAATATTAAAACTTATGTAATATATAGTATGGAATCATCGGATTTAACCCAAGATAAACTTTTTATGGATCTAATGGCAGCATATTTAGCTCAGATGGATTCCGCTGTAAGGATCTCCAAAACATTATGCGATCATTGCGAAGAAGAAGATAAAGAATTAACGGGTGATGATATTATCTGCGGCCTAATTTATAGGTTAATGGTCCCGATGAAACAAGATGAAATGGATAAAAGTCTCGGGAATGCTAAAGAAATACTATCTGGTGATGATGAAGAAGATGAAATTGACGACGGAGGACTAGACAACAGACTGGACGAACAACTGGATTACGATGAAATTGAAGAAACTTATGAAAAACCCGAAATATCTCGGAAAATAAAAACTAATTCTTGTGAATGCGAAGTGTGTTCAAAAGTTAGAGAATGTCTTATAAATTATAAATCATATGAACCCGATGATCAACTAGCTCAAAAGTTTAAAGATTCTATACAAGAAACTTGCGACAAATATAAAATTTATATTTAAAAATATGAATATACTATTATTTATCTACTATGAAGATTGAACAAGACATTAAATTAGATTTTTCGGATGTTCTTATTAGGCCTAAGAGATCTACCCTAGAATCTAGATCTCAGATTAATTTAGAAAGAGAATTTAAATTTCCCCATTCAACACAGATATGGAAGGGTATCCCTATTATTGCGTCTAATATGGATACAGTTGGTACAATTGAAATGTACGATTCTCTGAAAACATATAATATGTTGACTTGTTTTCATAAATTTATGGATATCAATAACTATCCCAATAATAAACGCAATAAATACGCGATTTCGGTTGGAATTAAAGATGAAGATTACGATAAATTACAGAAACTCTATGGCGCATATCCCGAAAGATGTAATATTATCTGCGTTGATGTAGCGAATGGTTACATGAATAAGTTGGTACAATTCTGTAAATCAGTGAGAGATTTAATTCCTCATTGTATTCTTATTGCCGGGAATGTAGTAACAAGAGAAATGGTAGAAGAATTAATCCTTAATGGAAAGGTTGATATTGTAAAGGTCGGTATTGGTTCTGGATCTGTGTGTACTACGCGTATTCAGACTGGAGTTGGAATGCCACAATTATCTGCTATCATTGAATGTTCTGATGCTGCCCATGGTTGCGGTGGTCATATTATTTCGGATGGAGGAATAACATGTCCAGGAGATGCATCGAAAGCATTCGGTGCTGGCGCTGATTTCGTTATGTTAGGATCCATTTTAGCGGGTCATGATGAATCTGGTGGAGAATTAATTCAAGAGGATGGTAAGAAATATAAGGTATTTTACGGGATGAGCTCGGATACAGCGATGAATAAACATTATGGTGGGGTTAATGTTTATAGATCTTCGGAGGGTAAAACGGTTAAAGTTGAATACAAGGGTAAAGTAGAAGATACGATAAATGATCTATTAGGTGGGATAAGATCAACGTGTACGTATGTAAATGCTGAGAATCTAAAAGATCTTTCTAAATGTACAACTTTTATAAGAGTCAATAATCAAGTGAATAAAATTTATGGTTAATTAATTTCTCAGATTAGGCTTATATTTCTTAAATGCTTCTGTTTCATAATAATTCTTAAAATTTTTTAAATCTATATTATTCTTTCTAATAAAATCCCTTGTTTCATATTGCTTGTGATAAGGAATTTTCGGTATAAATTTCTTTAGGAATCTTTTCTGGGGAATAAAATATTTGAAACCCAGATTTAATCTCTTGTAAACCATCTTTCTATTTTATTCTATTAAAATATTTTTATATAGTTTTATTATATTATTATATTATTCTTTAATCCAACTGTACAGGTTCGGAATCTAAGACTGGAGGTCCCTCTCCGGTCATTGAACTAAGATCTACATCGATTAAATTTGTCTGGGAAGAAGATTTCTTTAATTTACCGAATCTGTGTTTCATATAAACAAGAGATCCTTCTAATGTTATGACTGATAAACAATTAAGCATGATAGGATATTGTTCATTTACAACTGTATAAAAAAGAAAACAACTATTCGCAGCTATATTTATTAACATTGTCTGATTGGAAAGATCTCCAGCAGATTGTGTTGTATAGGTCTTGTATACTTGGGGAACTCTTGAAAATAAACCGAAACAAGTTCCAATCATAGAAACGAAAGAAGCAACATTATAAATCGTGATCATAAATACTTATTAAAATTTAATGATTAGTTTTTAAATAAATTAATCGAACACTTTACCGATATCCCCTGTAACATTATTCGCTTTACATAATTTTATGTATCCCTGTTCGGCTTTCTCTCTCATTTCGGGATTACATTTTTCTATTGATGCATTAGCATATTCTTTAAAATCTTCAAATTTTTTTCGTGGATCTGATAGTCCGAGATTATTGTAGTAAGATTTCTCACCGAATTCCTTGTGATTCATATCAATGATGTCTCTACAGATAACGAATTTTAGATGATTCTTTAAAGCTTCATTTAATTTTTCCTGTGTTACTGGGGCATTGACCACTTTAAGATCAAACTGATTATTCCAATCAATCTGTAGACCATCCTTTAATGACCTAAATGTTCCAATATCTACAGCTTTCTTAATCGGTTCGGGTGTGAAAGTGTGAGGCATTTTTATTTATTTTGATAAAAAATATTAATAGTTTAAAATCAAATTTTACCTACGAAAAATTATTAATATTATACTTTTTTAATAATTCATAATAATCCCTCTGTTTCATCATAATCCTTAGTTTTCTTCTTTCACCTTGAACCCTGTTCCAACTTTTCTCTAAATTACCCCTATGAAATTGGTGTATCTTATTGTATACATGAAATCTCGCCAGAGTAATATAGTGTAGCATTTATCTTATTATAATAAAAAAGTTTTAAATCTGTTAAATAAATTTGATTTATTTAAAATATTAATAGTAAATATAATTATAATGGATAACGAAATCTATAAAGTTGTAAATGTTAAAAATTCATTAAAAAATATGTCTGATGAAGATTTTGAAAAATTTTTACCAGGATTTTGCGAAAATTTAGTTAAATATGGTTTTGATAATTTTATTCAGACATACAATAAAGGATTACCAGAAAATTTAAAAGATTGGAATAATCTAAAAAATAAACAAGTAGATAAAGACTGGATCAATTCAACTTCTGTGGTCGGTATGAATATTATTAAACGAAATATGCCTCATATATACGAGGTATCCAATCATAAAGGTCTTAATATTAAACAGATGTGGGATAAACCACATTTAGAAAAAGCTTTAAAGACTAATAGAAAATCGCACTCAACCCCGTATGTGACTGAAATAGTAAGACAATTGGGTTTTACCGCCGGAACATCCAAAGTTACTATCTATAGACCACTTTTAACGAAAAGAATTGTTCAACAATTAAATGGAAAAAATGTTCTTGATGTATGTGTTGGATGGGGGGGTCGTATGTTAGGATCAGCTTGCTTAGATGATGTAAAATATACAGGTATAGAACCATTCTCTAAAACATATACAGGATTGAGTAATATTAAAAAGGAATTACAATTGGATAATGTAACTCTATATAATGATGTAGCCGAAAATGTATTGCCGAATCTAAAAAAAGAATATGATTTAGCATTAACGTCGCCGCCCTATTATAATCTTGAGTTGTATTCCGCAGAATCAACGCAGTCTCATCATTATGGGTCTTATGAAGATTGGATTGATAAATTCTTAAGACCAGTTGTATACGGTACGTTGGATAAATTGATTGATACTGGTTATAGTTGCTGGTCAGTAAAAAATTTTAAAACAGATAAAAAATATAATCTCTATGATGATGTTGTTAAACTTCATAAAGATAAGGGCTGGAAAAAAATAGACAGAGAATTTTATGTTGGAAATTGCATTAGACCGGGATTAGATAAGCAAGGTAAGGAAATAACATATGTATTCGTTAAGGAATAATTATTTTTCCCATACATAATAATCTTTATCATACTTATTACATAGATTTATAGACCCTCCAATAGTGATTGTATACGTTGATCTTGTTTGTTTTTCTTTATTCTTATTTTTTTCTTTAAGATCATTGAAATATTCTCTTCTTTTTTCGTTATAAATTTCTAAAGGGAACTTGTAAATTATATTAATTGTATATTTTTCTTTATCAATACCCGCCAATATTAGCCAGCCTTTCGTACCCTCTGCTTCAAGATTTTCACATTTTTCTATTTTTTCTATTGAATCATCATTAATTGTCCCTTGTGGGTTATTTTTATCTGAGGATGGTTTATATTCATAAACTTCTAAAAGTATATCATCTTTTCTAAACTCAGCATCAAAACCATGTTTTTCATCAAGATTTATTAGGTCTAATAATTCAGAGAGTAATTTTTCCCATGGTTCGTTGCATTGTTTTGATTCAAGGGCTAGCTTAGAAAGGTCATATAATAAGGTTATACCGTATTTATTTAGAAATTCATCGGCTTCTTCTTCTCCTCCAATTTTATATATTAAATCTTTTCTCATATCAAAATAATTTAACACACACTTGTATTTATCTAATTTACTTTCATCAATTTTAAATATTCTTCTGTGTTTATTCCGTTCAGTTTCATCATCTATATTTTTTATTTTTTTATCAATATCTCTAATCAACCCCTTTTTTCCATTAAGGGGATCCCCTTTATCATCTGTATTCTTTTCTCTAAGCGCCTTAAGACCCTCTTTATTTAAATTTTTATAATTATTATTATCTTTAATTCCATCGTTGCCTCTCCAAGATTTTCCGGATAATTCATCTATTATTTTTATATTCTCCTGTATATCTCTTTCAGAATATTGACATGAAAGTTCTTTTTCATATTCCATTTAATAACCAATCCTACAACACAACCTATGAATAATATACAATCCTAAAACTATAAACACTTTTCCGATAGTTTTTCTCTTTATCTTCCAATATGAAAAGAAGTCTTTCAACATTATTAATAAAAAATATTAATAAGTATCAAATTTAAATTTGATTAATAATTATTGTATCACCTTAAATAGAATTCAAGGATGCTAGAAATTGAGAAAGGTTATAAATATAAACAGACTAATCACAATGCTTGGTCTTTATTCATTAAAACTAATCACCGTTGTAATAATCGTAGAGCAACTCTTGAAGATCTAAAATATGCCTTAGATAATTGGACGAATACAGAAAAATATGAATACGATTGTCCCCTCTATTTTATTAATTTTAAAGAAAAAGAAAAAGAAAAAGAATATCTTAAAAAATCGTGTTCAATAAAAGAAAATATAGAGGACAGAGAAATCATATGTTTAATGGGTCAAGACCGGGAAAAAGAATATAATACAACAGGGGAATGCTTGTGGTATAAAATTGTTATGTATGATAAAAGAGATAATTATTATTATCTAAGAAGTTTCTCTAAAAGATCTTTTAGAGGAGGTGATAAAAAACTATTAGATCCTTCCAGGATGAATGGATGGTATATTGATTATTCAACTATTAGTGCCCCAGCTGAATTCTGGTCATATCTAAAAGTTCAGTTAAAGGGATCCCCTGTAAAAACAAGATATAAAAAAGAAGATGAAAATAAATTCTGGAAAGAGTTTAATAAAATTGAAAATAGAAAAGATCTTATTGAAATGTTGAAAAAAAATTTAACAGACGAAGAGAAACTATATTTATGTGAATGTATTTAATACTGATTTAAGTTTTTGTATATATTTAAAAATATACTCTTATTATTTTAATATATAACATGCCCGGCGATTGGCACAATAATATGGAATCGTATTTCCCGGAAGAAATGAGGGAAGTCAAATTTTTTTGCTCTACAAGTGTATCTAATACTTGCAGGAGAGCAGATATCCTTTTAAATAATAATAGAACTTGTGAAATACAACATTCATATATATCAGAAAATGAAATTATAGATCGTTTTAATGATTGGAATAAATTTGGAAAAGAAATTATATGGTTAGTTGACGGAAATGAAGGGATTGAAATAGAAAAATTATCAACAAATAATTATTTACTTAAATTTCAACAATTATGGAAGTATAAATCTTTTAAGGAAACTTATGATTATATTTTACTTGAAAAGGATAATATGATATTTAAACTAAAACTAAAAAAAATTAGAAGTGGAATGATTGAATTAAAGGAATCAAAAAGTTTACAAGATACAATTAATTTTTTAAAAAACAAACCAACAGAAATTTGGAAATTCTGGAGTGATGATAATGCTGTGAAATCTACACTTGGAGTTTATCAACAGGGGGCGGGAAATGGTAAGACATATAATATATGGAAATCAATTATCGAAAATATTGATCGTAAAACATATATAATAGTAACAAAACAGCATTCGGCGAAGAATGTTATTTATGAAGAATTAATTGATCAGAAGGATCGTTTTAAAAATAGCAAAGAGAAAGAATGTTATCACATTAAAGACTTAACGGATAGTATAGAAGAAAATACTGAAAAACATTATGTAATTAAATATACCCATAAACAGTCTAAAAGAGAATGTAAAGTTATAATTGGAACAATTGATTCATTTTGTTATAACTTATCAGATTCAAATTCAAAGGGTTCAGATTATTTTCAAGGTATTGTTGATAATATTAAAGAAAATGGTGCTACAAAAATAAATAATGGATATATGAAATTTGGAGGTCAATATATTCAATTGAGTAAAGAATCTGAAATATGGGTAGATGAAGTTCAAGATTTGCCAGAGAATTATTTACATGCAATGATTAAATTAATGTATGAAACACAATGTTATATGAATGTAGTAGGTGATAAATTACAGTCATTGGAGTTTAAAAATAATTTTTTAACAGAAATTATTGAAGAAGGATTACCCAATATTGATATTGATAAAAAGGACGCGATTAATAAGAATAGACGTATTAAAGTTACTAATATGGAAAATAAGATAAATGAATTAATACGATTTGATGAATATGAATATAAAGGTGAAAAATTACCAGAAATAGAATGTGACGAAGAAATAGAAAAAGAAGAAAATAATGAACCAATAAAAATAATTGATTCACCTTCCATTTATGGCGAAGATACGGATGATAACAAAATAAATACTTATTGTAATAAAATTATTGAAATATATAAATATGAAGTTGAAACGAATAATTATTCAGCAAAAGATTTCTTAATAATATTTCCAATTATGAAAGAGAATGTTATAGCTCCTGAATTACAAGTGAAAATACAAGATTTCTGGCTAGAAAAAGAAAATCCCGATAATGAAAACTATATACAGTATGTATATTTACACAAACATACAGAGGGAACTGTAATTAATACAAAGGATTCTATTAATGCGACTAGGATTATGTCAATTAGATCTTCGAAGGGTGACGGTAGACCAGTAACATTTATATTAGGTGTTACAGAAAATACATTGAAAATAGTTAGTAATAAAGAAAAAGATTTGGTTTATGAATCACATTTACACGTTGCTTTAACGCGTGCTAAAAACCAAATTTATTTTGGATTAACTAAAAATAATGACGATATTCATAAAAGATTTGGAGAAACAGGTTATGTTGAATATTTACCGAATATTAGTAAAAACGTTAATCTAGATAAAATCAATGAATTAATTAATAAAAAAAATATTATTGATCTATTAGAACAACAAAATATTATTCCGCATGAAAATAAAATAGAACAATCAGAAACAGTTGATTGGGGGTATCATTGTATTAAATATCAAACATATTTATATCAGGTTATTTTAAATATAGTTAATGATATAGATATAAATTCATATGACGATAACTCGCATTTATTGGTAATGTTAAGGAAATTATCGAATTATTCTATCGAATGTTTAAATGTTAAAGAATTTTATGAATTTTTGAATAAATACCAATATAATAATGAAGAAGAGATGCCTCTCTTTCCGTTATGTAAATTATCAGGTAAATATAAATATAATAAATATTTTAAAATAATTGGAAGATCTATTAAACAAGTTCAAAAAAATATTAAAACAAATTCCCTTGACAAGTTAAATGTATATCAATCAATCATTTTAACATATATGATCGATTTAGTAGCTAGTAAAAAATATTCTGATATTTCAGTCATGGATATTTATAATATAACGGATCATTTTGAAAAAAATAAAAATAAAGAAACTGATTTACTGAATAATGTTAGTAATGTCAAAAATATAATTGAAAAAAGTGGTATTAAAAACTATGAGAATACTAAATGGAATATGTTTAAACATATTGAAATGGAATCTAAAAATCATAATTTTAAAATAAGTAAATTAAAATATCCTATCATTGGGAATAATAAAACAGATATTATTCATATTGTACTAAAATCGGATATTTCTACTTTAAATTTTTGGGATGTTATGATTGAAGTTTTATTGGAACGATTTTTAATTTATAATCCTAAATCCAAAAAAGACAAGGAAAAATACGAGGAGAAAAAAATAAATACATATTTATTCTTGTTAGACAAAAATACTTATATTAAAATAGAATGGGAATGGGATAAATTATTGATGAATGAAATTAAAAATGAATTAAAAGAAGTTTTAAAAGGACATTTTGAATCATATCATAATGATATTTATAAATATTTTAATCATATTAGAACTAATAAAAATGAATTATGGGAAAATGAACCTGATAAAATTATAGATATTATTCTGTCCACGTTAGAATATCCTAATGCCGAACTTACTAAAACCCCGAATTATATTACAGATTTGTTTCACCTAATTAATGAAGAAGAGGAATATGAAGATATCATTGAAGAAGATTATTTTAAATCAAGATTAAATAAAAAATTAAATTACTGTTTGAAATCATATTTTAAATAAAACTATATTTATGCGAATGTATTTAATAATCTGTACCAATATTAGTTAAATATACTATATTACCCGAAGAAAGTGTAATTGAAATACCGAATATTATTTCTTCAGAATGAAATTTACAGATTTTCTTAATTGCCTCTTGTGCATTTACATCATAATTATGTAAATCTAGTGCTTTTAATAAACCATTATAAGATTTGTTACCATCATAATTTATCCTAGAATCTTCCCAATCACACTTGTATATATCGTTTATTTTAGAATCTGTAAATGATAGCTTTAACACTTCTTCAACATGTTTTCTGTTATGTGTGTAAAATGTAGAATGTTTTAGCAATTTGTTTTTTTGTTGGATCAATCTACTTACATGCTGTTCATACGAATTGTCATATTCATAATCGTTAATATCAAAATCTTTTTCTAATAATTCTGAATCTCTGAAACTTGGAGCCAAAGCCACGATAATTCTCTCTAACAAATCATTTTTCTTTTGTGATTTTTCTAAATCTTCTTCTAACTTTTTAGTTTTATCAACTAATCCTTTAATTGTTTCTTTTAAACAATCATAAATATTCTTAATCGTGTCAATTAGATCATCTTGGAATAACCATTCATAGGCTAAATCCTCTCTATCAATATACCATTGTGCATCATTGCATATTTCATCGCAAGTTTGTTCTATATAATCTATTTTTCCTTCCATTTCTTCTTTTCCATTATAATAATGATCTCTATCTGTTGTTAGTTCTTCAATTTCATAATCTTTTTCATCTGTTATTTCTTCTATTTTTTCTTCTAATTCTTTAGTAAATTTTTCTTGTATTTTTTTTAATTCTGAATTCATTAAATCCATCATTTTTTTCCTAATCCTTCGATATTTGAATTCATTAAATTCATGCTACTTTTTTATGTAAATCTTACTAACATGAATCAAATTTTTATTTATTTAAAAAATACATCATAATTAATATTATAGGACTATGTCAGAAGACGATATGTGCTACATTCTAAAAGAATACCTTAATTATCATGAAAAATACACAGAGATCTATGGCCAAAAAACAGTTGTATTAATGATGGTCGGTCAATTTTATGAACTGTATGCCGTCATTAACGATGAAATACACGTTGGACCCGATTTAAATGAATTAGCTGACATTTTAAACGTTCAATTCGTAAGAAGAAATAAAAAAATAAAAGAAATATCCTATGATAATTTTTTAATGATGGGATGGCCCGATCATGCTCTAATGAAATTCCGAAATATCTTATTAAATAATGATTACACAATTATCAAAGTAGATCAGATTACAGCGCCTCCTAATCCAGAAAGAGGTGTAACAGAAATTATTAGTCCTTCAACTGTTATTGATTCTTATAATAATTCTGATACCAATTATTTAGTTTCCTTGTATATTGATATGTTCCAGACAATGAATAAAGAAAAGATTTATACAGCAGGGTTTGGAGCAATTGATATTTCAACAGGTAAAAATTACGTTCATAAAATTAAATCTTCCATAGAAGACAGAAAAATATGGAATGATGAACTTTACAGATTAATTCAATATTATAATCCGAAAGAGATCTTATTACATTATCATAATGATGAGTTTAATTTTACGAAAGAAAGTTTATCTCAGATGTGGTCTTTTAATGATAATAATATCCATATTAATCAGAAAAGTGAAAATAAACAATTCTTAAAACCCTCTTATCAGAATGAGTTCTTAAAGAAGTATTTCCCGCAATCGGATTTTTTATCTCCAATTGAGTTTTTAGGTTTCGACAGAGAGAATGAAATTATTCTTTCTTATGTTTACATGCTCCAATTTATCTATGAACATAAGATTGAAAACACATTATCTCTTCATAAACCTGAATTTAAACAGAATAGTAATTATCTTTTATTGAGTCACAATTGTATTGAACAATTAAATGTTATTCAGAAAGATACATCTGAAAAATATGGTTCTCTGTTAAATATTCTTAATAAATGTTCAACCGCAATCGGTAGACGACTCTGTAAAGAAAGAATATTATATCCCATTTTAGACAAGGATAAAATCAATAAACGATATGATATGATTGAATTGTTTCAACAAGGACATAATGAAGAAACATTTTATAGTTTATGTAAGTCACCCTTAAAAAAGATTATTGATATTGAAAAACTACATCGGAGGATGGGTTTAAATATATTGAATCCTTATGAATTTTATTCTTTACATAATTCTTATCAGTACATCTTAAAAATAGTTTCACTTTTAAACAATGAAAAAATGGATAAATTTATGATAGATCACAATGAAACAATAAATGAACTAAAAGACCTCATTAAGAAATATGAATCTATATTCGCAGTTGATGAATTAGAAAAATGGTCATTACAGAATATGGAATCATCTGTTTTTCAGAAAGATATTTATTCTGAAATAGATGCGATAGATGAAAAAATTAAAAAAGAAAAACATTATCTGAAACTTATCGCGAATAGATTAGCGATTCATATCGATAAAAAGAAAGAAGATGTTATAAAGATCTCTTATACCGATAAATATGGTTATCATTTATACATGACTAAAAACAGATCAGAAACTTTAAAAAAGAGTTTAAAAAATCTATTAAACAAGAATATTGAATTTAAGGATGGAAAGGAAGTCTTTCTGACCTTGGATGCGGACGACATTAAAACAGTCTGTAAAGGTTCTAATTATCATTTAACTTTACGTTGTATAGAAGATCTCTCCGGTTCTATTTTATTGAGACAGAAGAAACTACAGAGTTTAAATAAGGAATGTTATCTAAAAGAAATAAAAGAGATCTTTTTAAAGCATGATAACTTATTAAAGAAGATAGTTTCATTCGTTGGATCTGTTGACCTCTATTCCAATTGTGCCAAGATCTCTGTGGAAAATGTTTATAAAAGACCTCTTTTAAGAGATAATTCTAATAGTTTCATTTTAGCGAAAGATATCAGGCATCCAATCGTGGAAAAGATACAGAGTGAATTGGAATATGTTCCGAATGATATTTCATTAAATGAAGAGGGTATTCTTTTATACGGCACCAATGCTTGTGGTAAATCAACACTCATGAAAAGCATAGGTCTGTCTCTAATAATGGCACAGGCAGGTTTTTTTGTCCCCTGTTCTTCCTTTGAGTATTCACCTTACACATCTATTTTTACGAGAATCTTAAATAATGATAATATATTCAGAGGTCAATCTTCTTTCGCGGTTGAAATGAGTGAATTAAGGGGAATCTTGTTGAGGGCGAATGAGAAATCATTAGTCTTAGGAGATGAATTATGTTCGGGAACAGAGAATGTTTCGGCATTGTCGATTGTTGCTGCGGGGTTGAAACGACTTTCTTTGAAAAAGTGTTCATTTATATTTACGTCTCATTTACATCAGTTGATGGATAGTGAATTGGTAAAGAGTATTGAGAATCTAAATGTTTATCATTTGAAAATTATTTATGATGTAGAAAGAGATCTTCTAATCTACGACCGAAAATTAGAAAAGGGTTCGGGTCCACCGATCTATGGCTTAGAAGTGTGTAAAGCGATGGGCTTAGATAAAGAATTCATATCATTAGCTCGTTCAGTTCAATTGGAGATTACTGGTTCCGATAAGAATTTTCTATCGGATAAACAGAGTAATTATAATTCTGATATAGTGATGGATAAGTGTCAGGTGTGTTTCAATAAATCCGAACATACTCATCATATAAAAGAGCAGAATACAGCAGATGAAAATAATATTATTGGGCATTTTCATAAAAATATGAAACATAATTTAGTTCCTCTCTGTGAACCGTGTCATCATAAGGTTCATAATGAAAATCTTAGAATTCATGGTTATATTCAGAGTAGTGAAGGTATAAAATTAAATTTTGAATACATAGAAGAGAAAGAGGTCATATTGGAGAAAAATAATAAGAAAAAATATTCAGAAAAAGATATTAAGCATATTTTAAAATACAAGAAAGATGTTGAAGAAAAACGAATAACTAAAACGAATTGTTTAAGGAAGTTAGAGTTGGAAGATCACATCCAGATTTCAATAGGAACATTTAATAAAGTTCTGAAGGGGGAATATTAAAATTAAGAAAATATATCTTCTATATCATTATAAAATTTGTTTTTATGTTCTTTATATTTATGTATATGATTTTCAATTAAATTATCGGCATAATATACTATTATCCCCGAAATAAAACCTATAAATAATCCCGATAATATTTGGATAATTGTATGACATCTTGTAAAATATCTTCCGATTCCCGTTGTTAGTATTAAAATAATATAAATAAAATAAATCGTGTTATTTTTAGAATCTGTTCTGTCTTTATAATTCAATATAATAAATATTAATAATCCAATGATAACCATGTGTCCACTTGGAAAACCGCCTGAGGTATTCTTCCCCCCACAATTCATCATTGTACAATTAAATGCTTTATTGGGTCTTTTACCCAACGATTTATTCTGGGTGTAATGTTTCAGGGGGTTTAGCATTACTGTTTTAAGAATAATTAAAATAAAAATGATTAAAGCATATAAATTAATATTATAAACTGTATAAAATAATGTAATGTAAAATATTATCAACTCACTTGATGAAAATATATAAAATAATTGTTCACCTAATGGTGGATACTTTTCTTTACTCATTATAAATAAATAAATATTTAATTTAAAGTTTATTCTTATAATATAATTATGAAAGTTTTATCATTTGATGTTGGCATTAAGAATTTAGCGTATTGCTTAATAGATTCTGATGATAAAACTATTGATGATTGGGGTATCTTAAATGTTTCTATAGATCCTCATTGCTCTCATTGTAACGCGAAAACAGGTAAACAATGTGATAAATCTGCTAAATTTATCTGTGATAATGATTTTCTATTATGTTCTTCTCATAAACAGTTAAAATGTTATAGTGATCTTAAAAAGAAAACAATTCCTAAAAAAAAAAATCCCGTTTTGCGTTTAGGTGAAAATATAGTACAAGAATTAAAAAAGAAAAAGAATTTTTTAGAGGTGGATCATGTTTTAATAGAGAATCAACCTGCTTTAAAAAACCCCACAATGAAAACAGTTCAAATGATTGTTTATTCTTATTTCTTGATTAATGGTGTTACGAATATAGATAGTCCTATTAATAATATTGAAATGATAAATGCCAGAAATAAATTAAAAGCTTATAAAGGAGATCCTGTTGAATGTAAAATAAAAGATAAATATAAAAAAACTAAATTTTTAGGAATTCAATATTGTAAAATAATGATAGAAGGAAATCTTAAAATTGATCCGAAGTTTAGAGACCAATTCGAAGAATCTAAAAAGAAGGACGATTTATCTGATGCTTATTTACAGGGTATTTATTGGTTAACCAAGTAAAATAAACTATTTAAACTATCATAAAGACACCCAAAAGTGTTAATACAATTCCTCCTAGTTTTTTAGGGGTCATTTTTTCACTCTTTAAGAAATAAACACTAACTAAAAATAAAACTATAAAATTCATATTAGTTAGTGCTCTTGCTTTCCCGGGATTTTTAGCAGATCTTATAGACATTACTTCGCAAGGAGTAATTATCATAACACTCGATACTCCCACTAATATATATTTCCATAAATCATTTTTCTCTATAAGTTTAAAATTTTCTTTATTATTAAACTTTTTATAACACACATACGCGGATATAGATGCCGCGCATACTAAATAATAATAAAACAAGTGTTCGGTTGTTGTATATTTACTCGTGTGATTAGTAGTAAAATAATCTCGCATTGCTATTAATACAGCGGAAATCATACCATAAAATATCCATGTTTCCATTTATTTTCTATAATAGAATATAGAATAAAAATGGTTAAGAAGAAATTAAAGAAGAAATTAACTCAGAGACAATTTAATTATTTAAGAGGCGGTAAATATAAACAAGATTTCGAAAAAAACGAGGGATATTTCGGTAAAATTATGAACGAAAAAACAGGTAAATTAAATAGCGAAGAAATATGTCATAATTGTTCTCCATCTGCATATGCGAGGGGGGCCCGTAAGTTCTGTAAGATTCATGGAAAAACTTGGAATCCTAAAACTAATAGCTGTATAAAAGGAAAGAAAACTAAGAAAACTAAGAAAACTAAAAAGAATCAGAATGGAGGTTCTCATGAATTAAGGTTCACAACTTTAATGGGTCAGTCAATATCGTTGCAGGTTGGAAAGGGAGAAACAATTGTAGAAATCAAAAATAAACTATCGAAAGAATTATTTAATGATGGTATTCCACCAAGGTATATTAGATTAATTTATAGGGGTATTGAATTCGATGAAGATAAAATAATAGATGAATATTATAAATTAGGAAAAGAAACTAAACCCATTCAAGTTATTATTAAATCAAAGGATATGGATAAAGGCATGGCATCTGCGATGATAAATTTAGAATTGGGGAAGATGATGAATAGAGGGAAAACATCAAATAAACCAGAGAGATTAGAACAGTTACCCGGAGATATATTGGAAAGTATTGGTAAATATACGAGGACTTCGGGGATGAAGGATGATTATGTTAATAAAATAAATAGAGAATATTTTAAAAGTGGAAAATCTAAAAAGAAAAAATCTAAAGGAAATAAGGACAAAGGAAATAAGGACAATGGGGATCAAAAAGGAAAAAAAAAGAAACCTTCTAAAAAACGGAAGCTTCAGAAAGGAGGCGCTCTCTGTTTACCATGTATCTCTCCTATATTGAGTGGTTTAGGTGTTTTCGGTGCAGGAGCGGCCGCAACCGGTGCGGTTGCCGCGGGTGTGAAGGGTATTTCAATGACTAAATCTAAGATGTCATCATCTAATGGTAAAATAATGAGGGAACAGCATTTCGATAAAGTCTTATCTAAAACTCATAGTAAGGATTCTAAAAAGAAGAAAAAGACAAAAAGAGCGAATGATAAACTTAAATTTCACATTAAGCAAGAGAATAATGTTGTCACATTTAAAAGAAATAACGAAAAATTAAAAAAGAAAGTCTTTAATAAATCCAAGGATATGAAAGAAAATATTAAAAAAGCAACAGATTTTTATGATAAGAAGATTCATTATTGCGTTGTGAAAGGTTACAAGAAATGTTAAACGGAGTTATAAAGAAATAAATTCTAAACGCGTTCAAAATACTTAAAGATTTTATATAAAAAACTATTTAAAAATATGATCAACGAAACTCTCCTTTTAAATTCATTAAAAGATTTCTACAATATACCTCACAATGGTCAGAGATTATTATCCATCTTAAATAATGATGTAAATATTTCATTAAGATCGGTTGATTGGTTTATTACTAATTATTCTAAAAAGAATAATATTTATTACAATATCTATAAAAGAGATGATGATACATTTACATTAGATGAAAATAATAAATTACATTCTAATATTAATGTCTTTCAATCTTATAAATCTCAATTAAGAGCATATTCCAAGAAAAGATTCGATCCATTCTGTAGGAGAAATCGTATTAATTTTATGTGTCAGGGGAAAGAAATTGATACGACTATCGGTCAACTTAATTTTTTTAAATGGGCTATCAATCATTTAATAGTTGATTTCATATCTATTCATAAAGATAAAATAGAGTATGATATGAATAGTTGTTTAAAAGAAATGAAATTACAAGGATCTCTTATGAAAAAAGAAGGGAAACGAAAGAAAAGACAGGAATTATCTCTTTCAGCAACAAGAGGTCTTTCCAGAAATAATGTTCTCGTGCGTTTAGATTTTGATTAAGGATTTCTTTTATTCTTTTTATTTTTTTTAGTTCTTTTATGAGTTTTTTTCTTTCTCATTTTAGTTTTCTTCCTAGTTTTCTTACTTTTTTTCTTCCGAGTTTTTTTCTTGCTCTTTCTTTTTTTCTTTCTATGAGTTTTTCTATATCCTCCACCCTGCCCTCCCACAATAATTCCCATCAAAACTTCTTTTAAAATCTGATACTCGTCCGGGGAATATCCATAAATGAATATTTCTTTTATCCCCCCCTTGTCTGCTGCTTCATTGATGGTCTTGATTGCTACTTTAACTACTTCCTCAAATGGTATTTCCCCACTAAAAATACCCCCAGATAATATTGGGAAGGCTAAATATTCTACCCCCAATCCTACAGCCTTGGCGATCGAATCCTGATAAGCTTTCTGTAATAACTGAATACAATCAATTTTCCTTTTAGAACCACGACATCTATCTTCGTTGTGGGTATTATTAATACATCCGAAATCTGGTCCAACCGCGTGTATAATATGTTTTACTCTAATATCTCCATAATTATCAGTGGATGATGTTGTTGAGAATACACCACCTGGAATTAATTTTGTATCTTGATGTTCATCTTTATATCTTTTTCTTTGAATTTCTAATTCACTGTTACCACCCCCCGCTCTTACAAAGATTGACTCATCAATACCGAGCGCACCGGAGCCGACAACACGGACACTCGCAGCATTCACGATAGCGAATTTATTGGTTAATTCACTCTCTGTTCCACTGATTACACCGGGTCCAAATGTTGTAATATCCCCTTGCATCAATTTAATACGGCAACCACCCGAATTCAATTCAGCCAGACCTCTGTTCACTTTTTCCTGTTGACTGCCCCTTGAATTGTAACTTCTCCTGAATGAAGCTAAAAATTTGGGGTCACTGGGTTTTAAATCCTCTGACTTTAATCCTTTAGTAGGAATATGATTATTACATTCAATTAAAATACCGAAAAAAGTATATCTGTATTCTTGAAGTACGGGATCAGATGATTTCATCCATCTATAAAAATCCGTGTTTACTGTAACTGTATTTAATTGTGGTATCTCTGCTGTAAATTCTGTTCCAACGAATACTCCTTCACCTCTTAATTTACTCCTATTTTCGGTAGCCTGACCCCGTAAAAATTGATCCTTTCCTGGCCCGCCTATTGCTCCTCTGGCGATAATACTACCTCCCCCCTGATTCTTCTCTTCGTCCTGCCAGCGCGGCAGTAATCTCCTACGACGAACCTCGGTTTTATTTTTAAAAGTTGAAGGTTTAAACCTCTTGCCCCATCCCTTTACATCCCTCCACCATCCCTCCTCCTCATGGGTTTGATCTTCGGCTCTTGTGGAAAATTGATCGACCATTGTGGGTAAGGCGGCGGCGCCAGCGACCATTAGCGCCGGCCCAACCACGGGGGCAGCAGCCGTAAGGCCCAGTGCAGCAGCGGCAGCCGAAACCCCAGCCACCGCGAGACTGCCCGTCTCTGTCCCGGTTGCCAATCTTCCTAAAAATTTACCGGCCCCCGCTAAATACCCTTTCGTAAGGAAAATATCATCCACCGCATAGGGTACAATAGATTTGTATTCAAATTCGTGCATATACGGAAGCATCGTTATATCTTCGCTTACTTCCCTCTGTAAATTGAAAGCAGAAAGACTCTGCCAAGTTCTCCTCAAATCTGAACAACAATATTTTAAATCATCGGGTATAAGAGGTTGCTGCTGCTTCTTCTTCTGCTCCTGCTCCAATTTAAATGCTTCAGCGGCTTCAACACACTGTTTCACACCGGCGGGAGTTAATGCTGCATCTGTTAGATCAGAATAAATTTTCTTAGATCCATCCATTTTAGCTCTGTTGTGTTCACTATAACCGTGTCTCATCACAAAAATATCCCCTTGAATATTAAAGGTCGCGCTCTCCCCCAATGTTAATTCTATTGTAGGGAACTCACATCGTTGATTGGCGTTAAGACCATCATTTTCTTGCGATACTGCCCCCTTTACCCAATAGATCGCTTCTCCCTTTGTATTCGTAACTATTTCTTCGTCTTTCTCTAATGATCCCTCATGAATCAATTCTATTGTTAACTTTGTACCGGTTTCACTATTAATTGGTTCGAATTTTAAACGTAAAATAGCACAATTTTTAAATTTAATATACGAAGAACACATAAAGTAATCATGTAATGATTTATTTAATACGTTTTCTGCGGGTCTTTTTATTTCATCGGGTAATATATCGAATAGAGGACTGATCTTTTCGGGGGGAGTTTTAGCTTCTCCTACCTCCCCCGAATATAATTTTACAGATTCCAATTGCCCTAAGTTAATTTTTAAATCCGAAAATATTATTAATTCATTATCTTTATTCACTAATTCTCTCCCCATTAGATATTGCATTCTCCCCTGATGAGAACAGATAAACATATTATCTAAGTTTATCGTTGTTTTTCGCTTTACCTGGGGATTAGTCGCAGCAAATGAATTACGCCCCAAGGTCGGGTCCATGTGTGGTGATCCTCCCGTAATTAGGTCTGCCGACTGATTGATCTGAGATTGATCCCCCCTTCTAATTCATCTTCGGCTGGTCCGGCACGAGGCATATTATATATATATATATATTTTATTTTTCTTTCTTGTATTTTTCTAAATCTCTTTTACTTAATTTATACCCCCAATGTTGTAAAACTTGTCTTATAACAGGAGATACACTTTTATCATTGTATTCTTTACCTGCTTTAATAATTTTATTCATTAAAGTTCTTTTGAATCTACCCTTAGGTCCAGTTAACTTTAACCATCGATCAATTTGTCTCTTATCATCTTTAGTCCTTCGACCCATATAAAAATGACAATACCATTGAAACCAACCGTAAGGATCTTGTTTGATAATCCAATTTTTAGATTCCCAATCTTCTAAGGATGAACCGCACTTAACTTTATATGTGTTCACATCTTTATCATATTTCTGTGAAAGAACTTTTTTTTCTAGGTTAACACCTTTTAACCAATCACCGGGGAAACTTTTTATAGCACTTTTACCTGAATGTTTCTTACCTGTTACGGAAGATTTAATATCTCTAAAATACGTCCCACCGAAAGAACCCATTCTTAAAACTTGTTTTGGGGTTAGATTAGGTTTAAAATCTGGGAAATCTTTAAAAGTTACCATTTATAAATTTGATATATTTAATTTAAGATTACTTTAAATTAAACATAATAAAAATAAGAAAAATGAATTCAGTCTTGAAATGCGCATCTACCTTAGGAAAGATTGTGAAAAGACCAATCGCAATTAGTTCGGGAAAAAAGTTTTTACCATGTAGTCCTAAATGCATCTGTCTGATGTACTTAGATCTTAAAGATTTTAAAAGTCAGAGTTATTATGAAAATTGTTTTAGAACGAAAATGAAAAATTAGTTAGTACCCGTATGATACATCTTTACTACCTTGTCAGTACGAAACATCTGAGGTATACCGTCCTCAGTGAGATCTCCGTGGTCCTCGGTGGCGGCGATGGTGCCAGTGCCAGCGGTGGCAGTGGCACCGGTGGCACCATCGCCGCCAGCTGCTGGCTGGCCAGTTATCCCTTCAGTCAATAGAGGAGCGAAAAGATACATAGAACCGAAATACATAATTACTGCGAATACAACAGCGTGAATAAATTGTAGAGTATTACCATCGGCCTTAAATCCAGTAACACTGAAAAGTGTCTCTTTAACGAACTTGTAAACACCTGTATTCGATACAATTAAGAAAACAATGGCACCGAATACAGAATGCTGAAAGAGAGCATCATGCATACCAGATTCAAAAAACTTCACACCAGGTATAAATTCTAACGATTGCAATATTCCCATATTTTATACATTGGTATAGAAAAAAATTTAAAGATATTTTTATTATGTTTAATAAAATGGATTGTGAATATTATCAAAATTATAAAGGACCAGAATTAATATTAGCTCAATTATGGACAAAAAATTCAGGGAGAGAAAATATAACAGAATACATTCAATCTTTTTATGGTGAAAAAAATGACTGGAATGGCAAACTTTATAAATATTCGGAAATATTTCCCGATAAAGATTCTTCTTATCATTTTTATGTTGAATTTTTAGATCTTAAAGGTAGAAAACATTGGTTTCATGGTATGGTGGGAGAACCAGACCAGATATTTAATCCCCCTCAGGCCCAACCATTATCCCGACCATTAGATATAATAAAAAATTAAATATATAATATCTTATACATGAAAAGTAAAAAACGATCTAAGTTACCGAAACATTACACAGCAAAATTATCCAGGAAAGATAAAACAAAACAACAAAATGCAATTAGTAAATCTAAAAGATCTTATAAAAGGGGTAAATATTATACCCGACCTAAAATGAAATCTTTTAAAAATAAAAAGAGTTCTTGGACTCAAAAATTCCATAAACTTTATCCTGAAGCGAAAACTTTAAAACAGATTGAAAAAGCAACGGGGATTCCAAAAAAAGCATTATCGGAAGTTAAAAAAAAAGGTATGGGAGCATATTATTCATCTGGTTCGAGGCCCAATCAGACAGCAGAATCTTGGGGGAAAGCAAGGATGTATGCTTATATATTCGGATCTCCGACAAGGAAATATGATCATCATATTACTCAGAAATACAGAGTGAAATTTAAATTTAAGCCGAAATATTATGATTATTCTGAATCAGAATCCAATAAATAATTCTTATTAATTTCGCTAGTTATTTCTTGATTGATTGTGATGATATTTTTATTTTGTTTTTTAGATTTTAATTTTTCTTTATCTTCTTTATTTTTCTTTCTCTTATTTTTCTTTTCTTCTTTCTTGTCTATAAGAGATTGATTTCCTATCTTTCTATAGTGTTCTACATCCTCCCAGAAGTTTAATATTTCTGGCATGACACCATTCCACCATTGTCTATCCCTTAAAACCAATGTACATTCATATCTTTCAATTCTCCACCAGTGATATACCACCGTGTCATAATCATTCTTACTTGAAATAGTCCGATAAGCCCATTCATTAATTTCATCTATTGACATATAAAATTCAGAATATTCATAATGATAGTTAGTTTCTCCGTCTTTATTAGTAACGAATGAAAGAACAAGACCCTTAGGGAAACCCTTTAAAGTTTTACCTTGTACCGACGCACCATCCGAATCCTGTAAATATTCTTCCTCAGATGCATATTCTTCGAGTTTTACCTGGAGGAAGTCGCATTCTTCTAAATCACAACATTCCAATTGACCCTGCATCTGCATCCAATAATGTTCCGGGACTTCCCTAGTAAACTTTCTTTTAGGTGGACACTTAATTTCTAACATTCTACCTACATAATCTTCTGGAGATTTTTCGGAGCATATTCCATCTGGGGAGGCTCCGAATATCTTAAAACTTGGATGTGGGACTAAACCGAATTCTAAAATTTCAAGATTATTTAATTTTTCATAAAAGGTAGTTGCTACTTGTTCATACATTACACCCCATTCTGTAATCGCATTACCGAATCTCGGTGGGGGTTCCTTGCTTGATTTTTCAATTAACAACTGATCTCTTGTTCTAAAATGACCTTTACCCAGAGCATCCGCTAAAGAACTAGCGGTCAGCATTGTGTCCCTTAAAGCATACCATTCTTTTGATCGCTGTTCGGGTAATTCCATCTTTAAGAGATCTTCTAATTTATTCAGAATATCTTTTTTATGAAAGAATAAATCTTTTAATTTATACTTAAGTTCAGTGAATTTAAGGGATACATGATTTCTAATAAAATGTTTCTGGGAAATATTAAATAATGTATCATCTGTTATTTCGTTATCTTCTATTATCTTGGAACTAATTTCATTTATAAGATCTTCTAAACTTGAATCATTTTTTACTGCATTGTATATTTTAGATTCATGGGAATCTATAAGATCTTTTATTTCATCTAAATTCAACATGTGTAGATATATATTAATATATTTTGTTGTTCTTAAATAAATAAATCAAATTTACCTAAAAATTTGATACTTTTAATATTAATAGTATCAACTACTTATTAGAATAATTATGTCCTGTATTATCTGTAATGTTAAATGTGAACCGTGGCTCCTCCTAAAAAATGAAAATATTTATACAGACGAGGAAAATAAACCGATAGGAGAAACAATTCAGACATGTGGGTATTCGTGCTGTAGAAAACTTGATCCGATGTTACCTCGAAATTATGGTAAATTAATCTTAAATAAAGAAGATTTCTGTTTCTGGGCTATCCCCATATTGCCTAAGAAAAAGGAAAAGTTTGAAATTCTAACATTCGAAGAAATAAAGAATCTGGATGATATTTCAAGAGAAAACTATTATAAAAAGAGAGATAATCAATTAATGGATAATAGTATGATTTCCGAACTATACAGAGATATTGAAAAAGAAGATGAAATGACTTACAATATTGAAAATTGCGATGCAACGTGTTCTGAAAGTGATTACGATGACTATTAATATGCGAATATTAAATTATGTGTTTCAAAAATAAATCTTAAATATTAATAATTATAAATGTTAGAAATTCATGATAATGACATATCAATCTTAAAAGATAAAAAATGTTTAATTCTTTTTTATTTTACAGCAAGTTGGTGTGGTCCTTGTCAGAAAATTAAACCTATGATTAAACAATTATCTGATGGTTTAGATAATTCTAAATGTGAGGTTTATATGGTGGACATAGATGAAAATGATGAATTAGCACTTGAACTTAAGGTTAAATCAGTTCCAACTTTTTATCTTTTTTATGAAAAAAATTTAATAGATAGTTGTTCGGGAGCAGATATTTTAAAGGTTCATAAACTTATAAAAGATAATCTTCCTAAATTGGAAAAAGAAACAATTATTGATTAATATTTAATAGAAAAACCTGATTCGGGTGAATAATGCATATGCCAACCATGATTCCTATCGGCACGTTCAACGCTAGTTATCATCTTATCAGGTGGTGGAGGTAATATAAAATTTAATGGAGATAAATGATAAACTTTTCCGTTCATAGAAACACAAGCCCCCCAACCTCTAACACCGTTACACTCACTTGGAGTCACGAATAAACCCAATAAAACTATTAATATTAAGACAGAGACTATTTTATTTCTTTTAATTTATCAACAATGTTCATTATATAGTTATTACCATAAAATAATTATATAAAGAGATCGTTTTAAATAATATAAATGAGTGAAAGTATGAGTGAAAGTATGAGCGAAGATATTAATTTTGATGACCTCAATATAGATGATAATATATTGAGGGGTGTTTATGCTTACGGGTTCGAGAAACCATCGGCAATACAGTGTAAAGCAATACCCAAGATAATAGCAGGGGGGGATACAATCGCACAAGCACAATCAGGGACAGGTAAAACTGGTGCTTTTTCAATTAGTCTTTTAAGTAAGATTGATGAAACCCTAGATAATACGCAATGTATTGTAATTGTCCCGACGCACGAATTGGCGGATCAAGTTTACACAGTAATAACAGAATTAAGTTCTTATACCAAGATTAAGACTCTTAAAGTTATCGGTAAAACAAGTATCAATGCGTGCATTCAAGAGTTAGAAAAAAATCCTCATGTTATTGTTGGAACTCCTGGAAGAATCTTAGATATGATTAATAGAAGATCTCTTTATACAGATAAAATCAAGATGTTAGTGTTCGACGAAGCAGATGAGATCTTATCATATGGTTTTAAAGATACAATTTACAATATAGTTCAAACTATGTCAAGAGATACACAGATATGTTTATTTAGTGCTACTTTACCCAAGGATGTTTTAGAAATAACAGAAAAATTCATGAATGAACCACAGAAGATCTTGGTAAAGAAAGAACAATTGACATTGGAGGGTATTCAACAATTTTATGTCAATGTTAAGCATTCAGATTGGAAGTATGATGTTATAGCAGATCTTTATGATATTATTAATGTTGGTCAGTGTATTATTTACATTAATAGCAAGAATAAAATATTAGAAATAAATGATAGATTATTAAAAGATAATTTCCCTGTATCTTATATTACGGGAGATAGAACCGCAGATGAAAGGAAACAGATTATGAATGATTTTAGGGCCGGTCAGGTTAGAATCTTATTATCAACTGATCTCTTAGCGAGAGGTATAGATATTCAACAGTTATCATTGGTAATTAATTATGATTTGCCAAGAGAAAAGGAGACTTACATTCATAGGATAGGTCGTTCGGGGCGTTATGGTCGTAAGGGAGTTGCGATTAATTTAATAACGGAAAGGGATGTAGAAGAGTTAAAATTTATAGAATCATTTTATGATACGAAAATAGACGAAATGCCTGATAATATTAAGGATTATCTTAATTAATATGAATATCTAATTTACTTTCATTTAATTTATCGTGAATAATTATGAATAGATTGCATTAGAACGCTCTCTTGTATAGGGGGCACCTATTTTTTTGGCAGAGGATATGGATCCCCCCCCCTTGCCGCCGCC
>Ga0206130_10002463_pt1 | contig 25702 bp, 24 predicted proteins | sample Helgoland_Spring_9_FD_148637 | JGI IMG/M metagenome (GOLD analysis project Ga0206130, IMG submission 148637) | Pelagic subsurface seawater microbial communities from Kabeltonne, Helgoland, North Sea - Helgoland_Spring_Bloom_20160512_1 | ecosystem: Environmental > Aquatic > Marine > Epipelagic ...
AATAAAGGCATTTGTGGTCGATTTAAAGGACTATCTAAAAAGAGAACGGATGCAATTACAGTACTTTTTTGAGAGAAAACAAAGGCTTAAATGTGCTGTGAACAGTTCAAGCAAATTAATATTTAACTGAAATGGGGCTTATTGCGAAGTCTCACGTTGGCGGTAATTAAAAAAAAACGAAATGGAGAACAGCTTTCAAACAAAGAACATAAAACTAGACGAATTGATTCTTTGGGATGAAAACGCAAGATTTCCAGATAATTATGCCGAATCTACTGAGAAGGATTTAATTGAATATTTTATTTCAAAAAAGAATTTCAAAATAGAAACTCTGATTGAGGAAATAGTAAAAGATATTGATTTACCTCAATTAGAAAAATTAGTTGTTTTCAAAGATGAAGAAAATAATATAGTCCTTGAAGGAAACAGAAGATTAACGTCTTATAAAATTCTTGCAAATCCTGAATTAATAAATGATAAACATTCAAAACTTAAGCAAAAAGTTCTAGCCCTAAATAAAGAATCACATATTACAAATGATTTTAAATTAGAGTGTCTAGTTTCAAGCGAAAAATCAGACTGCTTTCGATATATCGACCGAAAACACGACAACGGAAATAATGAAGTAAATTGGCAACAACCAGAACGAGAGAATTATTCATACAGAAGAGGAAACGCTAATTACACTACAAAACTAAGGTTAGCTTTAACTAACTATTTGCGTGAATTAGATTTACCTGAAGAAATCAAAAACACCGTAATTGGCAAAGGTTACATTACAAATTTATATCGTTTAACAACTACTGGTCCAGCACGTGAGAAATTCAAGATTTCACTAAATGAAGATGGCAGTTTAGCGTTTGATACAGGTTCAGAATTCAAACTAAAACTTAAATTTATAGTACTAGAATTATTTGAAAATAAAGAAGTAAATGGACAATCCATTTCAAGAGCATACAATAAAACACCACAAATAAAAAACTATCTAGATACTATACCTGCCGACAGTAAAGTGATTCAAGAAAAAGTAAAAGATTTGAAGAAAAAAGACCTTTTTGGCAAAGAATCTATTACAAAACCAGAAAAATCTAAATCTAAAAACACTTCTATTCCGCCAAAAAAAATCTTACCGAAATCAACAGATAGAACATATTTAATTCCAAAAAACTGCAGAATAACAATTAGTCAAAACAAAATAAATGATATTTATCGAGAATTAAGAGACAATCTAATTCTTAACGATTCGACTGGTTCTGTTCCAAATGCTGTTGGTGTATTGTTTAGAGTATTTTTAGAAATCTCTTTAGATGAGTATGCAGAAAAAAATATGAAAATGTTCAAACGAGAGGATACAATTAAACAAAAAATCCCTTGGGTAATTAACTCTTTAAAAGACAAAGGTTATGACGCTAAAACATTTAAAGAAATTAATAAAGTGGGGTCTGCAAAAAACGAAAAATCATTTCTTTCCATTGAAAGATTTCACGAATACGTTCATTCTAAAACAGTTCAACCTAGCCCAAAAGAATTAAAAACGAAATGGGACTTATTACAACCATTTTTTGAGTTACTTTGGGACGACTTAAATAAAAGGAAAAAATGAACTACTCGCCATTAAGATATCCAGGTGGGAAAAATAAGCTATCTGCGTTTATAGCTAAAATTTGTATTGATAATAATATAAATGGACATTACGTTGAACCATATTCTGGAGGAGCTTCTGTTGCCTTATTCTTGCTTCTAGAAGGTTATGTAAACAAAATTACTATAAATGATAGAGATAGGTCAATTTATGCTTTTTGGTATTCTGTTCTAAATAAGACAAATCAACTTTGCGAATTAATTTAAAATTCAGAATTAACAATTAATGAATGGCGAAAACAAAAAGAAATTCAATCTAATAAAAAAAGTGCTGATTTACTAGAGCTAGGTTTTTCTACTTTTTATTTAAACAGAACTAACCGTTCAGGAATTATTAAAGCAGGTGTAATGGGTGGAGTTGAACAAAATGGTAATTACCTAATGGATTGTCGTTTTAATAAAACTGACCTAATAGAAAGAATAAAAAGAATTTCTAAACACAAAAAGAACATTCGCTTATACAAAAAAGATGCTATTAAATTAATTGATAAAATCCAACTGGAAGCTGAAAATGAAAATATTGTTTTTTATTTTGACCCACCTTATTATTTAAAGGCAAGCACTTTGTATATGAATCATTATGAGAATAATAATCATAAAAAAGTAAGTGACAAAATAAAAGAAATTCAAAATATAAAATGGATTGTTTCTTACGACAATGTCCCAGAAATTCAAAAATTATATTCTGACTGCAATAAAAAGGAATTCTCATTTAAACACACAGCTTATAAAAGTAGAATTGGGAAAGAGATTTTATTTTTTAGTAATAATATTGCTCAACCGAAAGTTGAAAATTATGACCCAATAAGATTTAAAAAAGAAAAAACTACCGCCAACATTGTGTATAAGTAATAGCGGAATAGGTGCTTAAACAAAAGTTTATTTGTTATAATAAAGTCCAGTGCATAACTGAAAAAATAGTAATATAAATCCGCTACTACTCATACACGAGACCGTTAGTTATTAAAAATAACCTCATAATAAGTACATGTACATTACGAAAAACAACATACAAATAGATAAAAACAAATAATTGAGTTGCCAATGGAGTTTAACAAATCAGAATTAAATAAAGTAATTCGCGGAGCAAAAAAAGCAAGCTATAATAAAGATGAAATTTACTCTATATTAGATTCAACAGAAATTTGCAACATCGCTTTCAACTTAAATGGTAAAGCTTCCGTGCAACCGATTAATTATGGCAGAAATGGTGATTCATTGTACATCCATGGTTCTACAAAAAACAGAATGACAAATGCCCTAATTGAATCTGGAGAAGTCTCATTAAGTGTCATGATTTTAGATTCAATGAAACTTACTCGATCTGCATTTCACCATTCTGTTAACTATCGTTCTGTAGTCATCTTTGGAACAGTGAGAGAATTAACTTCAGACAAAGAAAAACTTATAGGCTTAAAAAGCATCATCAATCACTTTGTCCCAAATAGATGGGAATTCTGTAGAAAACCTAATGAAAAAGAGATAAAGGCAACAAAAGTGATTGAGATTAAAATTGAAACGGCTTCAGCAAAAATTGCAAACACCCCTTTTAGGGATAATAAATCGGACTATAATTTAGATTTTTGGGCAGGAGAAATTCCTGTCAAAACCATCTATGAATATCCGATTCCTGACAAAGATTTGAACCAGAATATTGAAATTCCTAAACATGTTATAGATTTTTATACCAAAAAGAAAGATGGGGTCTAATATATTCAATCCCACTCCACAAACATTTACTCTGAGTGGAATAATGGTTTCAGTTACCAAAGACCCAAGATGCAAATGTCGCATGGATCCTTTTGTGTGACAAAATACAAGGAAACGAGGTCGTGTAGTCAATCAGAACAAATCCTCTGACTTAGCATGCCCTAACCTACCCTACAATTCCCGCTCTATTTTAAAAAACTCACAAATAATACTATGCATGCATAACTTTTTCGCATTTTACTATGCGTGCATACTATATTTTCATATATTTGAGACAAGATATTAGAGACACTATGAAAGAGAAAACAATAGACTATGTTCTGAGAACGACTTGGTTAGCCGTTCAAAGGATGTATAATGAGGAAGCATCCGATTATGGAATCACAATGGCAACAGGGTTTACCCTCCTAAGTGTGGATCCACAAAATGGGACACCGTCAACCTCACTAGGTCCAAAAATGGGCATGGAAGCGACCAGTCTATCAAGAATTTTAAAAACATTGGAAAGCATGCGTTTAATAGAACGGTTACCAAATCCCAATGATGGTCGTGGCGTGCTTATCCATTTAACGGATTCGGGACTCAAAAACAGAGAAGAAGTCAAACAAAATGTATTAAAGTTTAACAATGTCATCAAAAATGAAATTTCGGAAGAAAAGCTCGACCACTTTTATGAAGTATCCGATTGTATCATGAATCTGATCTCAAACAAAAAAATATTCTAACAACCCTATTTATACTTAGATGAAAACACGAAGAATAAAAAAAATTGCAATTATCGGATCTGGGATCATGGGCAGCGGAATCGCTTGTCACTTTGCCAATATTGGAGTCGATGTATTACTTTTAGACATTGTACCCAGAGAACTTAACGATAAAGAAAAAGCCAAAGGGCTGACCTTAGAAGATAAAATTGTTCGGAATCGATTGGTTAATGAAGCCCTTGCAGCTTCTTTAAAATCGAAGCCCTCCCCTATTTACCATCAAAAATTTGCACAGCGAATCACCACGGGTAACTTGGAAGATGACATTGCAAAAGTAGCCGATGTCGATTGGATTATGGAAGTGGTTGTAGAGCGATTGGACATTAAAAAAATGGTATTCGAAAACTTAGAAAAACACCGAACACCTGGGACTTTAATCACGTCTAATACTTCTGGAATTCCTATAAAATTCATGAGTGAAGGTCGCAGTGAAGATTTTCAGAAACATTTTTGTGGGACCCACTTTTTTAACCCTGCGCGTTATCTAAAATTATTTGAGATTATTCCAGGACCCAAAACGGCTCCTGAAGTTCTCGATTTTTTAGCAGGTTATGGCGAACAGTTTTTAGGAAAAACCTCTGTCATCGCTAAAGACACGCCAGCATTTATTGGAAATAGAGTTGGTATTTTTAGCATACAAAGTTTATTTCACGCGGTCAAAGAGTTAGATCTAACGATTGAAGAAGTGGATAAATTATCGGGGCCAGTCATTGGTCGCCCAAAATCGGCCACCTTTAGAACAGTCGATGTTGTGGGCTTAGATACTTTGGTTCACGTTGCAAACGGCATTCGAGAAAATTGCCTTAAAGATGAGCGTTTAGAGTTGTTTGAGTTACCAGATTTCGTCAATACAATGATGGAAAATAAATGGCTTGGAAGTAAAACAGGTCAAGGGTTTTATAAAAAAAATGTGTCAGCAGATGGTAAAAAAGAAATTTTAAGTTTAGACTTAAATACCTTGGAATACCGTTCTGCTAAGCGTGCAAAATTTGCCACATTAGAACTCACAAAAACGATTGATAAAGTCGTCGACCGATTTAAAGTCTTAGTTTTAGGAAAAGACAAAGCAGGTGATTTTTACCGTAAAAGTTTTACCGCCCTATTTGCATACGTTTCAAATCGAATTCCTGAAATAACCGATGAACTTTATAAAATTGATGATGCCATGAAAGCAGGATTTGGTTGGGAGCACGGCCCTTTCCAAATTTGGGATGCGATTGGTGTTGAAAAAGGAATTGAACTTATGAAAGCGGAAGGCTTAGAACCCGCCGCTTGGGTCCATGAGATGTTAGCTGCAGGGAGTTCTTCATTTTATAGTGTTAAAAATGGCGCGTCCTATGCCTATGATATTCCAGGAAAAATACAAGAAAAAATTCCGGGTCAAGATAGTTTCATCATCCTAGATAACATTCGAAAATCAAACGAAGTATTTAAAAATTCGGGAGTGGTTGTTGAAGATTTAGGCGACGGCATCCTCAACTTAGAATTTCAATCTAAAATGAACACCATTGGTGGAGATGTGTTAGCAGGTTTAAATAAAGCCATTGATTTGGCTGAAAAAGATTTTGCAGGTTTAGTGGTTGGTAACCAAGGTGCGAATTTTTCGGTGGGTGCCAATATTGGAATGATTTTCATGATGGCTGCAGAGCAAGAATATGAAGAGCTTAATATGGCGATCAAATATTTTCAAGATTCAATGATGCGCATGCGATATTCATCAATCCCTACCATTTCGGCGCCGCATGGCATGGCCTTAGGTGGTGGATGCGAATTGTCCTTACATGCTGATAAAGTTGTTGCAGCAGCAGAAACTTACATGGGGCTTGTTGAGTTTGGTGTTGGAGTCATCCCTGGTGGTGGTGGGTCAAAAGAAATGGCCTTAAGAGCGCAAGATAAGTTCCAAAAAGGCGATGTTCAATTAAATGTATTACAAGAACATTTCTTAACCATTGGAATGGCAAAAGTATCGACATCTGCTTACGAAGCATTTGATTTAAACCTTTTACAAAAAGGAAAAGATGTGGTGGTGGTAAATAAAGACCGACAAATTGCCGTTGCAAAACAACACGCAAAATTAATGGCAGATTCTGGATATACCCAACCTATAAAAAGAACCGACGTTAAAGTATTGGGTAAACAAGCCTTGGGAATGTTTTTAGTCGGTACCGATTCGATGCAAGATAGTAACTACATTTCGGCGCATGATATGAAAATCGCTAATAAATTAGCCTATGTAATGGCGGGAGGCGATTTGTCTGAGCCAACGCTCGTATCAGAACAATATTTATTGGATTTAGAACGCGAAGCGTTTTTGAGTTTATGTACCGAACGTAAAACCTTAGAACGGATTCAACATATGTTAAAAACAGGGAAACCGCTTCGTAATTAGAAAATGAAATAAAGAGGATAGAAAAGAGACCCAAAACGACACTACTTAGAGACAAATTTGAAAGTTTTTTCTCTCTACTCTATCCTCTTTGCTCTCATTTCAAAATAAAAAACATAACTATGAACAAACAAGCATACATTGTAAAAGCATACAGAACCGCCGTAGGAAAAGCTCCAAAAGGCGTCTTTCGTTTTAAAAGAACCGATGAATTAGCCGCAGAAACCATCAAATATATGATGAAAGAACTGCCCGATTTAGATCCAAAACGGATTGATGATGTAATTGTTGGTAATGCGATGCCAGAAGGCTCACAAGGATTAAATATGGCGCGTTTAATCTCGTTAATGGGCTTAGAAGTTATCGATGTCCCAGGAGTCACGGTCAATCGATTTTGTTCCTCTGGAATAGAAACAATTGGGATGGCAACCGCAAAAATTCAATCTGGAATGGCTGATTGTATCATCGCAGGTGGCGCAGAAAGCATGAGTAGCGTTCCGATGACAGGATATAAACCAGAACTGAATTATGACCTTATAAAAGCGGGACATGAAGATTATTATTGGGGGATGGGAAATACCGCTGAAGCCGTTGCAAATCAGTTTAAAGTCTCTCGGGAAGACCAAGATGAATTTGCCTTTAACTCTCATATGAAAGCATTAAAAGCGCAAGCAGAAAACCGGTTTCAAGATCAGATAGTTCCTATTAAAGTTGAACAAAATTATATTGATGCATCTGGAAAAAAAGCAACTAAATCATACACGGTTACTAAAGATGAAGGCCCAAGAGCGGGAACTAGTAAAGAAGCTTTAGCAAAATTAAGAGCCGTATTTGCTGCTGGCGGAAGTGTCACTGCAGGAAACTCATCACAAATGAGTGATGGAGCTGCTTTTGTAATGGTCATGAGTGAAGATATGGTCAAAGAACTAAACCTTGAACCCATTGCACGATTGGTAAACTATGCTGCGGCTGGTGTTGAACCTCGAATTATGGGTATTGGGCCCGTAAAAGCCATTCCAAAAGCATTAAAACAAGCAGGATTAAAGCAAGATGATTTGTCATTAATTGAATTGAATGAAGCCTTTGCTTCGCAATCCTTAGCAGTAATACGTGAATTAGACCTTAACCCAGAGATTATTAATCCAAATGGCGGTGCAATCGCGTTAGGACACCCTCTAGGATGTACGGGGGCAAAATTATCGGTACAGTTGTTTGATGAAATGCGTAAGCAAAATATGAATGGGAAATATGGAGCCGTTACCATGTGTGTGGGGACTGGACAAGGGGCATGTGGAATTTTTGAATTTCTTAAATAGAAAATAGAGAGACTAGAGGAAAGAGGAAAGAGGAAAGAGACTAGAGGAAAGAGGAAAGAGACTAGAGGAAAGAGGAAAGAGACTAGAGGAAAGAGGAAAGAGACTAGAGGAAAGAGGAAAGAGACTAGAGGAAAGAGGAAAGAGACTAGAGGAAAGAAGATAGAGACTAAATACAAGAATAAAGACGAGAAGAGAAGAGAAGAGAAAAAAATGTGTGCTAAGCAAAGACATAATTACAAGAATTTAAAAATTTGGAAACTCGGTTTAGAGATTTCCAATGATATTTCTGATTTATTATTAGATTTTCCAAAGCATGAAAGGTTCGATTTGAGTTCTCAAATTAGTAGATGTTCTGTTTCAATGCCTAGTAATATTGCTGAAGGTTCATCTAGAACAGACAAATCTTTTAGACATTTTTTAGACATCTCTTTAGGTTCTTCATTTGAACTCGGAACTCAACTTTTAGTAGCAAAGCATAGAAATTATATAAACGATAACAAATTAAAAATACTCGAAGAAAAAATAGAAGAATTCCAAAGAATGACAATGGGATTTCAAAATAGCCTAAATTAGGGTCTATTTTCTGTTTTCAATCTTCTTAAATCTGAAAATAAAAACATGGAAGCAAACGACAAACAACTTTTAAGAGGTGGTCAGTTTTTAGTAAAAGAAACAAAATGCGAAGACGTATTTACCCCTGAAGATTTTTCTGAAGAACAAAAGATGATGAAAGATGCGGTTATGGAATTTAATGATCGTGAGATCATTCCTCACAGGGCGCGTTTTGAAGCTAAAGATTATGCCCTAACCGAAGACATTATGCGTAAAGCTGGAGAATTAGGCTTTTTGAGTGTTGCGGTTCCTGAAGCCTTTGGCGGAATGGGAATGGGATTTGTATCGACCTGCTTAACTTGTGATTATATTTCAAGCGGAACCGGATCTTTTAGTACCGCATTTGGAGCACACACAGGAATTGGTACGATGCCAATTACATTGTATGGAACCGATGAACAAAAACAAAAATATGTCCCTAAGTTAGCAAGTGGTGAATGGTTTGGAGCCTATTGCCTTACCGAGCCTGGCGCAGGGTCTGATGCGAATTCTGGAAAAACAACCGCCGAATTATCTGCCGATGGAAAGTCCTACAAGATCAATGGTCAAAAAATGTGGATTTCCAATGCAGGCTTTTGTAGTGTGATGATCGTTTTTGCACGAATCGAAAGTGATAAAAACATTACGGGGTTCATTGTTGAATATGATGGCGAACATCCAAATGGAATTACGTTAGGCGAAGAAGAACACAAATTAGGGATTCGGGCGTCTTCTACACGTCAAGTATTCTTTAACGATTGTATTGTGCCTGTTGAAAATATGTTAGCGGGTCGTGGAGAAGGATTTAAAATTGCAATGAACGCACTTAATGTGGGTCGAATTAAACTAGCGGCTGCTTGTTTAGATTCTCAAAGACGAATTTTAACAACGGCTGTGACCTATGCCAATGAGCGTAAACAATTTAAAACCCCTATTGCTGATTTTGGAGCGATTAAAACCAAATTAGCTGAAATGGCTGCGAGTACCTATGCTGGAGAATCGGCAACGTATAGAGCTGCAAAAAACATTGAAGATCGAATTGCACTGCGAGAAGCTGCTGGAAACTCACATCAAGAAGCTGAACTAAAAGGGGTTGAAGAATATGCCATCGAATGTTCGATCTTAAAAGTAGCAGTCTCAGAAGATGTACAAAACTCAGCGGATGAAGGAATTCAAATTTTTGGCGGTATGGGATTCTCTGAAGAAACGCCCATGGAATCGGCATGGAGAGATGCTAGAATCACACGAATTTATGAAGGTACTAACGAAATTAACCGAATGCTGTCTGTTGGAATGTTGGTTAAAAAAGCAATGAAAGGACATGTTGATTTATTAGGGCCAGCATCCAAAGTTCAAGAAGAGCTCATGGGAATTCCTTCATTTGAAACGCCAGATTTCTCTGAATTATTTTCTGAAGAAAAAGAAATGATTAAGAAATTGAAAAAAACATTCTTAATGGTTGCTGGTGGTGCCGTTCAAAAATATGGCCCTCAACTCGAAGAGCATCAACAACTATTAATTGCTGCTGCAGATATTTTAATCGAAATTTACATGGCAGAATCGGCCATTTTAAGGACTGAAAAAAATGTAAAGCGAACGAGTCAAAAAGAGCAATCTGCTCAAATTGCGATGGCTAAGTTATACTTATACCATGCAGTCGATAAAGTGGAAGAAAAAGGAAAAGAAAGTATTATTTCGTTTGCGGAAGGCGATGAACAACGAATGATGTTAATGGGACTTAAACGATTTACAAAATATGCTAACTATCCAGATATTGTAGATTTACGTATTGAAATCGCTGAAAAAGTGAAAGAAGAAAGTAGCTATTGTTTTTAAAACAAGCGCTAAACTCAATTTGAAAAGCGTCACAATAAATTGTGGCGTTTTTTTTTGTTTCATGAATTTGGAAATCAGTTATAAAAATCAGTAACTTTAAAAAAAATACTAATCAATATTAAGATGAAAATAAATAAACTGTTCTGGTCTATCTGCCTAATCTTAGGGACTATCACTGCGCAAGCACAACTAGATCACGGTGCATCTCATAACTTTACATATCAAGATACGCTAAGAGGAAGTATCACTCCCGAACGTGCTTGGTGGGATTTAAATTACTATCACCTAGACATTTCGGTAGATCCAGAAACAAAGACTATTAAAGGAAAAAATACGGTTCAGTATACGGTTTTAGATTCCAATAACAGACTTCAAATTGACTTGCAGCCGCCACTAATATTAACTAAGGCCATTCAGGATGGCGAAGACTTATTAATTGAACATGATGGAAATGCTCATTTTATTCAACTGACGCGTGAGCAAACAATTGGAGATGTGAACAGTTTAGAGGTGTTTTACGAAGGAAATCCACGGGAAGCCGTAAGAGCGCCTTGGGATGGTGGAATTTCATGGAAAAAAGATGAAAATGAAAAAGACTTTATAGCATCTTCTTGTCAAGGTTTAGGGGCGAGTGTTTGGTGGCCAAATAAAGACCATATGTATGACGAAGTTGATAGCATGAAAATAAGTGTCAATGTTCCAAAACACCTAATGAACATTTCAAATGGAAGACTATTATCTGTAGAAGAAAAAGAAGATGACACCACAACCTACCATTGGTTTGTGTCAAACCCCATTAATAATTACGGAGTAAATATCAATATTGGCGATTATGTGAATTTCTCAGAAGTCTATGAAGGTGAAAAAGGGGATCTGGATCTGGATTATTATGTGTTAAGAGATAATTTAGAAAAGGCAAAAGAACAATTTAAAGATGCTCCAAAATTAATGAAAGCCTTTGAGCATTGGTTTGGTCCCTACCCTTTTTATGAAGATAGTTTCAAATTGGTTGAAGTACCCTATTTAGGAATGGAACACCAAAGCTCTGTAACGTATGGAAATCAATATAAAAAAGGATATTTAGGACGAGATTTGTCAGGGTCTGGTTGGGGATTAAAGTTTGATTATATCATTATCCATGAATCGGGTCATGAATGGTTTGCAAATAATATTACCTATAAAGATATCGCCGATATGTGGATTCACGAAAGTTTCACAACTTACTCAGAAAATATATTTGTAGAATATTATTATGGAACCGAAGCTGGGGCAGATTATGTGATTGGTACCCGAGCAAGGATCAAAAATGAAATACCAATTATTGGTACTTATAATGTTAACGCTGAAGGATCTTCCGACATGTACCCTAAGGGGGCAAATATGATTCATACCTTACGTCAACTCGTAAAAGGTGATGAGCAATGGCGACAAATTTTAAGAGGGTTAAATAAAACGTTCTACCATCAAACAGTTACCACGCAAGAAATCGAAACCTATATAAGCAATGAATCTGGATTAGATTTAACCGCCTTTTTTAATCAATACCTTCGTGATATCCGAATTCCAACTTTGGAGTATTCGATAGAAAATAATGAATTGAGCTATCGTTGGATTAATGTCGTAGAGAATTTTAAAATGCCTGTTGAAATCGAGATTGATCAAGAAAAAAAGAAGTTATATCCTACTGAGGAATGGCAAAAAATGCCCATCAACACAGATCAGATTGTGTTAGATCGTGATTATTATGTAGACTCTAATCAACTAAAATAAAATTAGCCGTGATAAAAATAGCCTATTTGTCTAACTCGTAAATTCTAAAACTATAAAAATACTTGGGTTCTTAAAGTGATCAATTAATTAAAAATGGAATCGAATTTTTCAATTTAAAATAAATTTCCTATATTTAATATGAAATTTAGAGCAAATGATATCAAATATCAATTTAAAAAAAGGTCATTTATTAATTGCAGAACCCTCTATTATTGGCGATATGTCATTTAATAGATCTATTATTATTATTGCAGACCATAATTCAGAAGGCTCTATTGGATTTATTTTAAATAAACCCTTAGAGTTCACGCTTCAAGATTTAATTCCTGAAATAGAGATCCCGTATAAAGTATACAATGGTGGTCCTGTTGAGCAAGATAACTTGTTTTATATTCATAAAATCCCTGAACACATTCCAAACAGTATTGAAATTTCACAAGGATTATATTGGGGAGGTAATTTTGAAAAAGTGACCGAATTAATTCAAGAAGGCAAATTAAATAATTCTGATATTCGATTTTTTCTTGGATATTCTGGATGGGAAACAAACCAATTAACATCAGAGCTGTTAGCAAATACGTGGATTCTTTCAGAAAACATCCACAACAAAAGTATTATTGAAAAAGTAAATACTAACTATTGGAAAGAAAAGATGCTCGAACTTGGGGGTGATTATAGTATCTGGTCCAATGCCCCTGAAAACCCATCTTACAACTAAGACAGACGAACCGTCATATTAAGCTTTGCCAAAATACTTTGACTCACTTTGGAAGAAAAACTCTTTTTTCTAAACGTGGTGATTGGTTGGATTCCTTGGACCACATTCGTCACAAACAACTCATCTGCTTTTTGTAATTCAAAAGGCGAAATAGATGCTTCGATACATTCGAATTCTGGAATTTTTTTAAGAATTTCTAGAACTTGCTTCCGCATAATTCCTTTCAAACAGCCATCCTCTAAAGGCGGTGTTTTAATGATGTTTCCTTTTACTAGAAATAAATTCCCATTAAGTGCCTCTACAATGCTTTTATTGGTATTTAACAACAAACAGTTATCATATTGATTTTCTTTGGCATAAATACTGCCTAAAACATTAAGCACTTTATTATTGGTTTTTAACGTTGACAAAAGACCAGGAGTCACATAAAAATCTTTAAATAATTCGACTTTGTAAGCAGCGGAATTAAATAAGTATAAATCACTTTCTAAAGAAAATGCCGTTATAAAATAGTTGACATCGTTGGTTAGAGGTGTATAAAATCCTCCTTGCTTTCTAAATACGGTTAATTTGACTCTGAACGAATTAGAGTTTGAAGTGTTATGATTCAACAATTCTAGAATTTGAGATTCTAAAAATTCTGGGGTAAATTCCATCGGAATTTCCATTCTTAGAATGCGCATGGAAGCCATCAATCGAAAATAATGATCTTCCCAGAACAAAATTTTACCATTTAAAGTTTTAATGGTTTCAAATACTGCATCTCCATAAGCTAAACCTCGATTAAATACCGATAATTTTGCTTGTTGCTCCGAAAGTAATTCGCCGTTACTATTAATCATAAAAAAAGTCCTGAATAAACAGGACAAATATAGTTTAAAAATAAAAAATGTCTAAGAAGAGCCTAAGATTTGTTTAAGATCAGATATTTGATTGTCCCACAACATTTTTGTTTCTTCAACTTCGTCATGTTCTGCAAAATCGGTGACCATTAATGAGACATCTTTTGTGATACCGTCGACTTGAATTCTAATTTCAAAATAAGATTGATCTTCATCCCCATCGAGCCATTTGAATTTTACACGTTCACCATTTTTTTTCGATAACAATTTTGCTTCCTCTTCTGAATCATCCCATATAAAGGTGAATAATTCGCCTCTAGAATTCACATTATCGGCAAACCATTCAGACATTCCTGATGGTGTGGAGATGTATTGATACAATAATTGTGGGGATGCTTGTATTGGAAATTCTAACTCAAACTTAATTTTATCGCTCATTAGGTGTTTTAAAATTTAAAAATTCCAAGATATACATTAATTGGTTACAACTGTAATGAATTTTAATTTTTTTTAAAGGGGTATTTATTTGTGAGGCGTGATTTTGTTTTTATCTTTGCAGCCATCTAATTATGGCGAGGTAGCTCAGCTGGTTAGAGCGTCGGATTCATAACCCGGAGGTCGCGGGATCGTGCCCCGCTCTCGCTACAAAAAAACCCTTGAGATTTTCAAGGGTTTTTTTTATAATTTCATGAAACGATTTTGATAAGTTCGTCAAGCGTTATTAACTGTTGATCTCCTGAATTCATGTCTTTTAGCATGAATTTATTCTGTGCCATTTCGGCCTCCCCGACCATAACGACATAAGGTATTTCACGTTTATTGCAATACACCATTTGCTTTTTCAATTTTGCTGGATCAGGATAGAGCTCTGTGGCAATAGATTTTGATCGCAAAATTGTCATCGCTTTTAAACAGTATAAACTTTCTGAAGTTCCAAAATTGGTGAAAAGCACTTTGGTAGACGTCGTTTTGTCGAATGGAAATAAGTTTAATTCTTCCAGAACTAAATAAATTCTATCCAATCCAAAACTAATTCCAACTCCACTCACATCTTTTAAACCAAAAATCCCGGTGAGATCGTCGTATCGCCCTCCCCCACCAATAGATCCCATTTGTACAGAATCTGGTGCAGAGACTTCAAAAATAGCACCGGTGTAATAATTAAGACCACGCGCTAAGGTCACATCCATTTGTAGCTTGGCCGTTTTAAGCCCAATCGCAGCTACTGACGACGCGATAAACTCCAATTCCTCAACGCCTTTTATCCCTTCAGTAGAAGCGCTTAAAATCGTTCTTAAGCTTTGTAATTGTTCAGAGAAATCACCAGTGAGGCTAAACAACGGTTCTAATTTAGAGATCCCGTCAGAATCAATGCCTTTATTGAGCATTTCTTCTTTGACTTTTTCTGCACCAATTTTATCGAGCTTATCTAAAGCTACTGTAAAATCGATCAGCTTATCTTGAGCGCCAATTAATTCGGCGATACCAGCTAGTATTTTTCTATTGTTTATTTTTATGGTAACACCGTTAAGGTTTAAATCTGAAAAAACAGCATCATATAATTGAATGAATTCTATTTCTTGCCACAATGATTTTGAGCCAACAACATCTGCATCACACTGATAAAATTCTTGAAAACGCCCTTTTTGGGGACGATCGGCCCGCCAAACAGGTTGAATTTGATAGCGCTTAAATGGAAAAATAATATCATTTTGATATTGAGCCACATAGCGAGCAAAGGGCACGGTTAAATCGTAACGTAATGCTTTTTCTGTGAGGGAATTTGAAAACCGTGCTAAGTTGCCGTCTTCAAGGGCTTGTAAATCGGCTTTTTTTACTTTGTCACCTGAATTTAAAATCTTAAAAATAAGGCGATCGCCTTCTTCTCCGTATTTTCCTAATAAGGTTTCCGCCAACTCAAAACTAGGCGTTTCAATAGGCTGGAATCCAAATTTCTTAAAATTTGATTTAATGGTACTAAAAATGTAGTCGCGATTTGCTAACTGCTTTGGAGAAAAATCTCTCGTTCCTTTGGATATACGTGGTTTAGATACCATGGTGATGCTTTAATTAACAAATATCTCTCTTTTTGAGAACCTATCCAATTAGATCTTCTAAATACTTATAAAGATCCCCTTTCGTAATCGAAGACCCTTGTTTGATAAGTTCAAATAATTTGGTGTTTTTATCTGCTTCAATGGATTTGTCAGCATTAAATAATTCGACCTCGTCAGACATCAAATTTGCTCTTAACCAAGAGAAACCTTCTTTGGTAGTCAGATCTATGTCCTCTTTTTTTATTTTAAGACCAATCAATCGCAACTGCGAAGCATCTACTTTAAACAGATACATATGTTGAGGTGCTATATTTTCTAAATACGCCACTTTTGACAATACGCCTTCCCAAACTAAGTCACTAAAAACATCCAGTTCTTCTTCAGCGACTTCAGGTTTTTGTTCCTTGATGTCTTTCCATTCATCCGCTGTAATGGATTGCGTCGCTAAGAAATTGATAAATTCTTGATTTAGTTCTTCAAACTGCTCTTTGGTTAGTCTTGTGTATTTCATCCTTGATTATAGTTAAAAAAAATGCGCCCTGATAATAGGGCGCAAATTTATAAAATAAGATTGAATTAACACTAGAAGATGTAACGTAATCTAAATTGGATTTCCCATCTAGACGCTGAAATAGAATCGTATACGAATACTTAAAATTGATTAGTATCAAACTCTATAAAAAATAAAAAAGCCTATACATTTGTACAGGCTTTAGTATTAATGAATTTTAATAACAAAGAATCTTATTTCCCCGCTATAATTTCAAAAGGTAACTCAACTGCTACATCTCTGTGAAGACGAATTGTAGCATTGTATTTACCAAGACGTTTCACGTTACCACCGGCAACAGAAATGAATTTTTTATCAATTGCATGTCCAGCTTTTTCTAAAGAGGCAGCAATATCAATATTATTAACAGATCCAAATAATTTATCGCCAGTACCAACTTTCGCTGATATTTTGATTTCTAATGCTTTTAAAGCTTCCGCAATTGCTTGTGCTTCATCAACTATTTTCTTTTCTTTGAATGCGCGTTGTTTCAAGTTTTCTGCTAACACTTTTCTAGCAGATACCGTAGCAAGAATGGCTTTACCACCTGGAATTAAAGAATTTCTACCATAACCGTTTTTCACCGTTACAACATCATCTTTAAACCCCAATCCTTCTACGTCGTGTTTTAATATAAGTTCCATAGTTATCGTTTTATTTCATTAAATCAGCTACATAAGGCATCAATGCTAAATGACGGGCTCTTTTCACAGCGACCGACACTTTTCTTTGATACTTTAAAGAGGTTCCAGTTAAACGTCTTGGTAATAACTTACCTTGTTCGTTTACAAATTTGATTAAAAAATCTGGATCTTTATAATCGATATACTTGATACCTGATTTTTTGAAACGACAGTATTTTTTTGCTTTGTTGGTGTCAATATTTAAAGGCGTTAAATATCTGATTTCACCATCTTTTTTTCCTTTGGCTTGTTGTTCTATAGACATAATTACGCTTTTTCTTTAAGTTTAACTCTTCTTCTTTCAGCCCATGAGATTGCATGTTTATCTAAACTTACAGTTAGATAACGCATAAAACGCTCGTCACGTCTAAATTCTACTTCTAAAGGGCCAATAGCCTCTCCAGGTGCAGTAAATTCAAATAAGTGGTAAAATCCACTTTTTTTGTTTTGGATTGGATATGCTAATTTCTTTAGCCCCCAATCTTCCTTCGATACCATCTTTGCTCCTTTAGAAACGAGTAACTCCTCGTATTTCTGTACTGTTTCCTTTATCTGTGTGTCAGATAAAACGGGATTCAAGATGAAAACAGTTTCGTAATGATTCATAAATTTGTATAATTATTTGTTTAAAATGGCTGCAAAAGTAAGTATTAATTCTTGTTTGAGCAATAATAAATAACTTTATTTAATTAGAAAAAGTTGATTCGTTAAACGTTATTTTAGGAGTTTTATCGATTTTATTTTCGTATAATTGTAATCAATAATCATTATTAATTTTATTCAATGATCTTAAATTGTATAATTGTTGACGACAACACGCTCCAACGATTAGCGACTTTAAAACGTATCAACTCCCACCCTTCTCTAAAGTTGAGTGGTGAATTCTCCTCTGCTCTTGAAGCTAAAAAGTTTCTTCAGACAACTACTGTGAACCTTATTTTCATGGAAGTCAACCTTCCTATTTTAAATGGTTTTGACTTATTAGAAATATATAAAAACAGCTCTGAACAAAACAAACCCTTTATAATTATTACCAGTGCCGATACATCTCATGCATTCAAAGCTTTCGATTATAATGTGATTGATTATTTAGAAAAACCAACAACTGAAAATCGATTTAACGACGCAGTCACTAAAGCCGTATTACAGGCAAAAATGGCTGAAAACTTTCAAGACGATAATGGTGAGCATATTTTTGTGAAAAGCAATTTAAAGAAACGTAAAATTTATATTAATGAAATCAAGTGGATTGAGGCGCTTGGAGACTACGTTAAATTAATTACCCAAGACAAAAGTTTTGTCATTCTTTCAACCATGAAAGCTTTTGAAAACGAACTTCCAAAAAATTCATTTTTAAGAATCCATAAATCGTATATCATCAACCTTAAAAAAGTAGATCGATATGACAGTAAGTATGTGGAAATCGAAAAAATGAAACTTCCATTAAGTAGAACTCGAAAAACACAATTAAGTCAAGCTTTGGATGTTATTGTTAACTAATAACTATCTACGTTAATAATAACACGTACCGCTCTATAGCTTGGGGTACTTAAAAAACTCGTCTTAATTTTTTGAAGAACAGACTTTGTTTTAATTAGCGACTGATTTTGTGGTATTTTAAGTAGAATGTTTTTGTGATATTGATTTCTTATTCTCGAAACAACGGGGAATTCTGGGCCTAATACATTTTGTTTAAATACGTGCCGTAAACTGGTTGCTAACCATTCTGAACCATCATTCACTTTATTATAGTCCTTATGTTTAAGTGTCAATTTGATAATTCGGCAATACGGCGGATATTTATAAACACGTCGATCATCCAATTGTTCTTTAAACATGGATGCATAGTCGTTGGTTGAAACTTGTTGCAAGATGGTATGGTAGGGATCGTAAGTTTGGATGATCACCTTACCCCTAACATCAGTTCGACCCGCACGTCCAGAAACCTGTTGTAACAACTGAAAGCTTCGCTCATGGGCTCTAAAATCTGGGAAATTAATTAATTGATCTGCGTTGAGAACTCCGACCAGTTTTACGTGTCTAAAATCGAGCCCTTTAGTAACCATTTGGGTACCGACTAAAATATCGACCTCCTTATTTTCAAAACTCGAAATAATTCGATCGTAACTATATTTTCCTCGTGTCGTATCCAAATCCATTCGTGCCACCTTAGCTTCTGGAAACAAAACTTCTATTTCTTCTTGAATTTGCTCGGTCCCAAAACCTTTACTATCAATTTCCACGCCGCCACATGCCCCACAAGTTGTTTGCATTGCCATGATATAACTACAATAATGACATCTTAGCTGTTGCTTGTATTGGTGAAACGTTAGACTAACATCACAATTTGGACATTCGGGGGTATGACCACAGGTATTGCAAGAAACAATGGGCGAATAACCCCGTCTGTTTTGAAACAAAATAACCTGGAAATTAGCATCCAGTGCATCTTTAATTTCGTCAATTAAACGGTCACTAAAATGATTGGTCATTCGTTTCCGCTTGTACTTATCTTTTAAATCTACCAATTCAATTTCTGGCATCATCACGTTATTAAAACGATGTGTCAGAGCTATATATCCGTATTTGCTATCTTTGGTGGCATTATAATAACTTTCAATGCTTGGCGTTGCCGATCCTAATAATGTTTTAGCTTTAAATATAGAAGCCAATACAATGGCGGTATCTCTGGCATTGTATCTAGGCGCAGGGTCAAATTGTTTGTAAGACTGTTCGTGTTCTTCATCGACAATCACAAGTCCTAAATTACTAAATGGAAGTAAGACTGACGAACGCGCACCGATAATCACTCGTGCCGATTCTGAATCATTAAGGACATGGTTCCAAACTTCGAGGCGTTCATTTTGTGAATACCGAGAATGATAGACCGCAATTTGATTGCCAAAATAATGTTTTAAACGGTGTACTAATTGGGATGTTAAAGCGATTTCAGGTACTAAATAAAGAACTTGTTTTCCAGCGGCAATAATCGCTTCAATTTTTTTGACATAAATTTCTGTTTTACCAGAAGAGGTTACGCCATGCAACAAACTAATATCATAGGTTTCAAAAGAAGTGTCAATTTCTTGTAAGGCCGTTTCCTGAAATTCATTCAAGGATTTAGAAGCACTCGTTTCGGAATCATCAAATTGAATACGATCCGTTTGAAAAAAGTATTCCTCAAAGATATCTTTATCAATTAATGCTTTAATTTGAGTGGAAGTCGCATTGCTTTTGGTTTTTAATTCGGATACTTTTATTTGTGGGTGATGCGGTGCTAAAGAAAAGTAATTCAAAACAATTTCACGTTGTTTTGCAGAACGTGTTAACGACCCTAAAAGCTCTTGTAAGGCATCTTCATGCTGATGATCCGAATGGATTCGAACACATCGAATGAGTTTTGGTTTGTATTTTTCTAACACTTCTTGCTCAACAACTATCGCCTTTTGATCTAATAATCGCTGTAAAAGTGGAAACGAATTTTTGGTGTCGATGATCGCATTTATTTCATCAATTTTTAAGCTCGATTGGTGTTGTAACGCTTCATACACCAAATACTCTTCATCTTTTAATGAAGATACCTCAAAATTAATAGAAGTGTTTAATGAAATAAGTGTTTCACTTTCTAACAGAAATACACTCGGAAGTGAGGCCCGCATCACATCGCCCATCGTACACATATAATACCCAGAAATCCAATTCCACAACTGAAACTGAGACGAATTTACAATGGGAGCAGCATCCAAAATACTATGAATCGATTTTGCTTCATATGCTGTGGGCGCCTCCTTATGAATTTTATAAACGATACCTGTGTAAACCTTACGTTTTCCAAAAGGAACTGCGACTCGAAATCCAGGTTTAACAAATTGGGCTTCAGCTGCTGTAATGGCATACGTAAAATTACGTTCCAGAGGTAACGGTAATATGACATCAACAAAATTGAGGGTTATGGGCTGCATTTTTTCTTTAGGAGTTGAAGAGAAGAATTCAATTCATGACCAAGGAGAATGATGTTTGCATTTAGCCAAAAGTAAAATAGGAGAATTAAAAGGGCGCCGATCGAACCATATAATTCGTTGTAAGTTGAGAATTTTTCGATATAAAGACCAAATAAATAAGAGGTCAAAAGAATCAAAAAGGTCGTAAACAAGGCGCCGATCGAAAAGAAACTCGATAGTTTTCCATCTTTTGTTCCAAAATAATATAAGGTCGCCATACTTAAATAGGTCATTAAAACAAAAAAGAAATATTTGGCGCGTGTGATCCAAAAAAGTTCGTTTATGACATCGCCAGTACTAAACTTATCAAGGATTGTAGGAATCAAATAGATCTGAGCATATCCAAAGCCAATGACCGTCATAATTAATAGAAAAACTAAAATAATTGCGACTCCAAAAGCATAAATATATTGTTTGATAAAATTTCGATTGAGTTGTTGATGGTAGGAACTTTCGAAACCAGAAAACACCGCATTGACGCCGTTAGCCATTAAAAACATGGAAATTAAAAAAACGGTTGACAGCAAGCTACCTGTATTGGTGTTATTGATGTTTTCAAAAATATTTTGATTAAAAAAATCAGAGGTTTGAGGCGGTAAAATTGAATCTAAAAATTCTAGAAAATCGACCTTAAAATTCTCAAATGGAATGTATGGAATCAAAATAATAATAAACAATAAAAAAGGAAAAATTGCTGTGAAAAAACTAAAAGCAATCGCACTTGCACGTGTGGTAAGCGCACCTTTGAAAACTCCAATGACATACATTTCTAAAAGATCGTAGGTAGAAAGCCCTTCAAAACCAGGGAGTTTAAATTTTTTAAGAAATTTAACAATCCAATTTAAAATTGGAATCTTACTTAATTTATCTTCGATGGCTTCACTCATTAAACGGCTTTAAGGCTTAAATCCATATTAGACACAGAATGGGTCAAAGATCCACAGGATATATAATTGACACCGCATTCTGCATAATGTCTTAAAGTAATTTCATCGATTCCACCGGAGGATTCCGTCAGACATTGATCGCCAATAAGCTCAATGGCTTTTTGAGTGTCTGTATAATTGAAATTATCGATTAGAATACGATACACACCATCATTATCTAAAATCTCTTGGATCTCATCCAAATCTCTGGCTTCCACTACGATTTGAAGATCTAATTGATTTTTTTTTAAATATTCCTTAGACATTGAAATGGCTTTGGTAATACCACCCGCAAAATCAATATGGTTATCTTTAAGCATAATCATATCATACAGTGCAAACCGATGGTTTACACCCCCACCAATGGCCACGGCCCATTTTTCTAAGGCTCTAAATCCTGGAGTCGTTTTGCGTGTATCCAATATTTTTGTGTTAGTGCCTTTTAAAATTTCTACATAGGAATGTGTCTTTGTCGCAATCGCACTCATACGTTGCATCGCGTTTAGCACAATGCGTTCGGCTTTAAGAATCGATTGTTTGGCCCCTTCTACATAAAAAGCAATCTCACCAAATTTAACGTTTGCTCCATCTGAAATTAGGGTCTCAACTTTCAAGTTAGGATCGACATACTGAAAGACTTGTTTAGCAAAACTAATGCCGGCAATAATTCCGTTATCCTTAATAATAAGCTTCGCTTTTCCAATCGCATCGGATGGAATACAGGCTAAAGAACTATGGTCGCCATCGCCGACATCTTCTCGTACAGCATTGGCGATAATAAGTTGCACTTCGTTTTTAAATTGTTCGTTGGTGATCATGTTTGTAACTTTGTAGCTAAAATATGAATTGTAACGCAAATAGTTAAACAATTCTAACACCTTATTTAAAATAATTTAACTTTGTACAATGCAAATCAAACTCATTGCCATAGGGAAAACCGATCAAAATGAATTGGAACACCTTATTTCTATCTATCAAAATCGCCTCTCGCACTATGTGCGGTTTTCATTTGAAATAATTCCCGATCTAAAAAACAGTAAAAATTTATCTGAAAAACTTCAAAAAGAAGAAGAAGGGAAATTGATTCTTAGTAAAATCACAGCCACAGATCGCCTTATTTTATTGGATGAAAATGGCAAAGAAATGAATTCTGTTATCTTTTCCGAATTTTTGCAAAAACAGATGAATTCAGGGATTAAACGCTTGGTGTTGGTTATTGGAGGTCCTTATGGATTTTCCGAAGCTATTTATAAAAAAGCAACGGGTAAATTAGCACTCTCAAAAATGACGTTTTCACATCAAATGGTTCGACTCTTTGTGATTGAGCAATTATATAGAGGATTTACAATTCTAAAAAACGAACCCTACCACCACCGATAAATTAAAAAAAAATATGAAAATTGTATTTGCGACCAATAACCCCAATAAAATCAAAGAAGTGCAAGCCCAACTACCTAACCACATCCAATTGGTGAGTTTGGAAACTATTGGTTGTCATGAAGACATCCCAGAAACTCAGGACACTATTAAAGGGAATGCGATTCAAAAAGCAGTCTATATAAAGGAGCATTATGGGTATGATTGTTTTGCAGATGACACTGGTTTAGAAGTTGAAGCTTTGGATGGCGCACCTGGGGTGTTTTCTGCACGTTTTGCAGGGCCACAACGAAACGCAGAAGATAATATGACACGATTATTAGATGACCTAAAATCTAAAGACAATCGTTCTGCACAGTTTAAAACAGTAATTGCTTTGCAATTTCAAGGAAAAATAACCACATTTGAAGGGATTTGTGGTGGAGAAATCACTCGAAATAAAATAGGGTCTGGCGGATTTGGTTATGACCCAGTTTTTAAGCCTACAGATTACAAACAGACATTTGCTGAACTTTCGTTACTTGAAAAAAGCCGTATTGGGCATCGAGGAAAAGCAGTTTCAAAATTGGTAGCTTATTTAAATATGCATTAAATTAATTAGTATTATCTTTGCGGCTTGAAATTCCTCAGGGTGAGGATGTGTTACAAGGAACTTGGTTTAGGTATGTTCGATACCCTTCTAAGTAACACTTAGAAATTTATCGAATACTAAATTAAAAAAAATGAATGCATTCAAAGAACTTGGACTCGAAGACCATTTAGTTCAAGCTATTACAGACTTAGGTTTTGAAACGCCTAGTGAAGTACAAGAAAAAACAATTCCATTATTATTAGACGAAGACAGAGATCTCGTTGCTTTGGCACAAACAGGAACTGGTAAAACAGCTGCCTTTGGATTTCCAATGCTACAAAAAATAGACGTGAATAGTCGGACGACTCAAGGTCTTATTTTATCGCCAACAAGAGAGCTTTGTTTACAGATTACTAACGAAATGAAATTGTATGGTAAGCATTGTAAAGGACTTAATGTAACCGCTATTTATGGAGGTGCTAGCATCACAGACCAAGCCAATCAAGTAAAAAGAGGGGCACAAATTATTGTGGCAACCCCCGGAAGAATGAAAGATATGATCAGCCGAAGATTGGTTGATATTTCCAAAATTGAATATGCTGTTTTGGATGAAGCTGATGAGATGCTTAATATGGGATTCTTTGAGGATATTACAGAAATTTTATCTTATACTCCAAAAGAAAAAAGCACTTGGTTATTCTCGGCAACCATGCCAAAAGAAGTATCTTTAATTGCTAAAAAATTCATGGACAGCCCTACAGAAGTAACGGTTGGACATAAAAACATGGGAAGCAAAAATGTTTCTCACGAATATTTCGTAGTTGGAGCTCGCGATCGTTACCAAGCATTAAAACGTTTGGCAGATGCGAATCCAGAGATATTTTCAGTTATTTTTTGTAGAACTAAAAGAGATACTCAGAAAGTAGCAGAACAACTTATAGAAGATGGTTACAGTGCGGGTGCCTTACATGGCGATTTAAGTCAAAACCAGCGTGACGTCGTCATGAAGTCATTTAGAGCCAAGCAAATTCAAATGCTTGTTGCTACGGATGTGGCGGCACGTGGAATTGATGTGGACGATATTACACACGTTATCAACTACCAACTACCCGATGAAATAGAAATTTATACCCACCGAAGCGGTCGAACAGGTCGTGCCGGAAAAACAGGAATTTCTATGGTAATTGCCTCTAAGAGTGAGGTTCGAAAAATTAAAAGTATCGAACGTATCATTCAAAAAGAATTTATCAAAAAAGAAGTGCCTAGCGGAATGGAAATTTGTGAAGTTCAGCTCAAAGCTCTCGCCAATAAAATTCACGATACAGAAATCAATCAAGATATTGAGCCGTATTTAAATGATATCAATAGTTTATTTGAAGATGTTACTAAAGATGAATTGATCAAGAAATTCTTTTCAGCTGAATTCACACGCTTCTTTAATTATTATAAAAAATCTAAAGATTTAAAATCACAATCTAGTAGCCACTCCGAAGAAGATTATCGAGGGGATGACAACTCGGCGCGTTTCTTTATCAATATTGGAAGCAAAGATGGTTATGATTGGATGAAGTTAAAAGATTTCTTAAGAGATACTTTACAACTGAATCAAGACGATGTTTATAAAGTCGATGTTAAAGATAGTTTTGCATTTTTTAACACCGATGAATCCAACAAAGCTAAAGTTTTAGAATTCTTCACAGACTTTAAACAAGATGGACGCTTTATAAACGTTGAAATTACCGAGAAAAAGAGTCGCGAACGCAATCGCGGAGGCGGTGGCGGTGGCGGACGTCGTTCTGGTGGCGGTGGTTACGGCGGCGGCGGCGGTGGACGTCGTTCTGGCGGCGGTGGTTACGGCGGCGGCGGTTACGGCGGCGGCGGAAGAGGTCGAAATGAACGTTCTAATGATTCTGGAAGTAAATCTGAATCGAGAGGACGTCGAAGTGACAGCGATTCTTCGAGT
>Ga0206130_10002464_pt1 | contig 25695 bp, 23 predicted proteins | sample Helgoland_Spring_9_FD_148637 | JGI IMG/M metagenome (GOLD analysis project Ga0206130, IMG submission 148637) | Pelagic subsurface seawater microbial communities from Kabeltonne, Helgoland, North Sea - Helgoland_Spring_Bloom_20160512_1 | ecosystem: Environmental > Aquatic > Marine > Epipelagic ...
CAAAATAGAGGTTAATGGCAATAAAGTGTCTCCTCTAGACGTGACTAGTAAAGTGTTATTTAATGAATGGAAGTTAGGCGATACCGAGGAAGAAATTACCGTGATGCGAATAACGCTAAAAGGTGAAAATTTAGCAGGAAAAACAGAAGAGATTGTCTATACATTACACGATCAATATTGTAAAGAAACAACCACCTCTTCAATGGCCCGAACTACAGGCTATACTGCTGCAGCTGCAGCCAATATACTATTAGAAAACAAGTTTTCAGAGAAAGGAGTATTTCCTCCAGAATTGATTGGGAAACACGAAACATGTTTTTCTTATTTTCTAAATTATCTAGAACAAAGAAATATAGTTTATCAAAAAAAGTCTAAAATACTTGAATAGTTTTTTATCAAAAAACCTCAGTTCAAGTTATTTACTATTTATATTTGAGTAATGAATAAAGCCTTATTGCTTGACGTAAACAATTTATCTATTTCTTTTGGGAACACTAAAAATAGTGTTGAGGTAGTACACCGTATTTCATTTCATATTAAAAGAAATGAAATACTTGGCGTTGTGGGCGAATCTGGCTCAGGAAAGTCAGTGACCGCAATGACAATTTTAGGCCTTTTACCAAAAAAAGAAACGTTACTAGACGGCGAATTGTTGTTTGAGGGGAATGATTTATTGAGACAAACCCATGAAAATTTAAGAAAGTTAAGAGGAAGCAAAATTGCTATGATATTTCAGGAGCCAATGACTGCATTAAATCCTTCTATGACTTGTGGGGAACAAGTTTCGGAAATTATTAGGTTACACTTAAAACATCCTAACTCAAAAATAAAAAAAGAAGTTATTTTATTATTTAATAAAGTAAAGCTTCCCCGACCAGAGGAGATTTACAATAGTTATCCTCATCAAATAAGTGGAGGACAAATGCAGCGAGTAATGATTGCTATGGCAATAGCTTGCAAGCCAAAATTATTGATTGCCGATGAACCTACAACCGCCCTTGATGTCACTGTTCAAAAAGAGATAATAGTTCTTTTAAAAGAAATTCAAAAAGAGACTAAAATGAGTCTACTTTTTATATCTCATGATTTAGGATTGGTTTCACAAATTGCAGATCGTACGTTAGTTATGTATCAAGGTAATATTGTTGAAGAAGGGACTGCTCACGAAATCTTTAAAGCTCCAAAAAAAGGATACACAAAAGCGTTAATGTCTGCTCGCCCTGGATTAAAAGGAAGACTAAAAGTGCTGCCAACCATTCACTCAATAACTAAAAAAGAGTTTGTTCCTTTAAAAGTAACACCACAGGAAAGAGCATCTAAACATAAAAAAATATATACTAAAACACCTATTTTAGAAATTTTAAACGTAAAAAAAGAATATTATTCTGATGTTGGATTTTTCAATAAAAAGAAAATAGTTAGAGCAGTTGACGATGTAAGCTTTAAAGTATTTGAAGGAGAAACTCTAGGATTGGTTGGAGAATCTGGATGCGGGAAATCAACTCTAGGTAGGGTTATATTGCAACTAGATAAATCAACGAGTGGGAGTATCAAGTTTAGGGGAAAAGAACTCACGACGTTATCGCCTAATGAATTAAGAAAACTCAGAAAAGATATTCAGCTTATTTTTCAAGATCCTTATTCTTCACTTAATCCGAGGATGGTAGTAGGAGAGATAATTTTAGAACCTATGCGAGTGCATCGAATAGGGAATAATGATCGAGAACGAAAAAATAAAGTTATACGTATTTTAAAAAGTGTAGAATTGGGCGCTAGTTTTTTTAATCGATATCCACATGAATTATCTGGAGGACAAAGACAACGAGTTGGTATTGCAAGAACCATTGCTATGGAACCAAAGCTGATTGTATGCGATGAATCAGTATCTGCCTTGGACATATCGGTTCAAGCTCAAGTACTCAATTTATTAAATGAGCTGAAAGAAGATTATGGTTTCACGTATATTTTTATATCTCATGATTTAGCGGTTGTTAAATTTATGGCGGATCAACTCTTGGTTATGAAAGATGGAAAAATTGAAGAAATTGGTGATGCAGATGAGATTTATGCAAACCCTACTAAAGAATATACTAAAAAATTAATTGAATCTATTCCAAAGGAAATTTGAGTTTTGCTTGTACAATGAAAAAAATTAGTTTTTAATCCATTTAGAGGTATAGGAAGCAATCTTATTACTAATATTTATAAAATAAATACCTTTAGATATTCCTGAAAGATCAATAACTGTATTTGAAATAAAATCGGAGGTATATACAACAGCACCAGTTATAGATATTATTGTTAGGTTATACGTTTCTGAATCATTTAATGCTTTTAAAGAAACAAAATCATTCGATGGATTAGGATAAACAGAAAAAGGGAAGTCATTATCAAACTCACTTAAACCAAGAGACTCACAATCACTACTTTCATCAAACAAAATTTGTAATTCTGCAATCGGCTCTATTTGATCATTACTTCCAGTTCTAACAGATAATAAAAAAGAAGGATCTCCAAATGTATCTGAAGGTTGTGCAACTTTTACAAAAGCAAATAAAGATGAAGTTCCATTATTTGTACAACGAAAATCAGCACCAACAATATTAGCACCTTGTAATGCCCCCATTAATTTACACGCAAGATCACCCTCGGTATTTAAAAACCCATCTTCCATACCATTCAATACTTCTTCTCCTAATAAAATATTTCCTTGAATAGAATAATTTGGTCCTGTAATGTCATTTTTATAGTCATCAGTAGCAACACCTGTATAAGCAGCTGTTTCAATATTTTCTCCAACCTTACCAACAATTCCATACTGCCTAAATTGAGGTTGATTCTGAACATCGTTGTTAATTAACCATTCAATTATTTCACTTGGCGTATATCCTTCGTTCATTCTCGCCCTTGCGTTTGCTTGATTTGCAGGTATATAATATGCTTGTGAATTTATAGCCCCAAGACCAGGAAATAATTCTCCTAAAAAATCATCTGTTGGAAGATTGTTAGCATCTAAGTCAACACAAGAAGCTCCAGCACTACCGACCTCTCCTGTAATTGGATCCATGGCAACTATTGAAAACGTATCTTGACTAATTCCATTTATAATACCTATGATCATAAATAGTATACTTAAGGTAATATTTCTCATATCTATTTTTTTAAAATTGTATTTCCGGGATGTCGCCTTCAATTATAAGATTTCCCTCAGTAGCATTTTTAATTTCATCGATACTCACACCAGGTGCTCTTTCTAAAAGCTTGAACGAATTATTGACAATTTCTAGTACTGCAAGATTACTTACTATCTTTTTTACACAATTAACGCCTGTCAAGGGTAAGCTACATTTTTTTAATAATTTAGAATCACCGACTCTATTAGTGTGCATCATTGCTACAATAATATTTTCTGCAGAAGCTACTAAATCCATAGCCCCTCCCATTCCCTTTACCATTTTACCGGGAATTTTCCAATTAGCGATATCGCCATTTTGAGATACTTCCATCGCACCAAGGATTGTTAAGTCAACATGTTGACCTCTAATCATTGAAAAACTCATAGCAGAATCAAAAAAAGAAGCTCCGGGCAATGTCGTAATAGTTTGTTTCCCTGCATTAATTAAATCCGGGTCCTCCTCACCTTCAAAAGGGAAAGGTCCCATACCTAACACACCATTTTCACTTTGAAAGTCTACTTCGATATCTTTTCTTACAAAATTTGCCACTAAAGTTGGAATGCCTATTCCTAAATTTACGTAGTAGCCATTCTTAACTTCTTTTGCTATTCTTTGAGCAATTTGTTCTTTACTTAATGCCATTAGTTTCGCTTTCTTACCGTTAATTGTTCTATCCTTTTTTCATACCTATTTCCTTGGAATATTCTTTGAATAAAAATTCCAGGAATATGAATTTGATTGGGATCAAGAGATCCAACAGGAACCAACTCTTCCACTTCAGCAACTGTAATTTTTGCAGCTCCACACATATTTGGATTAAAGTTGCGCGCACTGCCTTTAAATATCAAATTACCAGCAGCATCTCCTTTCCAAGCTTTTATAAAAGCGAAGTCAGCGTTAAAAGCATATTCTAACAGGTGCATTTTCCCATTAAACACTCTACTTTCTTTACCCTGTGCGACTTCAGTACCATAACCTGCTGGTGTATAAAAAGCAGGAATCCCGCTTTGAGCTGCGCTACAACGTTGAGCCAAAGTTCCCTGAGGAATTAATTCTACTTCTAATTCTCCACTTAGCATTTGCCGCTCAAACTCTGCATTTTCTCCAACATAAGACGAAATCATTTTTCGAATTTGTTTTTTCTGAAGTAATAATCCCAAACCAAACTCATCGACTCCTGCATTATTTGAAATACAAGTAACATCTTTAACATTTAATCGCACCAGTTCTGCAATAGCGTTCTCTGGGATTCCGCTTAATCCAAATCCCCCTAACATAAATGTCATGCCGTTTTTTACACCTTGACAAGCTAATTGAACATCAGAAACAGTTTTATTAATCATAGCTAAAATATTTTTTAATTTTTATATTTTTTGGAGTTAGATTCAAATAACAAGTAAGGAATCCCAATAACCATAGCTATCCAAAAAGCATAATTTGGCAGGGCCCAATTTTCAGTTATGTTCCCCACAATAAGTCCTAGTATTATAATGAATCCCATTCCAAACATAACATTCCTAAAAACAGTTGCAATTTTTTCAATATTATATTTTTCTTTTTCTTCTTTTGACATGGTATTGTAACCAGCTATGAGGAAATACATTTTTCCATATTTTATTAAAATTCCAAAAACAATAAATAAAATAGCAGTTATCAACATATTTTTTTCACTTTAACGTTATTGTAGTGTTTAAGTTAAAACTCATCTTGATATTCATTTTCTATTACCTCTTGACTTTCTTTCCACTTTTCACAGTCTGTCTCGATAGAAACAACCTCTGGAGCCGTAAAGTCTTCTTTTGAAATTTTGAGGTCTTCATTGTTATAGCAATCTTTCATATAATTTGCCCAAATGGGGAGTGCCATAGAAGCACCTTGACCATAAGCGATTGTAGAAAAATGAGTAGAACGATCTTCACCTCCAACCCATACTCCAGTTGCTAAATTTGGAACGACCCCCATGAACCAACCATCACTTTGGTTTTGAGTAGTTCCAGTTTTACCTGCAATAGAATTTGTAAATTTCCAGGGGTATCCAGTTATAATGTCCTTGTAAACAGGAATGTTTAATGCCCAGTCTGATCTTAATCGCTGACCAGATCCGGATTGCGTAACTCCTTCCATCAAACTTATCGTCACGTAGGCCGCCTCTTCGCTAAGAACGTCTCTGGCTTCTGGAATATATTGAAATAAAACAGTACCATTTTTATCTTCAATTCTAGTGATTAAAGAGGGCTTAATGTAAACTCCTTGATTGGCAAAAGCACTATACGCACCTACCATTTCATAAAGGGATACATCAGGAGTTCCTAACGCAATGGAGGGCACCTCTAATATTTTTTTTGTATCAACACCCATTTTACCGACTAAATCTAGTACAGGTTTCGGCCCAACTCTGTCAATAAGTCTTGCGGTAACCGTGTTTACGGATTGCGCTAATGCAGCTTTTAGAGTCAACATTCCACCATACTTATCGCTTGAGTTTTTTGGCGTCCAAGGTTCATTTAATCCATATTTCCCTACTTCGATGGTATGTAAAGTATTTGGCAAGGTATCGCAGGGCGACATGTGCATTTGGTCAATTACGGTTGCGTAGACAAAGGGTTTAAAAGTAGAACCAATTTGACGCTTTCCTTTTTTCACCATATCGTATTTAAAATATTTATAATCGATTCCTTCTACCCAAGCTTTTACTTCGCCTGTTTGAGGTGTCATGGACATTAACGATGCTTGAAGGATTGACTTGTGATATCTTATGGAGTCCATAGGGGTCATAAGAGTGTCAATATCTCCACCCCAAGCAAAAATCTCCATTTTAGTTTTTTTATAAAAACTTGCCCTTATCTCCTTCTCAGACTTCCCTTGTTTTTTCATTTCCCTCCATCGATCACTCCTTTTCATTGCAGATTTTAAAATAAAATCAACTTCTTCATCGGTTACCTCTCTAAATGGAGCTAAATCATTGTCTTTATTTTGCCTGTCAAATTCGTCTTGAAGATTTCGCATATGACTATTAACAGCGTTTTCAGCGTATTCTTGCATTTTAGAATCTATCGTAGTATAAATTTTTAGTCCATCACTGTAAATATTGTATTTTGAACTATCTGCTTTTGAATTTTTCTTACTCCAGTCATGCATAAAATTTCGAGTGTATTCTCTAAAATAGGTAGCAATCCCTTTATCGTGTCCTTGAGGCGTAAATTTGATATCTAGTTCAGTATTTTGGATAGAATCTCGTAGGTTATCGGAGATAAATTTATATTTTGCCATTTGACTTAAAACAACATTTCTTCTGTTTTTTACTCCCACTGGATTACGAATGGGATTATATAACGACGAGTTTTTAAACATTCCCACAAGAATTGCCGCTTCCGAAATGGTAAGGTCTCTAGGGGCTTTATCAAAATAAATATGAGCAGCAGACTCGATACCAATCGCTTGATTTAAAAAATCATACTCATTAAAATACATAGTTATGATTTCTTCCTTGGTATAACGTTCCTCCAATCTAATCGCAATGACCCACTCTTTAGATTTTTGAAGAATTCTCTCCAGTATATTTTTTGAAGCATTTTCAGTGAAAAATAATTTTGCTAACTGTTGTGTGATTGTGCTTGCACCTCCTTTGCTCCCCAGGAAAGCAATCGCCCTTAAGGTACCTCTCGCATCAATCCCAGAATGATCAAAAAAACGAATGTCTTCAGTTGCTATGAGGGCGTCTACAAGATGCCTCGGAAGTTCTTTGAAATTTACAGGAGTTCTATTTTCTTTATAAAACTTTCCGATGGTCTTTCCATCGATAGAAATGATCTCGGTTGCTAGATTTTTTTCGGGATTTTCGAGGCTAGTTTCGTCAGGTAAATTCCCAAAAACTCCCCAGGAAGCTGAAAGAAAAACAACAATAACAACAAATAAGCCCATACTAAATAGCCCCCAGAACAGTTTGATATTTCGTTTTTGACTAATGGTGTTTCTTTCTTTTTTTGTTCCTTTTTGCTTCGTCATAAATTATTTAAACTTATTTTTTCTACACTGAGCCCTACATCAATAATTCCTTCTAGATTTTTAACGCCACTTACAGCCCCGTTATTGCGCATTGCCTGGGATATACTAACCGTGTAGGGTCCTTTTTCGTTGAGAAAAATATGTTCTTTATACCACAATTTATTTTCCTTAACATTGCCGATTCCATTTCCCAACCAAGTTCCGTCTGGCTTTGCCATTTGGTATTCTAAGGTGTCGGTAACGATTCTTCCATAAGGAGAATTCATCACAACAATTAAGTAAATATTATTGAATTTATAATCGTTGGTATTCCTGAGATTAATAAATAAATTATAATCTTTCAAGCTATCTAATTCCGGTAAATTAAATGTTACAATTTCTTCCTTTTTCCATACTCCTGGCAATTCTTTGTTCATGCTAATTATAGTTTTTGAATCGCATGAATAAATCAGTATTAAAAAAAATGAAAACACAAAAAATCTAGACATTCTTTTTACTTTTTTTATTTTGATAAGATTTTTTGTTTCTGGATTTATTTCTGTTCCTAGAATTCCTTTTTTTGGTATTTTTAGATTTAGGTTTATCAAAACGAGTAAGGCTGTCTTGACCTACAACATTTTCAAATATTTTTGTTTCAGAAATCTTTTCCTCTACAACATAGTCTTCCAAGCTAGTTATTTTAACGCCTTTTTTATTTAACGCAATAATTTCATTAGCCTTATCAACACTAATTTTATGCCAATTCATACCTTGTTTTTCGTAACCGTACCACAGAAGTCTTTTAAAAATATCTGTTTTTTGACAAATGGCATTTCCTTTCTCCGTAATTAATTTTATGTCACTTTTAGGAATATCTTTTAACGCATCTAAGTAGGTGTCTAATTCATAATTTAGACAGCATTTTAGCCTTCCGCATTGACCTGCTAATTTTTGAGGATTTAAAGAAAGTTGTTGGTAGCGAGCCGCAGAGGTTTTTACAGATCTAAAATCAGTTAACCAGGTAGAACAACACAACTCACGTCCGCAGGACCCTATTCCACCAAGCCTAGCAGCCTCTTGTCTAAATCCAACCTGTTTCATTTCGACCCTTGTGCTAAACGCACTGGCAAAATCTCTAATTAATTGTCTAAAATCTACTCGTTCCTCAGCGGTGTAATAGAATGTTGTTTTAGACCCATCACCTTGGTACTCAATATCAGAAATCTTCATTTTTAATCCTAAATGAATAGCAATCTCACGAGATCTTTTTTGAATTTCAGCCTCTTTGGCTCTAACTGTTTGCCAAACATCAATATCTTTTTGAGTCGCTTTTCTATATATTTTTGGGAGGTCTTCTACATTTACAACTTGGCTCTTCTTTTTCATTTGTACTTTTACCAATTCACCCGTAAGGGTAACAATGCCTATATCATGCCCTGACATTGTCTCAGTAGCCACAATATCACCAATGGATAAAGATAAATTTTCTGTATTTTTATAAAAGTGCTTTCTCCCATTTTTAAAGCGAACTTCTATTCCAATAAATGGTTTTTGATCACCAGGTAATGACATATTAGACAACCAATCGAAGACGGTTAACTTATTACAGCCATCAGACCCACATGTACCGTTATTTTTACAACCTTTTGGTTGTCCATCAGTCCCAGAACTACAACTTGTACAGCCCATAATTTTATATAAAGCTCCTATTTTTTTATAAGAGACGTCGATTAAACATTACTAAACCCAAATCGGTTTATACTAGGAGTAAAGATATTAATTCTAAACAAACCTAGTTAAGGTATTTTAGTTTTTCTTCTTTTTACCTTTGTACTGCTAACAAAGAAATAGTACATTAGCATATTCACATTTTCAATAAAAAAACAGACTAATGAGCAACGAAAAAGACGCAAAATTAAAAGCATTAAAACTAACTTTAGATAAACTAGATAAAACATACGGTAAGGGGACTGTTATGAAAATGGGAGACGCGGCAATTGAAGATATGGAAGTTATTCCAACAGGCTCCTTAGGCTTAGATGTTGCTCTTGGCGTGGGAGGTTATCCAAAAGGGAGAGTTGTTGAAATTTACGGACCAGAATCATCGGGAAAAACTACATTGACCTTACATGCAATAGCGGAGGCTCAAAAAAAAGGAGGAATAGCTGCATTTATTGATGCTGAACACGCATTTGATAGGTATTATGCAGAAGACCTTGGAGTCGATGTAGAAAATTTAATTATTTCGCAACCAGATAATGGCGAACAGGCACTAGAAATAACCGATAATTTAATTCGTTCAGGGGCTATAGATATTATTGTTATCGATTCTGTAGCTGCACTAACTCCTAAAAGTGAGATAGAAGGTGAAATGGGCGATTCAAAGATGGGACTTCACGCTCGTTTAATGTCACAAGCTTTGCGTAAATTAACAGGATCTATCAGCAAAACAAAATGTACGGTAATTTTCATTAATCAATTGAGAGAAAAGATTGGAGTTATGTTTGGTAATCCAGAAACAACAACAGGAGGGAATGCTCTAAAATTCTATGCTTCTGTGAGAATTGACATCAGAAGATCTACCCAAATAAAAAACACAAATAGCGAAGTTTTAGGAAATAAAACAAGAGTCAAGGTTGTCAAAAATAAAGTGGCTCCACCATTTAAGACAGTTGAATTTGATATTGTTTACGGAAAAGGAATTTCAAAAGTTGGTGAAATTATAGATCTGGGAGTTGATTTTGAAATTATTAATAAGAGCGGTTCTTGGTTTAGTTATGATGAAACAAAATTGGGGCAAGGTAGAGAGGCCGTTAAAAACTTACTTCTGGACAATCCTGAGTTAATGGATGAACTTGAACAAAAAATAAAAGAGGCAATAGTAGAAAATAAATAGTATTTTCTTCTTCTTACGCAACCTATTTGTTCATTGGGTATCTACCCTATGTAGAATCCTTTAGAAGTTGTATTTTTAAATTAATTCAGCATTTTATAAAAGTTTAAGGTACTACGTTTGACATTAGAAGAGCTCATATCAAATTGTAAAAAGCAAGATTTAAAAGCTCAGGAAGAGTTATACAAGAAATTTTCGGGTATATTATTCGCTGTCTGCTTGAAGTATTCTCCAAATTATCAAGAAGCGGAGGATAACTTACAAGATGCTTTTCTAACTATTTTTAAACGTATTGAACAGTTTAAAAGTAAAGGTTCTTTTGAGGGCTGGATGAAGCGCGTAACAGTTAATACAGCACTTCAAAAATATCGAAAGAAAAAAGTTTTTCATCTTTCGAATGAGGAGCAGATTGAAGAAGAAGAGATTGTTGAAGTGGAGAATAATCAAGTTCCATTGGATTTTTTATTAGAGATTGTCCAGGAACTACCCAACAGATATCGATTGGTTTTTACCATGTATGTCTTAGACGATTATTCACACAAAGAGATAGCTGATTCTGTTGGAATTTCGATAGGAACTTCCAAATCAAATCTTGCAAGAGCTAGAGGAATTTTGAAAGTAAAAATTGAAGATTATTACAAAAAAAAACAAAAGGATTAAGCATTAAAAATATCCAATTGTAGGATCAATGAAAATTAAAAAAAACATAGACGATTTATTTAAGGAACGGTTTGAAAACTTAGAAGTAAGTCCTTCTCCTGAGGTTTGGAAAAATATTCAAACAAAACTCAAGGAAGAGGATGATCGTAAAGTGATTCCAATTTGGATTAAATTGAGCGGAATCGCTGCTCTTTTAGTTTTGTTTTTTACTATTGGTAATTTTTTACTAAACGACTCACTTAATCAAACAGTTACCCCTATAGTTTTTGAAAATAAACTAAATACAAAGTTTTTAAATGAGACGCTTCAAGAAAGCACACTCCCCTTAGATAAAACTAAAGCTAATGAGGACGATTACGATGCAGGTATAACAACTAAAAATACCACTGAAGCAGAAAATTCAAATTCAAAAGTAATTATAGCGAATCATAAAAAATCTAAAGAATCAGCAAATCCCCAAAACAATTCGGGAGATCTGAATAATAAAATAGCTACTTCAGAAATAGCCTCCGCTAAACCAGTTTCTACCAACAAATCTCCACAAAAAGATTTTATCAATAAAGAAATCACTGTCGTTACAGCGAATGAGTCTGCCACTGCAGTTCAAAATTCCAACAATAGCAAAGTGGAAAATGCTGAGCCGGAAAAAATAGAAAATAAAAAATCTATTTTTGATGCGATTAATGAAACTCAAGAAGAAGCAACTACTATCATAGTCGATAATTCGCCTGATCACCGCTGGGAACTTATTCCTAATATTGCTCCAGTATACTACAACACACTTAGCGAGGGCTCTTCAATAGACCCTATGTTTTCTGATAACAACAAAAAAGGCGATTTAAATGTTTCTTATGGAATTAAAGTAAGTTATAACTTAAATAAAAGAGTTAGTATTCGCTCTGGAGTAGGCAATGTCAATTTAAGCTACTCAACCACGGGATTGGATATTGGTACGGGCCCCCTTAGTTCAGCCCCAACAACAAGTATTGAGTACTATGCTAGGAATAATGTAACGATTGTTGTAGATGAAGGAGCGTTGACAACTCAAAATCCCAACAATCCTTTTGAGAACGTCACTCCAAAATCAACAAATGGCGAAACGTATCTCAACCAAAAGCTAAGTTATTACGAAATGCCTTTAGAATTAAATTATGCCATTATAAATAAAAAATTTGGAATCAACGTCATAGGTGGATTTAGTACCTTAATACTCGGTAATAATGAGATTTCTGTCGAAGCGGGAGATTTTAATGAAGTCCTTGGTGAGGCTAGTAATTTATCACCTCTAAGCTTTACAACTAATATTGGATTAGGTTTGAATTATAGTTTTTCAAAAAAGTTAATGTTTATTGTCGAACCTATGTTCAAGTATCAGCTCAATCCATACACAGATTCCTCTGTTAATTTCAAACCTTATTACTTAGGTGTTTATAGTGGTTTGAGTTTTAAGTTTTAGTTTAGGTTAAGTTAGTTTGGGTTTGTAAACAGCGAACCACTTAAAGAAAAACCATCTTTCGCCATAAGATGGTTTTTTTTATAGCGATGGGTTGTTCAATTCATTTAAAATAATAGTACGAGTTTTAGTTTTTAATTCTTTTTTCATTTCTAAGGAATAATTAGTTGTTATTATAGGGGCATGAATCGTTGCTCTAATTTTACCCGGTCCTCCGCTAAAAAAGGTGTATGAAAATCTTTTTTTATTATCGTGAAACGTCATGGGAACAATTGGGATATGATGTTCTATGGCCAATCTAAAAGCTCCATTTTTAAATGAATCTAAAACGATACTTTCATCAAGGGGCACCCCCCCCTCTGGGAATATGCAAATACTATATCCTTGTTTAATTTTTTGTTGTGCGCTTTCGTATACATTTCTTCTACTTTTTGGATCATTTCTGTCAACAAGGATGCATGTGCGCTTATAAATAAAACCAAACATAGGAATTTTACTTAATTCTTTTTTGCCTACAAATACAACAGGATACTTGGTAATGTATAGCATTAGCATAATGTCTATCATAGAGGTATGATTTGCAACAATCATGTAGCTACGGCCTTTTTTTAATTCGAACTCTTTTTTTATAACAGGTCTGAATCCCATTCCTATTAAAATCATATAAGCCCAGACTCGTGCTATTTTAAAAAAAATAGGATACCATGCCCTTCTTAGTATGCTTGTAAAGAGAAAAACAAAGAGTATGATAATACTTATTGCGGTTAATAAGTAATACCAAATTCGATATGAGAGAATCGCTATATTTTTTAAAAAAAACAACACTTTTCAAAAATAGCAAAATGAACACAATCAAAAAGGTTTAAAAAAATTATCTTTGTGATTACCTTTAACAAAATAGTTCATTTCAAAACATGAACTATTTATTATAAACATGTAATGTCAAGAATTTTAACTGGGATACAAAGTACAGGAACACCTCATTTAGGAAATCTTTTGGGAGCGATTTTACCTGCTATTAAGTTGGCTAACAATCCAAAAAATGAATCTTTTTTATTTATTGCGGATTTACACTCATTAACTCAAATTAAAGATGCTAAATTAATTCAGGACAACACTTACAGTACTGCAGCAGCTTGGTTAGCATTTGGGTTAAACATAGAAAAAACCGTCTTTTACCGACAAAGTGATGTGCCGCAAGTATCAGAATTGTCTTGGTATTTAAGCTGTTTTTTCCCCTACCAAAGATTAACATTGGCACATTCATTTAAAGATAAAGCAGATCGGTTAGAAGATATAAATTCGGGGTTGTTTACCTATCCAATGTTAATGGCAGCTGATATATTATTGTATGACGCTAATATTGTTCCCGTAGGAAAAGATCAGCTTCAACATCTTGAGATGACCAGAGATGTTGTGTCAAGATTTCATAGCAAAATGGGAGAGACGTTTGTTATGCCTGAAGCAAAAGTACACGAAAACACAATGCTGATCCCTGGATCTGACGGCGCTAAAATGAGTAAGTCCAAAAATAATATTATCAATATATTTTTAAATGATAAAAAACTAAGAAAACAAATTATGGGAATACAAACAGATAGTATTCCTATGGAAGAACCTAAAGACCCAAATTCTTGCAATGTTTTTGCACTGTATAAGCTTATGGCATCAGAGAGTGAAATAGCAAGTATGAAAGCAAATTACGAAGGAGGTAATTATGGATACGGGCACGCAAAACAAGCTCTTTTTGAATTGCTTATCGAACAGTTTTCAAAAGAAAGAGAAATGTATAATTATTATATGGAAAATTTAGAAGAAGTGGAAAAGGCACTAGAAATTGGCGCTAAGAAGGCTTCAATCATAGCGAATGAAGTACTTGAAAGGGTTCGGAAAAAACTTGGCTATTAAAAATCAGATAACTTCAAACATTTTTCCTGGAGTAGGCCGTATTACTCCCTTTAATTCCATCGATAATAAAATAGCTGCTAATTTGTGAGCTGGAATATTACATTGAATAGAAATGACATCAAGCAGCACTTTCTTTTTTTCGTTTAAATAATTAAAAACGATAGTTTCGTCATTACTAAGTTCTACGACTATTTTTTTTTGAGACTGTTTTTGAGTTTTAGTTGCAAGCTCCCAGCCTAATATATAGATTAAATCTGCAGCACTAGTAATTAAATGAGCCTGTTGTGTTTTAATAAGATTATTGCACCCAACACTCTGGGGGTCGTTGGCTCTGCCAGGCAATGCGAATAAATCTCTATGGTATGAATTTGCAATATCCGCAGTGACGAGGCTTCCCCCTTTTTTCGCAGATTCAATGATTATAGTTGCTTCTGACAACCCAGCTATAATTCTATTTCTTTTTAAAAAATTATTTTTTTCAAACGAATCACTGCTCCAAAATTCAGTTATGAAGCCACCACTTTTCTTGACGCTATCCACATATTTAGTATGAAATTTTGGATATATTTGGTTGTGACCATGAGCAAGGCAAGCGATGGTTTGTAGTCCATTGTCAATCGCCGATTTATGAGCCGTTATATCTACTCCGAAAGCAAACCCAGAGACAATAATTGGATTTAATGCGGAGAGATCATAAATTAGTTTTTCGCAAAATTTTTTTCCATAGCTTGTTATTTTCCGGGTGCCAACAATACTTATTATTTTGTTTTGATGAAGATTTATATTTCCTTTTTGGAAATAAAGAATGGGGCCATCGTTACAATGCTTTAAATTTTTTGAATAATGCTTATCTAAAAAATAGCAATATTTTATGGCGTTTTTTTCCATAAACTCCATTTCTTTTTCGGCATCATTTAACTGAATTTTTTCTGATAGCGCTTTTAATTTATAGGGCCCTATTCCTTTTATTTTTAATAAGTTGCCTTTTTTTTCTTTAAAAATACCCTCTGCCGATCCGACTTTTAAAATTAATCGTTTGGCCATTGCATCACCAAGGTTGGGCACACGTTGTAAGGCTAACGTATAGCGCAATTCGTTTTTAGTTAACATAAGAGATATTTAAAGAGGGGGAGTGATTAAAAATAACATTTTTAAACTGTTAATAAAAATAAAGATTTTAAATGGTATAAAAATCAAATTCTACTATATTTGTTTAGATGCAAATAACTACCTACATCAATGATCTGCTTTACCGCTATGAATGTGTAATAATACCAGGCTTTGGAGCCTTATTAACACAATATCATTCCGCTAGAATTGATTCCGAAACTCATATACTGTATCCGCCATCAAAAACGTTATCATTTAACAGGCAGTTGCAAACAAATGACGGCTTATTAGCCAATTATATTGCATCTGTTGAAAAATGTAGTTATGAGTCTTCACTACAGAAATTAAGAAATTATACCAAAAAGTTATCGATACAGTTAACAGAGGGGGCCACTGTCTCGTTGAGTAATATTGGGGATTTTCATTTAAACGATGAAAATTCTGTTCAATTTTTACCTTCTTCAAACCAAAATTTTAATACCACTTCCTTTGGCTTGTCATCTGTTGGAATTTCAAAAGTATCCAGACAAAAAAAGCCTTATCAGCAACCAGAAAAATCCCTCCATCCTGTTCATGCTGAAAAGAGCAATAAAAAAAGCTATTTAAAATATGCAGCAATAGCATTAGTTGCAGTTTCTATAGCAAGTTTTGGAGGCATGAAAATGTATGAGGATGAAGTTAAAAAGTATAATTTCGCTGAAAAACAGAAGGCTAACACCGTTGTTGAAAATCAAATTCAACAAGCAACGTTTAGTATTGAAAACCCCTTACCTACTTTAAATCTTACTTTCAAAAAACAATCAGGGAACTATCATATCATTGCAGGAGCATTTAGGATAGCTACCAATGCCGATAAAAAAATTAAAGAACTTACCGATATTGGGTTTTCACCAATTTTAGTTGGAGTTAATAAATATGGACTACATCAAGTAGCCTATAGCAGTTTTGATGATCGATTAGAAGCCGTTAAGAGGTTAAGAAAAATCCAAAAGTCACAAAACGCTGATGCTTGGCTTTTAGTAAAAGAATTGGAAAAGTAATTCTTCCTTTTTAAATTTATCTTGTTTCGAAGATAACTGTACCTTTGTATAAAATATATTCTTATGATTTCAAGAACTCCAAAAGAATCTCTTACGGTGGTTACCGATTTAGTCTTGCCCAGCGAAACCAATCCTCTAGGCAATATGTTTGGTGGTGAGTTATTAGCACGAATGGACCGCGCAGCTAGTATTTCGGCAAGAAGACATTGTAGAAGGATAGTCACTACTGTTTCCGTAAATCACGTCGCTTTTAGTAAAATGATACCCTTAGGAAGTGTGGTTACCATTGAAGCGAAAGTCTCTAGAGCTTTTAAGAGTTCTATGGAAGTAGTGATGGATATTTGGATAGAGGATCGTGAAAGCGGGACTAGAAAAAAGTCAAATGTAGGTATTTATACCTTTGTAGCAGTCGATGAATCTGGCCAACCAGTCCCTGTTCCGGCAATAATTCCCGAAACTGATTTGGAAAAAGATCGGTTTGATGCTGCGCTAAGAAGGCGGCAATTAAGCTTGGTAATTGCAGGTAAAATGGAAGCTTCTGATGCTTCTGAACTAAAAGCTTTATTCAATTAATTTAACGAATTAATGATCTCTCGAGTTTAAATAGCTTAAAATTTAGACAAGACTAAAAAATAAATTAGGCTTCATAAAAACAATATTTTATATTTGCCAGATGTTTACACTTGCAGAAGAAAATTATTTAAAAGCAATTTTTCATTTAGAAAATGATCATGGAGCTGGTGTTAGTACCAATGCTGTTGCTGACAAGATGGATACCAGAGCGTCTTCAGTTACAGACATGATTCAGAAACTTGCGGATAAAAAAGTAATCTCTTATCAAAAATATAAAGGCGCTTCACTTACCAAAAAAGGAAAATCTATAGCAGTTAATATTATACGAAAGCATCGTTTGTGGGAAGTTTTTTTAGTTGAAAAATTAGATTTTCAGTGGGATGAGGTTCATGAAATAGCGGAACAATTAGAGCATATTAAGTCTGATGAGTTGATCCAAAGACTAGACTTATTTTTAGGGCATCCCGATTTTGATCCACACGGAGATCCTATCCCTGACAGGAATGGTTATATAAAACCTACCGAAAAAAAATTACTTTCAAAATTAAAAAAGAATCAACGAGGAATTTGTGTGGGAGTAAAAGAATCTAGCGCAACATTTCTTCAATATTTAGATACCAGAAAAATAGGTATTGGATCCTCTATTACTGTAATCGACAAGGAGGAATTTGATCAATCTATGACCATTCTTGTGTCCAATAAACAGTTTTTCATCACCAAAAAAATTGCTGAGAATTTATACTTAAAAACAATTTAATACAAATGAAAAAATCAGTTGGTTTATTCTTTATGTTTTTTGGGATTTTAGCAAAGGCTCAATCACTTTTTGAGGTTAACGGTACTGTTTTTTCAGAGGGGAAGCCTTTAGCTTTTAGTAACGTATATATTGAAAATTCGGCTACAGGAGCCATCACCAACGAAGAAGGGGTCTTTAAGTTAACGGATTTAAAACCCGGAACCTACACATTAATTGTTTCTTTTACAGGGTATGCCACTTCAAAAAAAAGAATAAAAATTACCAATAAAAATGTACAGATTAAGTTCAATTTAGTTGAAGACAATTCGCTACAAGAAGTAATCATTACGGGCACTCTCAAAGCAGTTTCTCGATTAGAAAGCCCGGTTCCGGTTGAAGTATACTCCACTACTTTTTTGAAGAAAAATCCAAGTCCAAGTGTTTTTGAAGCACTTAACAATGTCAATGGAGTTCGACCTCAGTTAAATTGTAATGTTTGTAATACGGGAGATATTCACATCAATGGTTTAGAAGGGCCCTATACGTTAGTTATGATTGATGGGATGCCAATTGTAAGCGGGCTCTCTACTGTTTACGGTTTATCAGGAATTCCAAATTCATTAATCGAACAAATTGAAATTGTAAAAGGACCCGCCTCCTCTCTATATGGGAGTGAAGCTTTGGGAGGCCTTATAAATATAATAACAAAGTTACCCGAAAATGCACCGCTATTTTTTTCAGACAGTTTTGTAACTAGTTGGGGAGAAGTAAATCTTGATTTAGGTGTTAAGGCGAATGTGGGGAAAAAAGCAACCGTTTTAGTTGGGGCAAATTATTTTATTTATGACCAATTAATTGACAATAACAATGATAATTTTACCGATTTAACCAATCAAGATAGGATATCAATTTTTCAAAAGTGGAATTTTAAACGAAAAAACAACAGAGACTTTTCTATTGCTGGGCGTTATTTATATGAAGATCGTTGGGGCGGTGAGTTACAGTGGAGTAAAAGTGATAGAGGGGGTAATGAAGTCTATGGAGAAAGTATTTACACTTCTAGATTTGAATTTTTTGGAAATTACCAACTACCCTTTCAGGAAAAGATAGATTTCCAATTTTCATATTCAGATCACGATCAAAATTCAGTGTACGGAGTCACTCCTTATCTCGCAAAACAGCGAATTGGTTTCGGACAATTTATTTGGGATAAGAAGATTAAATCTCACGATTTGTTGATGGGTGCTGCAGTTCGATATAACTATTATAATGATAATACCACCGCAACAATTCTTGCAGACGAAACAACGATCCCTTCCTTGTTTGTTCAAGATGAAATAGACTTTAATAATAAACAAAGTTTATTGTTAGGGATGCGTTATGATTACAATAGTAGGCATGGAAATATCGTTACTCCAAGAATCGCATATAGATTTAAACCCACAGACGATGACATTATACGACTTAACGCTGGAACCGGCTTTAGAGTTGTAAATTTATTTACGGAAGAACATGCTGCACTTACTGGAGCTAGAGAGGTCATTATTCAAGATGATTTAAATCCCGAAGAATCCTATAATATCACGCTCAACTATTTGAAAAAATTATATTTAAAAAACGGGATGTATTTTACTATCGATACTTCGGCATGGTATACTTATTTCACCAATGCGATCATTCCTGATTATGATACCAATCCCAATCAAATTATATATGATAATTTAGACGGGTTTTCTCAATCATCTGGACTTAGTTTAAATATTGACGCTGTTTTTGGTAGCGGAATAAGAGCTTCTATTGGAGCTACTTATCAAGATGTTTCCAAAACTGAAAATGGAAAAAAAACATCACAAATTTTAACTGAAAAATATTCTGGAGTTTGGTCATTTAGTTATAAACATTATGGAACAAATTTGATACTTGATTATACGGGAAGCCTATACGGCCCTATGCGCCTACCTTTATTGGGCGAATTAGATCCAAGAAGTGAGTATTCACCTGTATGGAGTATTCAAAACATACAAATAACCTATGAAGGGATGGACCGTTTTGAAATGTACGGTGGGGTCAAAAATTTATTGGATTGGACTCCAAATAAGGGAAACTCATTTATCATTGCAAGGTCGAATGATCCCTTCGACCAAAATGTTGTTTTTGATAATGAAGGAAACGCACTACCAACTTTAGATAACCCTTATGCTTTAACTTTTGACCCTTCCTATGTGTATGGTCCCAACCAAGGGATTCGACTATTTTTTGGAATTCGATATAGTTTAAATAAACCCTAAATTAAAACAATATGTTTGAACAAATAGTAGATTTTGCAAAAGCACACCCCATTTTATCTGCCTTTTACGCCTCATTGTTTACCTGGGGCTTAACAGCCCTAGGGGCTTCGCTTGTTTTCTTTTTCAAAAAAGCAAATAGAGCGGTATTGGATGGTATGCTCGGTTTTACCGGCGGTGTCATGGTTGCTGCAAGTTTTTGGAGTTTATTAGCCCCCGCTATTGAAAATAGTGAAGGAGAGGGTTTTATAAAAGTGGTCCCTGCTGCCATTGGTTTTGCACTTGGAGCCCTTTCATTATTTGGAATGGATAAAGTAATGCCGCACTTGCACATCAATTTTAAAAAAGAAGAAGCCGAGGGGATTAAAACCGAATGGCACAAAACGACCTTATTGGTGTTGGCTATTACGCTTCACAATATTCCAGAGGGACTCGCTGTAGGAGTTTTGTTTGGTGCTGCTGCAACAATGGTCGGGGTTGAACAAACAGAAATGATTATTGCTGCGATATCTTTAGCAATTGGGATTGGTATCCAAAATTTCCCAGAAGGATTTGCCGTATCAATGCCTATAAGAAGGCAGGGTGTTTCTCGTTTAAAAAGTTTTTGGTACGGTCAATTATCTGCCATAGTAGAGCCTGTTGCAGCCGTATTGGGAGCAGTTGCGGTTGCCTTTTTTACGCCCATATTACCTTATGCCCTAGCATTTGCAGCAGGAGCTATGATTTTTGTGGTGGTAGAGGAAGTGATTCCAGAAACTCAGCGTGATAAGTACACTGATATTGCAACGTTAGGTTTTATAGGAGGGTTTATTGTAATGATGTCGCTGGACGTTGGACTCGGCTAATGTTAGAGCACACTGCTGTTTTTAATTTAGTCTATCTTTATCTTCCAAGTATTAATGACAAGCGCAATTTTTTTTCCCACATTTGGTATTGTCTCCGTCGATGGCGTGACTTTTCTTTTTTTTATTTTCAAATATAGGGTTCCACACAAATTTCCTAAGCAAGAAAAATGCGGCGATTAAAAAGGTAATAAAAACGAGTATTTGTTGAATCATTTATTTTAAAATTTGAAAGGCGGCTAATGCCACAATATAGGCAACAAATGTCATAGATAGTAATTGCCACATGGGCCATTTCCACGAATTCGTTTCTCTTTTAACAATAGCCAGGGTGCTCATACACTGCATCGCAAATGCATAAAATAATAATAGAGAAATACCACTTGCCAAGTTAAACAGTGGTCCTCCAGTGCTGGGGCTAACCTCTGCAGCCATTCTGTTTTTAATGGTTTCTACGTCATCATTTCCAACACTATAAATAGTTGCTAGGGTACCCACAAAAACTTCCCTAGCAGCAAACGAACTAATTAAGGCGATTCCAATTTTCCAGTCGTATCCCAATGGTTGTACAGCGGGTTCAATTGCTTTACCAACAATACCAATATAGGAATTTTCTAATTTAAATGCGGCAATTTTTATATCCAGTTCACCTTCGGATAATGGTTGCGTACTGTTTTGAGTAGTAACGATTTTTTCAGCATTATTAAAATCACCAGGACCATAGGAAGCCAATACCCATAAAATTATTGAAATGGCTAGTATTATTTTTCCCGCTCCAAAAACGAATGCTTTAGTTTTTTCTACAACGGTAATCCCTACATTTTTAAACATTGGAAGTTTATAGTTGGGCATTTCAATGACAAAAAAAGATTTACTTTTTAAATCTAAAAATTTATCGAGTACATAGGCTGCAACAATAGCAGCTCCAAATCCTAATCCATATAAAACAAGTAAGGTAAATCCTTGTAAGCTTATAAGCCCCAATAGTCTTCCCTCAGGGATCACCAGTGATATAATAATCATATAAACGGGGAGCCTAGCCGAACAGGTGGTAAACGGTGTTACAAGTATAGTAATGAGTCGTTCCTTCCAATTCTCTATATTTCTAGTAGCCATAATTGCAGGAATAGCACAAGCAGTACCAGAAACTAAAGGCACTACACTTTTTCCACTTAAGCCAAATCGACGCATGATTCTATCCATTAAAAAGACCACACGACTCATGTATCCGGTTTCTTCTAGGATGGAAATAAATAAAAATAAAAATGCGATTTGTGGAATAAAGATAACAATCCCCCCCAATCCAGGAATGATCCCTTCAGAAATTAAATTAGAAAAATCTCCAGGAGGTAAATTTATTTTTAGCCACTCACTTAAGAACGTAAAGGCGTTATCAATCATATCCATAGGATAGGTGCTCCAATCAAATATCGCCTGAAAAATTAATAATAAAACTGAAAAAAATATGACATATCCCCAAAACTTATGAGTTAATACTCGGTCAAACCTACTACGTAGATCTTTTGCATTTTTTATATCTACGAGTAAAGTTTTTTTGAGGGTTTCGTTGATAAACTGATATCGAACAATGGTTTCTTTTTGTTGTAATCTTTTTAACGTACTAACTGATTCTGTTTGTAAGGTTTTAATTCCTTTAAAGTCATTACGTTCTAGTTTTCCGAAATTTACATCATGGGTGATTACGAGCCATAACTTATAAAGATCTTGGTTTGGAAACGTTTTTTGAATTCTGTCGAAATAGTCGGGTGCAATTTTAGAGGAATTTAAGCATGGTTTTAAAGATAGGTTTTGATAGTTAGCAATCCCTGTTTTTAACGCTTCAAATCCTGTGTTTTTCCGAGAACTAATTAATACAATTTTAGTTTCTAGCGTTGTTTCTAATTGCTTCACATCGATTGAGATCCCTTTTCGATTCATTCTATCGGCCATATTGATGGCTAGAATCGTAGGGATTCCTAGATCTTTAATTTGTGTAAATAAGAGAAGGTTTCTTTTTAAGTTTTCGATATCAGCGACGACAACCGCCACATCTGGAAAGTCTTTATCTTTTTTATTGAGCAATAATTCAATCACCACATTTTCGTCTAAAGAGGAAGCATTTAAACTATAGGTTCCTGGTAGGTCAAGAATGTGAGCCTTGATATTTCTTTCTAGATTACAAGTTCCTTGTTTTTTTTCTACGGTGATACCGGGGTAATTTCCAACTTTTTGGTTGAGACCAGTTAGCGTATTAAACACCGATGTTTTACCGGTATTTGGATTACCAATAAGCGCTACATTTATTTGTTTAGCCATTGATAAGTTCAATTTCAATCTTACTCGCCATTTCTTTTCGTATCGCTAAATGACTTCCGTTAACAGTTAGATACAAAGGGTCTTTAAATGGCGCTTCTTGTATTAAAGAAACTTCATTGCCAGGAAGACACCCCATTTCTAGTAATTTTAAAGGGATAACTTCCACAGAAAAATCTTTAATGATCGCTTTTTGGCCTTTTTTTAAAGATGCAATTGAAAGCATTTTATTTAGATTGATTTTAAACAACAAATGTAAGCTAACATATTGATATGAAAAAATGTTGCTCTGTAAAAGATTTAAGTTACTAGGTTTAGCGCAAATTAGCGCTCCTTTTTAAGAATATCAATATCGCTTAGGAGCAATTCGATATCTTCTTTACGAGTACCGTCGTAATAGCCCCTGATTCTTTTTTTTTGATCAACGAGAATAAAATTTTCGGTATGAATCATGTCATAATCTCCTCCGTCGCCGTATGATTTTACCGCCAAATACGATTTTCGAGCTAGCTCATAGATTTCTTTTTTGTCACCAGTTACTAAATTCCATTTGGTGTCCAAGACTCCTTTGTTTAAGGCGTACTTTTTAAGCTGCGCTACCGAATCTATTTTAGGAGTCACCGTATGTGAGAGTAGCATCACGTCTGGGTCATGTTTTAATTTGTTTTGTAAAATCACCATGTGATCGGTCATGATAGGGCAGATTGTTTGGCAGGTAGTAAAGAAAAAATCAGCGATATAAATTTTGTCGTTATAGGTATCTTGAGTAACCGTTTTTCCATTTTGATTGATCAAAGAAAAATCTGCAATTGTATGGTATTTTTTTACGTATTGTATGGTGCTGTCGACTAATTCTTTATTGACTTGTGCTGGTTGAAAAACGGGCAGGACTTCTTTTGGTTTTAAAATTTGATAAAAAATAGAAATAATCACCAGGGATAGTACCAATAATACTATTGCAAAAAACTTATAGTTGGAAAAAAAACGTAGCATTTAAAAAGTTTACTTAAAAGTACAAATTTAGAGGACTTTCATCATATTCCAAATGAAATAGATCTTCTATTTTAAAAGAAACATTAAAAACAAAACAAAGAGTGACTATAAAATTTTAGATTTAAATAGTTAATAAAAAGGTAATAAACGCCTGGTAAATGAAGTTTGTAATATTAATTTTCTATTTTTGCACGTTAATTTTATAGACTATGAGTCCATTTGCTGTTAAGGCGATACAACTGTTATTGAGCCTTTCATTATTAATTGTATTGCATGAATTAGGGCATTTTATTCCTGCAAAACTATTTAAAACCCGCGTTGAAAAATTTTACTTGTTTTTTGATGTTAAGTTCTCTTTATTCAAAAAGAAAATCGGAGAAACCGTTTACGGAATAGGCTGGTTACCCCTAGGAGGTTACGTGAAAATTTCCGGGATGATCGATGAAAGTATGGATAAAGAACAAATGGCCTTACCTCCTCAACCTTGGGAGTTTAGATCTAAGCCAGCTTGGCAACGACTCATCATTATGTTGGGTGGAGTGACGGTTAATATTATAGTTGGAATGATTATTTATATCTGTATATTTTATTTTGTAGGACAGAAAATAGTAACCAACGAACAATTGCCTAACGGATTTGAAGTTTCTCAAACCTTTAAAGAATTAGGATTTAAAAACGGGGATCAAGTTTTAAAATTAAACGATGAAGAATTTGAAAATTTAAATGATTTAAATCGTTTTTTATTTTTAAGAGAGGTTAACTCCTTAACGGTGAAACATATCGATGGTACTACAGAAACCTTGTCTGTACCTGAAAATATTGGAATGACCATGTTTAAGGCAGGTGAACTTCAACCTTTTCAGCCGGTTAGAAGTACCCTGCTAGATACTATTATTGAACATTTTCCTGCTCAAAAAGCAGGACTTTTAAAAGGGGATCGGATACTTTCGATCAATGGTGTTGAAACAACGAATTGGGCAGACATGTCCGACTTGGTAAAGAAAAACGCTAATAGCGAAATTGTGATACAAGTTGCTAGAGCCGAGACAGTACAGACGTTTAATGTTATCCCAACCGAAAATGGGACCATTGGAATCAATAATTTTGGCACCGAATACCTAAACGCCTACAAAGAAGTAAAGTATGGCTTTTTTGAAAGTTTGGGAGGAGGTATTAATTACGGATATAACATTCTTACCGATTACGTAAAACAATTTAAATATGTATTTACCTCCAAAGGAGCTTCCCAAGTTGGTGGCTTTGGTGCTATTGCAAATTTATTCCCTGGGACTTGGAGTTGGATTGATTTTTGGCATACCACAGCTTTGATCTCCATCATATTAGCCTTTATGAATATATTGCCTATTCCTGCCTTGGACGGAGGTCATGTGATCTTCTTACTTTATGAGATGGCTACTGGACGTAAGCCCAATGAAAAAGTAATGGAATACGCTCAAATGGCTGGATTCATTATATTAATAACCTTGGTATTGTTCGCCAATGGGAACGATGTTTACAGGTGGTTATTTAACTAATAAAAATTGAAATTTATTTGTTGCAGATAAAAAATATTTTATATTTGCACCCGCCTTCAAAACTAATAGGTTTTAAAAGGCATTGAACACGATCTTATAAAACGATTACAAAAATAAATTCCTCTTTAGCTCAGCTGGTTAGAGCACCTGACTGTTAATCAGGGTGTCCTTGGTTCGAGTCCAAGAATAGGAGC